>Ga0172362_10000595_pt1 | contig 29955 bp, 22 predicted proteins | sample LakKivs1_kivu2a2_FD_114534 | JGI IMG/M metagenome (GOLD analysis project Ga0172362, IMG submission 114534) | Sediment microbial communities from Lake Kivu, Rwanda - Sediment s1_kivu2a2 | ecosystem: Environmental > Aquatic > Freshwater > Lake > Sediment | place: Rwanda: Western Province, Lake... | reverse complement strand
CCCTACAGCGTCGCACCTCCCCCAGTCAACCGGACACGTCACCGGACACGGTCACCGACTCCGTGACGAGAACGAGGCGCCGCGCGCGCGCCGACGGGTGGCGCTCGGCGGGGCATCGCGCCCGGCCCCGCTTGACCGCCGCGGCTCCCTGGTTTCTGGTCGGGCGATGGACAACACGACCCCCGCCGCGCGCGACGTCCGCTACCGAACCTGCCCGCTCTGCGAGGCGATGTGCGGGCTCGAGCTCGAGATCGATGGCGACCGCGTCGTGCGGCTCCGCCCCGACGACGCCGACGTGTGGAGCAAGGGCTACGTCTGTCCGAAGGGCGCGATCCTGCCGCAGCTGCACGCCGACCCCGACCGTCTGCGCGCGCCGCTGATCCGCGAGGGCGCGACTTGGCGCGAGGCGACCTGGGACGAGGCGTTCCGGCGCTGCGCGGAGCTGCTCGGCGGCGTGCTGGAGCGCCACGGGAAGGCCGCGATCAGCGCCTACATCGGCAATCCGACGGCGCACAACTTCTCGCTCGCGCGCTACGTCGGGCTGTTCATGGGGCTGTCGCAGCTGCCGGTGATCTACTCGGCGGGCACCGTCGACCAGTGGCCGAAGAACGTGTCGTGCATGCTGATGTACGGCCACATGTGGTGGATCCCGACGCCCGACGTCCAGCGCACGCAGTACTGGATGATCCTCGGCGGCAACCCGCAGGCGTCGCAGGGCTCGCTGCTCGCGTGTCCCGACCTGCTGGGCGAGATCGACCGCATCCGCGCGCGCGGCGGAAGGACCGTCGTCGTCGATCCGCGCCGTACCGGCACCGCGGACCGCGCCGACGAATGGCTGCCGATCGTGCCCGGCACCGACGCGGCCTTCCTGCTCGCGATCTGCAACGTGCTCTTCGCCGAGGATCTCGTGCGGCTCGGTGACCTCGCCGACGTCGTGAACGGCGTCGACGAGATCCGCGCGGCGGCGGCGGACTTCACGCCCGAGCGCGTCGCCGCGACCTGCCGCATCCCGGCCGACACCATCCGGCGCCTCGCGCGCGAGATCGCGGCCGCGCCGAGCGCTGCCGTGTACGGGCGCATCGGGCTCTGCAACCAGGAGTTCGGCACGCTCGCGTCGGCGCTGGTCGACGTCGTCAACATCCTCACCGGCAACTTCGACCGCCCGGGCGGGCTCATGTTCGGCAAGCCGATCGCGTGGTCGGTGAACTCGCTGCCGAACCCGGAGTTCGCGAGCGGCCTCGAGTTCGGCCGCTGGAAGACGCGCGTGCGCGGTGCGGCCGAGATCCTCGGCCAGGCACCGCTGTCGTGCATGGCGGAGGAGATCGCGACGCCCGGCGAGGGCCAGATCAAGGCGCTGATCACCATCGCCGGCAATCCCGCCATCAGCGCGCCCGACGCGGGTCGGCTCGACGCGGCGTTGCCGCAGCTCGAGTGCATGATCAGCGTCGACAACTACCTGAACGAGACCACGCGCCACGCGCACGTGATCCTGCCCGGGCTGTCGCCGCTCGAGCAGCCGCACTTCGACGATCTGATCACGATGTGGGCCGTGCGCAGCGCCGGCAACTACTCGGCACCGGTGTTCCCGCCCGAGCCCGGACGCCCGGCGGAGTGGGAGATGCTGCTGAAGCTCGGCGCGCTCGCGGGCGGCATGACGCTCGAGCAGATCGACGTCGGCGCGATCGACGACGGCTACTTCGCGGCGCTGGCGATGGCGCAGGGGATCGACGCCGCGAAGATCCTGCCGCTGTACGAAGGGCGCGGTCCCGAGCGTCTGCTCGATCTGCAGATCCGCAGCGGGCCGTTCGGCGACCGCTACGGCGAGCGGCCGGGTGGTCTCACGCGGCAGAGCTTCGTCGATGCGCCGCACGGCATCGACATGGGGCCGCTCGTCCCGCGCCTGCGCGAGCTGCTCGCGACGCCGTCGGGCAAGGTCGAGCTCGCGCACGGTCACGTCATGGCCGACGTGCCGCGCCTGCGGGCGCGCCTCGACCGGCCCGTGCAGCGCCTGCTGCTGGTGTCGCGGCGCCACCTGCGCTCGAACAACTCGTGGATGCACAACCTCGAGCCGCTGGTGCGCGGCCGCGACCGCTGCACGCTGCTCGTCCATCCCGACGACGCGCGTCCGCGGTCGCTCGCGGACGGCGCTCTGGCGCGCGTCACCTCGGAGGCGGGCACCATCCTCGTTCCGGTGCGGGTGAGCGACGAGATGATGCCCGGCGTGGTCTCGCTGCCGCACGGCTGGGGGCACGACAAGGACGGCATCCGTCTCGACGTTGCGCGTCGCCACGCGGGCGTGAATTCCAACATCCTGTCGCCGGGGCGGCTCGTGGACCCGCTGTCGAACAACGCGGTGGTCAACGGCATCGAGGTGGAGGTCGCACCGGCGGGCTGAGCCGCGGCGACCGGTGCCGCACGGGCGGGCTGAGCTGCGGCGACCGTTGCCGCACGGGCGGGCTGAGCTGCGGGACCCCGGCCGCACGGGGGCGGGCTGAGCTGCGGGGGCGGCCACCGCGGCGCCGCACGGGGTGGTGCAGCAGCAGCCGTCGCGCCGCGCAGCCGAGAAACTTTCTCAGCCGAGAAATTCTTTCTTGTCTGCGCCTCGACGCGGATGGTACCGGGTGTACCGAACGTCACGGCTTCCCCCGCACTCCCCTCCCGCCTCGCCGCTTGCCCGATCCTGCCGAAGACCTTCGACGTCGCATCTTCGCATCGGGAGCCACAAGCATGGATCGCAGACATCTCCGTTTCCGCCGGAAGCGCCCGGGAGGGCTCGTTGCGGCGGCGTGCCTCGCGCTGAGCGCGCTCGCGTACGGATCGGTCGCGCGCGCGCAGGGCACGCCGTACCTCGTACGCGACATCGAGCAGCGACCGAATGGCGGCGCGGTCGCGGTGCGCTCGATCGGTGCGGTCGGCGAGCGCGTGTTCTTCGCCGGCAACGACGGCGTGCACGGCTTCGAGCTGTGGACGAGCGACGGGTCGGAGGCCGGTACGCGGCTCGTCAAGGACATCCGGCCGGGGCCGGGCGGCGACGTCATCACGGATTTCACCGCGGTCGGCAACGCCGTGTTCTTCGTCGTCGACGACGGCGTGCACGGCCGCGAGCTCTGGACCAGCGACGGGACGGAGGACGGAACGCACCTGGTGCGCGACGTGGCACCCGGTCGTGCCGCGGCGGATCCGCGCCACCTGCGCGCGTTCGACGACCTGCTGTTCTTCGTCGCGAACGACGGCGTGCACGGCTCGGAGCTGTGGTCGAGCGACGGCACCGCCGAGGGCACGTCGCTCGTCGCCGATCTTCGCCCCGGTGCCGACGGATCGGTGCCGGAGGGTCTGGTGGCGTTCGGCGACGGCGTGCTGTTCTCGGCCCACGACGGCGCGACCGGTCGCGAGCCATGGCGCGCCGATGCGGCATCGGGAGCGGTGCGCGTCGCCGACGTCCGGCCCGGTGTGCCCGGCTCGAGACCGACCGATCTCGTCGTCGCGGGTGATCTGGTCTTCTTCACGGCCGCGACGTCCGACGTCGACGGCGCTCAGCTCTGGGCGACCGACGGCACGGCTGCCGGCACGTACCGCGTCAGCGACATGACCGGAGAGTTCGGTCCGGGAAACGATCTCCGGATCGGTCCCACTGCCGTGATCGGCGACACGCTGTTCTTCGTCACCGCCTTCGACGATGGTCGCGGCGCGGCACTCTGGCGGAGCGACGGAACCGAGGACGGAACGCTGCTCGTCGCGGACCTGAAGTCGTTCCGGTGCAGCGACGAGTTCCGCGCCATGGTGGCGATGGGCGACCGGCTGATGCTCGTCGCCCGCTCGCCCGGGCACGACGACGAGCTGTGGATCAGCGACGGCACCGCGGCCGGAACGCGCATGGTCAAGGACATCTACCCCGGCTTCCCGGGCGGCCGTCCGGGCAGCATGACGGTCGCTGGCGGCGTGCTGTTCTTCGCGGCCTAGGACGGGCTCCATGGCCGCGAGCTGTGGCGCAGCGACGGCACGGAAGCGGGGACCGTGCTGGTGCGCGACATCCTTGCCGGTGTCACGTTCGGCGGCGTCCAGTCCCATCCGCCGCTCATCGCGCAGGGGAGCCACGTGGTGTTCGCCGCGGCGGACTACACGATCTGGACGAGCGACGGCACCTTCGACGGAACCTCGCCGCTCGGGCAGACCGCGGGTATCGCGGCGACGTGGGCCTGGGAGACCGGCGGCGCCGCGGCCGTGCAGGCGTCCGAGGTGGCGGGGGCGGGTAGCGTCGGCCTCTGGCGCTACGACGGGACGACGCTCGAGAAGGCGGTCGACTTCGGCGCCGAAGCTCCGCGCGTGTCGGTGGTGCGGGAGCTCGGCGACGTGCTGTACTACACGACGTTCACGCCGTACCTGGACGGCGGCCAGCTGCTGCGCTCCGTGCCCGGCACGACGACGCCGCTGCTGCTGCGCTCGTTCTCGGACGCGTATCCGCTTCCGGGCGGGCGGTACCGCGACCGGCTGTTCTTCAGCGCCGGCGACCGGGAGACGGGTTCCGAGCTGTGGGTGACCGACGGCACCGTCGCAGGCACCACGCTCGTCAAGGACGTGGCCCCCGGGCGGCTCTCCGGGGTGTTCAACGGCGGCGTCCTCGGCAACCTGGGCCGCCGCGTGCTGTTCGCGGCCGACGACCTCGTGCACGGCCAGGAGCTGTGGCGCACCGACGGTACGCCCGCCGGGACGCAGCTGGTGCGCGACATCCACCCGGGGCCGGGCCGGTCCGGTCCGTACGGCGGTGGACGTCTCGCTGGCGCTCTCCTGTTCGCCGCCCGCGACGCGAGCGGGGCCGAGCTATGGCGCAGCGATGGTACGCAGAGCGGGACGTATCGCGTCAAGGACATCGCCCCGGGCCCGGACTCGTCGGCACCGTTCGGCTTCGTCCGGCTCGGCGACGTGCTGCTGTTCGCCGCATCCCCTCCCGACGCCGGCCAGGAGCTGTGGCGCACCGACGGTACCGAGAGCGGTACTTGGATGGTAGCCGACCTCCAGCCCGGGTTCGCCGACGACGGGATCCATCCGATCACGGTGGTCGACGACGTCGCGTACTTCCGCGTCGAGACGTCGAACCGCGCATTCGAGCTCTGGCTCACCGACGGTACGGCTGCCGGCACGCGCCGTGCGGCGGACGTCTCGTCCGGCGAGCCGGGCGGTGGCGTCAAGTCGCTCGAGAACCGGCGCGGACAGCTGTTCTTCGTCGCGAACGACGGCGTGCACGGCAACGAGCTCTGGGCGCTGACCTGCGGCGACGGACTCCTCGACGAGCTCGAGCAGTGCGACCAGGGTGCGCAGAACGGCTCTCCCGCCGGCTGCTGCACGGGCGCCTGCGCGATCCGACCCGGCATGGAGGAGGCGTGCGACCTGATCGAGGGCAGCCTCGAGGTGCGACACGCGCGGGTGCAGTACGACGCACCGGGCGGCGCTGCCAGCGGTCGCGTCACCGCCGACGGCCAGCTCGAGGCCGATGCCATGCTGCCGCTGTCGCTCGACGCCGGGCTGACGGCGTTCATCGAGGACCGTGCGGGCTTCACCGTGCGCACCGACTGGGGCTCCGCCGACTGCGCGGGGCCGGCGAGCGGCGTGCTGCGCTGCGCCCGGGCGGGGGCGGTGGCGACGTTCCGTCCGGTGCCGGGCGGCCCCGCCGGCGCCCAGCGCTACCGCTTCGCGCTGAACGTCGGCGGCCTCGACGTCGCGGGGCCGCTCGGTCCGTCGCTCGCCGTCAAGCTCAGGACCGGCGACCGGCTCGACCGCGCGGGCGTGATCGACGACTGCGTCGCGCGTCGCGGCGATCGTGCCGCGGCGAGGCCGCCGTCAGAGCTGCGGCTGCAGGTCCGGGTAGCCGTCGGTCGTCGTGGCCGTCTTCGTCCGCTGTGCGTCACGCACCAGCCGCGGACGGGCGGCCGACGGAAGCGGGAACGGCTCGGCGTCAGTCGGTCGCCACCACGACGAATCCCTGCTGCCCCTCGTCCCAGGCGACGTCCGCCGAGCGTCCCGCCGTCGGGAAGTCCGGCAGGGTGTACGAGCCGGATGCGCCGCGCAGGAACGGCGTACCGAGCGTCGTCACCGAGAACGTCGCCGAGGCGATGACCTGACCGTCCGCGCGTACCTCGATGGCGTGGTTGCCGTCGCCGAGCAGGCCCCAGTTGAAGAGCAGGCCGAAGCCGTTGTTGGTGTCGCCGCAGACGCCTTGCGTGTCACCGCGGCTGGTGCCGTAGGCCGCGCGCACCGGGGTCCGGTTGTCGAGGCGGACGAACACGTTGGTCGCGTTGCAGATCCAGCCGGAGATCACGCCGATGCCGCTCTGCACCGAGCCGACCGTCGGGTTCTCGAGCGCCGCCGTCGGGTTCGCGCTGGTCGCTCGGGTCGTCGTTGCGGGCGCGGCGGCGGACGTCGCGGCGGCGGTGCCCTGCGTGCGCCGGGTGACCACGAAACGCTGCAGACCCTCCGTCCACGTGACGTCGACCGAGCTGCCTGCCTGCGGAAAGCCGGGCAGGGTGTAGGTTCCGGTGGCACCGCGCACGAACGGCTCGCCGAAGGTCGTCACGCGGAAGCGCGCGGCGGCGAACTGCTTGCCGCCGGAGAAGGCGCGCACGACGTGCGGTCCGTGGCCGAGGAGCGCCCAGTTGAACAGCAGCCCGAATCCGTTGTCCGCGTCGCCGCAGGCGGCCGTCGTGTCCGCACGCGTGGTGCCGTAGGCGGTCGGCACCGCGACGCGGCCGTCGATGCGGACCTCGACCGACGGCACGTTGCACAGCCAGCCCGAGATCAGTCCGATGCCGCTCTGCGACGACCCTGGCGAGGGAATCTCGAGCAGGCCGGCGGGCGTGGTCAGCGGGGACAGCAGTCGCACGATGGCGGCGTCGTCCTTGCCGCCGCTCGTCGACGTGCCCGCGACGACGAGGCGTCCGTCCGGCTGGACGGCGATGCCGGTCGCGACGTCGTCGCTGCCCGTGGCGAGGTCGACGCGGAGCTTGCCGTCGCCGTCGAGCGCCGGGTCGGAGGCGCCGTCGGCGAGATAGCGCGCGACCGCGAAGTCCTTGCCGCTGGCGCTGCTGCGCACACCGACCGCGACCAGCTTGCCGTCGGCCTGCGCCGCGATCGCGAACGCCGTCTCGTCACCGCCGAAGTCGGTGGTCGCCTTGCCGTTGCCCTTGAAGGCGACGTCGGCCGAGCCGTCGTTCAGGCGCACGGTCACCGCGAAGTCGCTGCCCGAGGCCGTCTTGCGCTCGCCCGCGACCGCGATCGCGCCGTCCGGACGGAGGGTGATGGCGTGCGCCTCGTCGGCGCCGCCGAAGTCGACCGATACCTTGCCGCTGCCGTTGAAGGTCGCGTCGAGGGCGCCGTCGCGGTCGATGCGCGCGATCGCGAAGTCGGTGCCCGACGCGCCGACGCGCGTCCCGGCGACGACGACCTTGCCGTCGTCCGCGAGCGCGACCGCCGCGCCAGTCGCGTTGACGCCGTTGGACAGGCCGAAGTCGACGAAGCGCTTGCCGGTGCGGTTGAAGGTGGTGTCGAGCTCGCCGTTGCGCAGCAGGCGCGCGACGGCGATTGCCGATCCGTTGGCGGTCGTCCGGGTGCCCGCGACGACGATCCGGCCCTCCAGATCGAAGGCCACGCCGCCGCCGAAGTTGTCGGCGGTGTCGCTGAAGGTGAGCACGCGGCGTCCGCTGCCGTTGAAGGTCGTGTCGAGGGTGCCGTCGGGACGGTAGAGGGCGAGCACGACCTCGTACTCGCCGTCCTTCAGGCGCGTGCCCGCGACGACGACCGATCCGTCCTGGTCGACGGCGACCCCGTTCGCATCCTCGACGCCGCCGAAGTCGGCGGTGATCCGCCCGGTGGTGGCGAATCCGACGTCGGGCGCGCCGGTCGAGGTGAAGGCGGCGACGACCAGATCCCGGTCCTTCGCCCCGGGGAGATCGCCCGCCAGCACGATCCGGCCGCCCGGCGCGAGCGCCGCGGCGACGACGCGATCGTCGTCGTCGCCGAGGTCGGCGACGGCGATCCCGGAGGCCGCGAAGGACGGATCGAGCTCGCCGTCCGCCCTCGCCAGGCGAGGCAGGGCGGCGACCAGCGACGCAGCGAGCAGCAGGGAGCGGATGGCTGTGGTCATCGGAGGCCTTTCCCCGATGTCGAGAGGGGAGGATCATGATTCTCGACGTCAGCGGTGCCGCGGTCAACGTGGAATAACGCCCCACGGCAACGGAGCATCCGCGAATCGACGGATGCCGCTGCCGGCCCGGGGGCGCTAGAAGGCATCCATGCCGCCGAGCGTGCTCATCGTCGAGGACGACCCGCCGACGCGAAAGCGCCTCGAGGCCGTGGTCGGGAATCTGCCGAACCTGAGCCTCATGGCCTCGATCGGGTCGGCGACGGAGGCCCGGGCGGCGCTGCGCGGCAAGCCGGACGTCCTGCTGGTCGATCTGGGATTGCCCGACGGCAGCGGCGTGGACGTGATCCGCGAGGCGCAGCGCGTGAGCCCCGGGACGCGCGCGATGGTGATCACCGTCTTCGTCGACGAGCGCCACGTGATGGACGCGATCGCCGCCGGCGCGATGGGCTACCTGCTGAAGGACGGCTCCGCGGAGTACGTCGGCCACTCGATCGCCGAGCTGCTCGCCGGCGGCTCGCCGATCAGCGCGCCGATCGCCCGCCACCTGCTGCAGCGCTTCCAGCGGCCGCGACCGGCGGCACGCACCGGCGACGCGCCGCTCACCACGCGCGAGCTCGAGATCCTGACGCAGATCGCCAAGGGCTTCAGCGTCGCCGAGGTCGGTGAGCTGCTCGGCATCTCGGCGCGCACCGTGACGACACACGTGCAGCACATCTACCGCAAGCTCGAGGTGTCGTCGCGCAGCGAGGCGGTGTTCGAGGCGGTGAACCTGGGGTTGATCGACCTCAAGAGCTGAGCACTCGAGTTAGATCAATCTTATCTGCCTTGGTTGTAAGATGGATAAGATCGTGTAAGCTCCTTCGAAATGGACGAGCTTGAGAACCCCTATCGCCCAGGAGCGGGAACTCCTCCGCCTGCGCTGCTGGGTCGTGATGAGTTGCTCGACCAATTCGGGGTCACCGTACGGCGTGCTCTGGTCGGGCGGCCCGACAAGAGCCTCATGCCGATCGGTCTGCGCGGAGTCGGAAAAACGGTTCTTCTGAACCGGTTCGAAGAGATCGCGGCGGCCGAAGGGTTCCGGTGTGGTGCGATTGAAGCGCCGGAAACCGGCGACTTCCGGACCCTCCTGGCGATTCGTCTTCGGAAGATACTCTTCTCGCTCGACAAGGGGCCCGTTCGCCGGGCCGCGCTCAAGGCACTTCGAGTTCTCAAGGCGTTCACGTTGACGCTGCCGGAGGGCGCGTCGATTTCGATCGACGTCGAAGCGCTGGCAGGCTCTGCCGATTCGGGGGTTCTCGCGGAGGACATCACTGACGTCTTGGTCGCGTCTGGTGAGGCTGCGAGGGCGCAGAAGAGCGGGATCTTCCTCGCGATCGACGAGGTCCAATACCTTGCGCCGGTGGAGCTGGCCGCACTGATCACCGCGATTCATCGATGCGCTCAACTCAGCCTGCCGGTCACGCTGGTGGGGGCCGGGCTTCCGCAGTTGCCCGGGCTCGCCGGCGAGGCCAAGTCGTATGCCGAGCGGCTCTTCAACTTTCCGGTGATCGGTTCGCTCGACAAGGACGATGCTGTGGCGGCGATCGCGATTCCTGCGGAGCAAGCGGGTGTCAGGTTCAAGACGCCCGCACTCGACACGATCTTCGCCCAGTCACGAGGATATCCGTACTTCCTGCAGGAATGGGGCTATCACGTTTGGCGGCATGCGAGCCGCTCGCCGATCACTCAGGCCGACGTCGAGGCAGTGCGGCCATCAGTGACAGACCAGCTTGATCGCAACTTCTTCCTGGTGCGATTCGATCGGTTGACGCCGAAGGAGAAGGAGTATCTTCGAGCGATGGCCGCGCTTGGACCGGGCCCTCACCGATCAGGTGACATCGCTGCGAGCTTGGGTGTGAAGGTCGAGTCCGTCGCTCCTCGACGGTCTGAGCTGATCTCGAAGGGAATGATCTACAGTCCGGCTCACGGCGATACAGCGTTTACGGTGCCGTTGTTCGACGAGTATCTCCTGCGGGTGATGCCGAAGTGGGGGCCGAGGCGGTGACCACGAAGTAACGTTCGGGCGCGACGCAGTACACGACAGCTTCGACCTCCCGGGAGGTCACAGCGTCAGGCGGAGCTCGACCGTCGTGCCGTCCGCTCCCGAGCGGAACGCGAGCGGAGCGCCGAGCTCCTGCGCGCGGCGCTCCATGTTGCCGAGGCCGCGGCCGCGGCGGGGCGACGGCGGGAAGCCGTGCCCGTCGTCGCGAACGGTGATGACCAGCACACCGTCCTCGACCGCGGTCGCGACCTCGATGGTCTGCGGTGACGCGTGGCGCACGGCGTTCGTGATCGCCTCCTGCACGAGGCGCAGCACGTGCAGCAGCTGCTCGGGTCCGAAGCGGTGCGGCGTCGGCGCATCGGCCACGCGCCAGCGGAAGCGGACGCCGCGGCGCTGCAGCGCCGGCTCGAGGCGCGCGCGCAGTGCGGCGAGCAGCGGCGCTACCTCGGCGAGGCCCGGGTCGAGCGACAGGATCACGAGGCGCAGCTCCTCGAGGCTGTCGCGCAGCGCCGTCACGACTTCCTGGTCCGGGTCGCCAGCGGCCTCGGCCACGGCCAGCGACGACATGAGCTGCCCGCCGAGCCCGTCGTGCATCTCGCGCATCAGGCGCTGGCGCTCGCGTCCGAGGATGTCGCGACGCTCGAGCTCGCGGCTGCGCTCGAACTGCCGCGACAGCTCCTCCTCGCGCTCGTGCACGCGGACCTCCAGCAGCTCGGTGAGCGCGCGCGCCTCGCGCAGCGTGCGCACGAAGCGCAGAGCGAGCGTGGTGCCGAACGCGAGCATCATGCACGACACCGTGTACGGGATCGTGTACCCGACGCCGCGCCACAGCCCCAGCTGGATGCCGAGGTCGTGTGCGCTGAACAGCAGCTGCGCCGACCACGCGCCGAGGTAGACGCGCGCCTCGAGCCGCGTCAGCGCGTGCCGGTGCGTGAAGGACAGCACCGTCACGTAGGCGCCGATCACGGTGATCGCGACGTGCGTGACGATCATCGCGTCGGCAAAGCCGGCGCGCGGCGTCAGGAGCGCCGCGGCGAGGGCCAGCGCCGAGAAGGCCCACAGCGCGGTCTCTACAGTCGGTCGCCGGACGCCGACCAGCCGGTGGAAGAACAGCGCGAGGAAGACCCCGAACTGGTCGAGGGCGGCGTTCACGGTGCGGTCCCACGCCCAGTGCGAGACCGGGATGTCGCTCACCCAGTAGTTCAGGCTGTTGATCGCCCACGCGACCGTGGTGGCGAGAAAGAGGCCGTACAGCGACTGGAAGCCGCTGCCGACTTAGATGACGGCGATGAACACCGCCGTGACCGCCGCCAGCGCCGTGCCGAGCTGCGCGAGCACGATCTGGCGGAAGAACGCGCTCTCGTAGCGCGCGCTCATCGTCGCGTGCGGCCCGACCCACACCGGTGCGAGGCGTCCGAAGTGGTGCGCGTAGGCGAACAGCAGCACGTCGATCTCGTTCTTGCCCGGACGAAGCAGTGCCGGCGGGAACTGGAAGTACAGCGGCCGGTTGAAGTTGTGCGCGACCGGCTCGGCGAACGAGCCGCCGTCGCCGATCCAGCTGCCGTTCACGAAAACGGCCGCGTTCATGTTGACGTCGGGCGCGAGCGCGAAGCGCGCGGCGGGGAGCTCGATCGGCGCAACCGGGCAGCGCGCTGCGAGCGCCGGCCGCGGCGCTACCGCGGCGGCCATCGCGAGTGCGAGCAGGAGAAGGGCGCGGGACGGAATCTGTGCGTGTCGGTGCACCGGGCTGCTGCCTTGACTAGCGCACCGGGATCGGCGCCGTCGAGGCGCGACGTTGGGGCGACGTTGCGCCGCGCGTCCGCGCTGGCGGCTGCGGCATCCAGGACGCCGACGTCGTCGAGTACCTGCACTCGCCGGGACCGACCGCGGGACCTGCAGCCGCACCCTCGCCGCGATGACCGGCAGGGAAGGGCACCGGGCACCCCGCGCACCCGCCGGCGCATCGTATTCCGCGCCGCGTTGTGCTTGAACGGCGCCGCCGCGGCGCACGACGTGCCCCGGCCGCTCTCGGAGGGATCCGTCGCATGTCGCAGCAGCTACGTTCTCCGTCCCGCCTTCGGAACGGCGTGCCGGATTCCTGGTGCCGCCTGCTCGCCTGCCTCGTGCTGGCCGGGGCCGCGGCGTGCGGCAACCGTGCTTCCGCCACCGGCGAGGTCGAGTGCGTGCGCATCGACGTGGCCGACCTCGCGCTGTCCGAGGATCCCGCGTGCACGGTTGCGAGCGATCCGGTCGCGCTGCGCTTCCTGCCCGACCTGAGCTTCACGCCGGGCCTCTGCTACCAGACCGGCTCGGTGCCGATCTCGCTCACGGCCGCCGACGGCCGCGTGTTCGGGCTCCGCATCGAGGTGTTCTCGGGCATCGTCGGCAACCCCGTCGCGGGCGCGGCGCTGGCGCCGCTGCCGGCACCGCCGTACATCGCCTTCACGGCGGCGAGCGCGGTCCGCGTCGCGAGCGCGTCGGGCGAGGCGCTCGGGCAGATCATCGCTCGCGACACCGGTTGGGCCGAGATCGGCGCTGGCAGCACACTGCCGAAGTTCGTGTCCGAGCGGCTGGCGTTCGTCGGGACGTCGGGCGAGCTCCTGAAGGGAGCCACCGGCGAGGTGTTCGCGACCGGTGACGAGTTCGTGGGCATCCCCGCGCACGGCTCGCTGTGCGCTCCGGGCCTGGTCGACCGCCTGAGGCCCTACGCGCGCTGACGAAGAACCGGCTTCGCTGCTGCTCCGGTCGGTGTCATGATGGAGGATATGCCCGTCGAACAGGCAGCGCGCAGGGACGGCGTCCCGGACCCGACCGTCGGCAACGGCGAGCCCTCGGCCGTCGCCGCGAGCCCGCTGGGTCTCCTCGTCGGACGCTACGATCCGACGGTCCTCGACGGCTCGCAGGAAGGCGCCTGCGTGCGTCTCGCGATCCCCGGCGAGGCCGAGTGGGACGTGCGGCTCGCGGGCGGGACCGCTCGGCTCGGGGCAGCGACCGAGCCCTCCCCGGACGCGACCCTGACCGCGGACCGCGAGGTCTGGGGGCACATCGCGCACGACCTTCGCGGCGGCATGGACGCGTTTCGCTCGGGACGCCTGCTCGTGCGGCGCAACCTGCACCTCGGCGTCGGCTTCCTCGCGTCGACGAGCGGGATGCGGCCGCCGGAAGGCCTCTCGTTCCGGCGCTTCGAGACCGAGAGCGGCACCCTGTCGGTGGTCGAGGCGGGTGCGGGCGAGCCGGTCATCCTCGTGCACGGCCTCGGCGCGACCAAGATCTCGTTCCTCACCACGACCATCGCGCTCGCCGGTGCAGGTTACCGGACGATCTCGGTGGACCTGCCGGGCTTCGGCGACTCGGTGAAGCCGCTGCTCGCGCCGTACCACCCGCCGTTCTTCGCACGCGCGATCGTGGACCTGATGGACGCCCTCGAGATCGACCGCGCGCACGTGATCGGCAACAGCATGGGTGGCCGCGTCGCCCTCGAGCTCGGGCTCCGCTACCCGGACCGCGCGCGCAAGCTCGTGCTCGTGGCACCGTCGCTCGCGTGGAAGCGCGAGCGCGCGTGGGCGCCGTTCGTCCGCCTGCTGCGTCCGGAGCTGGGGCTCGTGCAGGCCACCCCGCGCTGGGTGATCGAGAACGCCGTGCACCGGATCATCCCGGCCGCGGCCGACGGCTGGGTGCGGGCCGGTGTCGACGAGTTCCTGCGCGCGTACTTGACGCCGCGCGGGCGGGTGGCGTTCTACGCGTCGGCGCGAAACATCTACCTCGAGGAGCCGCACGGCGCGAAGGGCTTCTGGACGCGCCTCGAGCGGCTGCAGGCGCCGTCCCTGTTCATCTGGGGGCACCTCGACCGGCTGGTGCCGATCGGCTTCGCCAAGCACGTAGAGGACGTGCTGCCGTCGGCTTCGCACCTGAAGCTCGATTGCGGGCACGTGCCGCAGCTCGAGCGTCCCGAGGAGGCCCACGCCACGATCGAGGCCTTCCTGCGCCGCCCGGAGCTGCCGGCAGAGCTCGCGAGCCCCGGGACCGAGCGCTGACCCGGGCGCGGCGTCGCGCGTAGCTCGTCGGTGTCGGTGCGGATTTCGATCGGGGCGAGGCCGCAGCCCTGCGATCAGTCGAGGACCGCGTGGTTGAGTGCCTGGTCGAGGTCGAAGTCGAACTGGTCGAGCACGCGGTCGAGCATGTCGGCCGTGAGCTCGAGTCGTGCCCATGCGGCCGGGTCGACCTCGGGAACGAGCGCGTCGCCGCCGTTGCCGAATCCGACCGCGCGCACCAGGATGTCGGCGAGGTGCACGATCGCCGCATGGTCGGCCGCGCGCCACGCGCGGCCCGGGTGGTGGTGGAAGGCGATCGGCTCGGCGAGCTGCGGCGGGAAGTGCCAGCGCGCGGTGAGCCAGGTCGCGACCTCCGCGTGATCGACGCCGAGCAGCTCCTGCTCGACCGCGCGGAAGCTCCGGCCCTCGGTGTGCGCGCGCTCGACGATGGTCGCAAAGTCCTCCGGCAGCTCGCGGTAGATGATGACCTTCCCCAGGTCGTGCAGCAGCCCCGCGGCGCTCGCCTCCTCGGGCGGTACGCGCTGGGTGACCTTGGCGAGCGCGCCCGCCGCGACCGCGCAGCCGATCGAGTGCTCCCAGAAGCCCCGCAGGCCGACCTTCTGCAGGTCGAAGACGGACGACGTCAGGACGAGGCTGCGCGTGACGGTGGTGCCCAGCAGCACGAGCGCGGGTGCGACGTGCGTCGTGCGGCCCTGTGCGCCATAGAACGCGGAGTTCGCGAGCCGCAGGATCTGCGCGGTGAGCGCCTGGTCGACCTCGATCAGCTCGCCGACGCGCCCGAGGTCGATCTCGGCGTCGTCGAGGGCCGCGACCACACGCTCGATGAGCCGCGGCATGGTGGGAATCGTGCGCAGCCGCTCGATGCGGCGGCGGATGTCCGGCGTGACCTGGGCGAGCGCCTGCGAAGCCATGGCCGTCAACCGTCCGTTTCGCTGCCGAGACGCCGATCGCGGCGAGCCAGCCGGCGGTCGAGGGCTTCCTGCAGCATCGCGCGCGCCGATCGCGGCACGACCTCGCCCATGCGTGTCTCGAGGAGCCGCCGCTCGTCCGCGAGCGAACGGACCGCCTCCCACCCGGCGATGTCGTCGTCGCCTCCGGCGACCACGACGGTCTGGATGGCGAGGCGCCGCAGCAGGCGCACCACGCTCGGCGTCAGCACCGAGCCGCTGCCGGCGAGCACCCGACCCTTCGCGTCGCAGATCGGCTTGGCGAGCCGCATCGTCGGCTTCGCGAACTCCAGCGGAACCCTGACCATATCGCCCCGGCGCTTCCCTTCCTCGTCGCCGGAGCACAGTGCGCGCCCCGGGCTGCTGGTCTTTCGACCCGAAGACCGCGCGACGTGAGCGTGCAGGAACGCCCGCTCGCAGATCAGGCGCCGACGCGAGACGGATCGCGCGAACGCTGCGGCGAACCCGCTGGACGTCTCCGTTACGCCGGCGTGGCGGTCGGCGCCGTCTCGCCCGTGCGCAGCGCGATCGCGAGGCTCAGGGCGCAAGCGAACGCGACGTACGCGCCCGGCGCGAGCGCGCTGCCGGTGAGATCGGCGAGCGTCGTGCAGGCGAGCGGCGTGGTTCCGCCGAGCAGTCCCGCGGCGCCGTTGTAGGCGAGCCCGAGGCCGCTCGCGCGCAGCTCCCGGGGGAAGCGCTCGGCGAGCCACACCTGGTAGGGCGACAGTGCCGCGACCACGAACGTCGCGAAGACCAGCTCCGCCCACAGGTCGCGCACGCTGCCCCCGGTCCGCAGCAGCACGAAGAGGGGAACGGCGGCGAGCATGCAGCCCGCTACGCCCGCGATCACCATGGGCTTGCGGCCGAAGCGGTCGCCGAGGTGACCGGCGAGCGGTGTCAGCACGACCATGAACGCGATCGACGTGGTCTCGAGGCTCAGTGCCGACGACTCCGGCAGGATCTTCTCGGTGGTGAGGAACGACGCGAGGAAGACGGCGATCGCGCAGAACGCCGCGTTGGGTCCGAAGCCGAGGAGCGCGCCGCGCAGGATCTCGCCGGGGTGCTCGCGGAGCACGCGCCACACCGGCGAGCGCTCGCGCAGGGCCGTGGCCGCCGCGTCCGCGGCGGGCCTGGGCATGGTGTCGTCGGGCAGTGCCGCGCGCAGCACCGCGAGCAAGAGGCCGAGCGGGACCGACAGCAGGAACGGCAGGCGCCACGCCCCGGCCAGCACCTCCTCGGTGGTGAACAGCGCGAACAGCGCGTTGCCGATCGCCGAGCCGAGCAGGATGCCCGCGCCCGCAGTGAGCGAGGCGAGGCTGCCCTGCAGTCCGCGCCGGCCCGGTGGCGCGTGCTCGATCAGGTAGGTGATCGACGTCGTGAACTCGCCCCCGACGGACAGCCCCTGCACGAGGCGGAGTGCCGTGAACAGCAGAGGCGCGACGACGCCGGCGGTCTCCCAGGTCGGCAGCAAGCCGACCAGCGACGTCGCGACCGCCATCGCGACCGCGGAGAGCAGCAGCGCGCGCCGCCGCCCGAGGCGATCGCCGACGTGTCCGAACCACGCACCGCCGACGATGCGCATGACGTAGCCGGCGGCGAACACGCCGAACACCGCCAGCAGCGCCGCAAGGCGGTTGCCGTGCGGAAAGAACAGCTCGCCGAGCGTCGCCGCGAGGACCCCATAGAGTGCGAAGTCGTACCACTCCATGAGGTTGCCCGACATACCGGCGAGGAGCGCGAGCGGCGTGAGGCCGCCGTTCCGCTCGCCGTGCAACGTGCCGCGCGGCTGGTCCATCCGGGACGGGTATCGCCCGCCCGCCGCGATCTCTTGAGCGCCGGCGAGCGCGGCTCGCCCGCGTGATGGCGGTCGACTAGAAGTCCCCGGCATGGGCGACGCCGCGACCCTCGTCGAGCGTGCCCGCGCAGCCCTCTCCGCACGGGACGCCGCGCAGGCCATCCACGACCTCCTGCGCGAGACGATCGCGTCGGCAGCGCCGCGCGAGCTGCGCCGCAGGCTGCTCGGTACGGAGGCTGCGGAGCGCATGGGCGGCATCCCGCGCTTCGGGCAGCACGTGCTGGTCGACTCACCCGAGCTGACGATGTTCCACGCGACGCTGCCGCCCGGCTTCGTGAACGCGCCGCACGACCACCGCACGTGGGCCGTGGTCGCGGTCTACGAGGGCGAAGAGCGCAACGTGTTCTACCGACGCCGCGACGGGTCGATCACTCCGACGTCGGCGCTGGTCGCGTCCGCACCGTGCGTGGTGGCGATGCGCGAGGACGCGATCCACGCCATCGAGAACCGCCTCGAGACGCCGTCGTACGCGCTCCACGCCTACGGCAACGCGCACTTCCACGTCGCGCGCAGCATGTGGCATCCGGACACGCTGGTCGAGCATCCCCGTGACGACGCGCTGTTCGGCTCGTGGTGCCGCGACATGATCGCGCGCGGGGTGCGGCTGCCGGCCGACGCCGGCTGAGACCGCGGCGTTCTGCTGCGCCCGGCGGCCGTCCGGCCATGTGCCATGCCACCTCTTCGAGGCGTCCGAGACGCGGTGCTTCGCGTCACCGAGAGCCTACGTCGCGTGCGGCAGGCACCGCTGCGGTGGCGCACGCCGCCCGGAGCCGGTCGTGAGATCGGCTCCGGGCGTGCGAACTCAGTTCGTCGTGAGCCTGCCGCTCCGGATCTCGGCCTCGGCCGAGCCGGAGTAGGACGCGCCGTCCGCCGTCACGACGACGTCGACGGTACCTCCCTCGACGTCGTCGAGGGTCTGCCGCCGAGCCGTCAGGCGGATCCGCCACGAGCCGTCCCCTGCCTGGGTGAAGCTCAGCGCTGTCGCGTCCACGCTGCCGCGGAATGCCGTGCCGCGGTCGTTGGGCGTGAGGCAGCTCTCGTCGCCGCAGCGCGCAGGAACGATCGCCGTCCACGGCACCGCCTGCGCGGCGCGGATCTGGACCGACACGGGACCCGATGTGGGATCGAAGGTCGCGAGGAAGGGCAGCTTCGCCTGCAGCGTCACGATGCCCGCGTCGGGGTCGGACTTACCGGGCCGCATCGTGACGCGGAGCCCGTCGAGCTGGTCGTTCGTCCCGCCCGGTGTCGGTGCGGGTGTCGGCATCGGCGTCGGGCCGCCACCGCCACCGCCTCCACCGCCGCAGTTCTGCGTGGGTACGGCGTTCGTGGTTTCGGCACAGCCCAGGCCGCCCGCGCCGACGCCGACGAGCAACGCCTTTCCGGACGGCCAGCGCTCGATCGTACCGTCGGAGCGGATCGCCTCGAAGACCACGGGAACGCAGCCGCTCTGCGTGAACCGCAGGTCGAACCCGTACGTTCCGTTCGCGGCAGACCCTGCGGTCCGCGCGAGGTTGACGCACGACGAGCCGACGAGCGCGCGCACGGCCCTCGGAGCACCGCCGCCGGCGTGGAAGTAGTTGACGAACAGCTCGCGCGTCGTGTCGAAGCCGAGTCGCGGCGAGACGCCGCCCGCAGGGAGCGTCGGGATGTCGTTCAGGCCGATCGCGCCGCGATCGCCGAAGTCCTCCGTGGCGTACGCCCAGTCGCCGAATGGCGTCTGCGCGACGGCGACTCCCGCGCCGAACTCGCTGAACGCACCGAGGATCTGCGAGCGGTGCTGCGCGCTCACCATCCAGCCCTCGTGCAGTGCGCGCGGCTCGCCGCCGAGTGCGATGATCTCGCCCAGCGCGGACCAGGAGGGATAGTAGCGGCTGACGCGGGTGATCCAGTTCTGTCCGTTGCAGGAGTTGTGCTGGAAGCAGTTGCGCGTCGCCATGTCGGTGCTGTGCGCGCGGGCCGCCTGGCCGAGTCCGTCGTGCCAGACGAGCGGCCGCAGCCCGGCTTCCGCCCGGGCCTCGTTGGCGAGCGCCAGGAGCGCGAGTTCATCTGCGCTCGGGGTCGACGCGGCCGTGACGCTGCTCGCGTCCAGCAGCACGGCGAAGCTCAATACCCCCAGAACCCCCAGGCCGTTGCCGGTCGCGGATCGAAACCAGCCGACCCTGCACGACTTCGCGCGCCTGCCGGCGCCTCCTGCGCGGCGTGCCGCTCCGCTTCCACCACTCCCCATTGTGCTTCCTTCCCCGCCACGCACCATCTCCGGGCGTCGCACTCGCCATGTCGTACCTCACGGTTGCGGCGCGGAGAATGGAAGAAATTAGGAATCTCGTCGCCGACGTCTCCATTTGTGGGCCGAACCCCGCCTCGGTCGCCTCGATCGATCGCTTGACAAGCGCGGCAGGCGTCGAGCACGCGAGCCGGCGGCGAGCGCGGAGCGAAGCGACCGCGGGGAGTGGGGCCCCGCGCGGCTCCGCCGTGCGGGGCGAGGGGGCGCGTGCCCCCTCGATTCAACTAATCGTCCCCCAGGCGTCCGGGTTGCGGCGCAGGTAGCCGTTCACCTTCACGTTCGCGACGATCATCGCGAGGCTCTCGAGGAGATTCTGCCGTGGCGGCGGTACGAAGCGGCGCAACATGCTGCGCACCGAGTAAAAGCCGGAGTAAACCGCCTTGAAGCCGTCGATCATCTCGTCGCTTGTCATGCCGGTCGGCACGACGTTCGGCGTGCCGTAGTCGTAGCGGCCCCAGTCGGCGCTCCGGATGCGGCCCGCAGCCAGCATGTCGGCGTGGAACTTGGTGCCCGGGTACGGTGCCGGGGTGAACAGCTTCAGGAAGCTGATGCGGTTCTCGTCGAGCCAGCGCAGCGTCGCGGCGAAGGTCTCGGGGGTGTCGCCGTCGAGGCCCACCATCACCAACGCGATCACCTGGATGCCGCGTGCGCGCAGCTTCGCGATGTCCTCGGCGTAGCGGCTCGGGCGGTTGAAGCTCTTGCCGATCGACGCGAGGCTCCCCTCGTTCAAGCTCTCGAAGCCGATCGAGAGCACGCGTGCGCCAGAGCGCGCGACGAGCTCGAGCAGCTCGGGATCGCGCGCGACGTTGACGGTCGCCTGACTGACCCACTGCACGCGCCGGGGCACGAGCTGGCGCAGCATCTCCTTCGCCTTCTCGGGGTGCGCGACCGGGTTGTCGTCGAGGAACAGGAAGCGGCTCGCGCCGAGCGCGCGCATGCGGTCGATCTCGGCGATGAACTCGTCCACCGGACGCGTGCGGTAGCTGCGCCTGTAGTACGTCTGCACGGCGCAGTACTCGCAAGGGTGCGGACAGCCGCGCGAGAACATGATCGGCCAGAAGAAGTACATCCGGTACAACCAGCTCGAACGGAAAGCGTCGGGCTTCAGGAGAGGCAGGGACCAGTAGTCGATCTCCGGCAGGTTCGAGAGGTCGTGCCAGCGCTCGGCGCGGTAGATTCCGGCGGAGCGGCCCGCCTCGAGGTCCTCCAGCACCTGCGGCCAGACGTACTCGGCTTCGCCCGCGACGACCGCGTCGGCGTGGCGCAGCGACTCCTCGGCGGTGAGCGTGACCCATGTCCCGCCGAGCACGACCTTCTTGCCACGCGCGCGGAAGTGGTCGGCGAGGTCGTACGCGCGCCGGATCTGCGGACCCATCGCCGTGAGCCCGACCACGTCGGACTCGCGCTCGATGCGCGGCACGTCGAGCTCCTGCATCAGCTCGTCGGTGAACGACACCTCGTGTCCGGGCGGCGTGAGCGCCTTCAGGTACGGCAGCGTGGTCCCGCTGGTCCAGTAGCGCGTCGTCTTGTGCAGCGAGCCGTCCGGCAGGTAGTGCGTCGGCGAGATCAGGTGCAGCCTCATCGCAGCCGGTGATGATGGCGATGCAGCACCGCTCGTGTCAACGAACGCCCGGGGCGCAGCACCGCTCGTGTCAACGAACGCCCGGGGCGCAGCACCGCTCGTGTCAACGAACGCCCGGGGCGCAGCACCGCTCGTGTCGACGAACGCCCGGGGCGCAGCACCGCTCGTGTCGACGAACGCCCGGGGCGCAGCACCGCTCGTGTCGACGAACGCCCGCGACGCAGCTCAGCGGGCCGGTTCGCAGATCCACAGATGGTTCAGCCCGAGCGACAGGGCGCAGCGCTCGGTCGTGCGGAAGCCGGAGCGCGACAGGATCTCGGTCAGCTCCTCGTCGCGGAACCCGAACACCTCGCCGCTCTTCATGCCGCGCTCGTGCTGATCGTCGTCCCAGAAGGCCCACAGATGCCAGAGGCGCGAGACGACGGGCCGGAGGTTCGTGAGCAGCACGCGCCCGCCGGGCGCGAGCAGGCGACGCGCCTCGACCAGGACGTCGACCCGATTCGGAATGTGATTGAAGGACGCGACGAACGTGATGGTGTCGAAGGAGGCGTCGGGAAAGGGCAGCTCCGCCGTGTTCTCGACGATCTGGTCGACGCCGTCCCAGGGGTACACGTCCACGCCGACCGCCTGGCCCCCTTGCTGGCGATACGCGCGCGCCAGGCGATTGGTTCCGCAGCCGACATCGAGCAGGCGACCTCGTACCTGCTGCAGGACCACGCCCACCCGGATCTCCTGGTTGGTCTTGAGGCCCGGCACGCGGGCGACGAGCGGCTGGGGCACGACGAGCTTCAGCGGCAGCAAGAGCTTGTTCGCCCAGTAGCCGGTCGCCGAGCGATAGAGCGCCCGTTCCACGTCCACGCGAGCGAGCCTAGCGCGGATCATGGGCCAGAGAAAAAGCCGTCCTGCTCGAGCGTACGAATGCCCGCGCCCCCAGGGCATCCGCGATGGGCTGCGCCGGCGTCGACCGCGCTGCGTTCAGCGAGACCGCGATGGGTTCGGCGGCTGCCGCGGCCTTGGACGCAAGCGCCGTCGTCCTCGCCGTCGGTGCTGCGGCGCCCGCGCCGTACCCGACCGCTCGCCGGTGCCGGCATCGCGGGCGTCGACCGACGAGTCTCCCGACCCCGGTGGAAGCGAAGCTCTCGATCGAACAGCGCGGCGTGCCGCTTGACTTGGCAACGGGCCGCGGCGACACAGACGCGCGTGAAGGCCCTGCCCGAAGGCTTCGCGCCGATCGACTTCGCGGAGTACCACCGCCGGACCCTGCCGGACCGGCTCGCGTCGGGCCGCGCGGCCGGACGCAGGCGATGGATCGGCGCGGACGCGGCGCGCCTGCCGAGCCTCGCGTTGCGCATCGGCGACGGCACGAGCTTCACCTACCGTGCGGACGAGCACGGCGTCGCGATCGCTCCGGGTGATGCGGACGCCGAGACCGTGCTCGCGATCGAACTCGGGGACTGGTGCGGCCTCGTGCACGAGCTCGAGGCCCCCGCGGGCCTCGTCTACGGCGGGCGCGTGCGCAGCGTGCGCGGCAACGCCGCAGACCTGATGCGCTGGGAGTCGACGCTGCGCGCGCTCTACAACGGATGCCCGCCGTACCGACCGGAAGCGCTCGACCTGCGCGATCGCCGCGGCGCGCGGATCGATCCGCAGCATGCCTTCGCGCCCGGCGACCACCGTGACGACATGGCGCACTTCCTCGGCACGGCGGGATACCTCTTCGTGCGCGGTGCGTTCCCGCGTGAGGAGACGGGTCGCATGCTCGAGGAGGCGATGGCGCTCCGCGCGGAGGCGCGCCCCGGCGACCGGCTCTCGTGGTGGGGTCGCAACGCGGCCGGCGAGGACGTCCTGACCCGTGTCACCCGCGCCAACGTCAAGCATCACCTGGGGCTGCTGCCGGCGGAGCCGCGCCTGCTCGCGCTGGTCGGCCTCGCCGATCGGCCGCTCGTGCACACGAAGGGCGAGGGCGACGGAGTCACGGTGATCTACAAGCAGCCGGGCATGAGCGACGGCGGGCTCTCCGACCTGCCGTGGCACCGTGACTGCGGCATGGGCGGCCACGCGATCATGTGCCCGACGCTGCTGCTGTCGGTGTACCTGCGCGAGGCGACGCCGGAGAGCGGTGAGCTCGCGATGCTGCCGGGGTCGCACGCGGCGTCGTTCAACGCGCACGACCGGACCATCGACCCGTGGCGGCACGCGGCGCGCTTCGCGGCGCGCCCGGGCGACGTGTCGGTGCACTACGGCGACACCGTGCACGCGGCGCCGCCGCCGTCCGACCCGACGCGCGACGAGTACCGCGTCAGCGCGGTGATCTCCTTCGCCCCGGCGGGGGCTGCGAACCACCGCGGTGAGGCAAGCTACAACGACGCGCTGCACCAGCGCGCCGACGGCCAGATCGAGCACCTCGACCGGGTGGCGAAGCGCCTGTAGGCGCCGGCGGACGCGGCGCATGGTCGCCGCTCCGCGGTGCGTCAGCCCGTGCAGCGGACCGCATGGTCGCCGCGCCGCGGTGCGTCAGCGCGTGCCGCGGACCGCATGGTCGCCGCTCCGCGGTGCGTCGGCGCGTGCCGCGCACCGCATCGTCGCCGCTCCGCCCTGCGTCAGCGCGTGCAGCGCATCGTCGTGTTGCTGCCGTTCACGATGCAGTCGCCGGGGTGAAACGCGCTCTCGCCGCATCTCCCGTCGCCGGACGCTTCGGCTCCGCCGAGGAGGACCGTTGCGGCGAGCGGTGCGTCGCCGATCGCGAGCGGGTACGTCCCGCGCTTGCCCGTGAGCTTGATCTTGACCTGGCCTGCCGCGGCGGCGGCGCGGTCGGTCACGTCGAGGCCGGTGATGCCCGCGATCGGCGCGCCGGTCCGGTCGAGGTACTTCCAGCGCGTCGCGGTGCGCAGCCAGCCGCGCGTGCCATTCCCGGCGTACGAGCCTGCCGGCAGGGTCGCGTCGAGGCGCGCGGTGCCGGCGGCGCTCGCGACGACGATGCGTGCCCCCTCGAGCGACGGGTCGAGCGCCGCGAAGCTCGCGCCCGTGCCGAGGCGGAAGTCCGCGCGCAGTACGAGACCGTCGTTGCCGGGTGCGACATCGGAGAGGACGCGCGTCAGCACCAGGCTCGACTTCGGAGGGGTGAGGAAGTCCTGTCCGCCGCCGGGGTTGTTGCAGGCGTCGAGCGCGTCACAGGTGCCGTCCGCGTCGCCGTCGGGAAGACCGGCGTCCGTGGGACAGCCGGACGAGACGCCGTCGCAGGTCTCGGCGACGTCGCACGCGCCGCTCGCCGCGCGACACACGGTGCCGGCATTGCCCGGCGGATGCGCGCACGTGCCGGCGCCATCGCACTGGTCGCGCGTGCACGGGTTCGTGTCGGCAGGGCACGTGGTGCCGGCGGCGGCGAAGCCGTTGGCCGGGCAGGTCGGGCTCGCGCCATCGCAGGTCTCGGCGACGTCGCACACGCCGCTCGCGGCGCGGCAGACCGTACCCGTGTTGCCCGCGCCGTGCGCGCACGAGCCGGCGCCGTCGCACGCGTCGACCGTGCAGACGTTGCCGTCGGACGCGCACGCGCCGCCCGCCGGCTCGGCGCCGCAGATCGCGTTGCAGCAGTCGCCGTTGGCGCGGTTACCGTCGTCACAGGCCTCGCCGGCGTTGAGCGCACCGTTGCCGCAGCTGCTCGGGCTCGGCAGCGGCACGATCCGTCCGGAAGCCACCTGGCTCTCGAACCAGCCGCCGCTCGGATACCAGTCGGGCGTGAAGTCGTCCGCGAAGAAGTCGTCGAGCCAGCCGGTGACCAGCGTCTGCAGCGCCGCGACGTTGGCCGGCTGCGGCGTGCCGCAGAAGGCCGTGCAGAGGAAGTCGGTCGAGTCGCCCTCGGCGTCGCAGTGGCTGCCGCTCGCGAGGCGGACGCCGGCGAACGGACGCCCGCTCGCCGCGAGCAGCACGGTGCCGCTCGCATTGGAGTTGCAGGAGTAGGGCGGGGACGAGACCGTGTAGATGGGCAGCGTCGCGAGCACCGGCAAGGCGGTCGCGATCAGTGCCCCCGAGGTGCTCTCAACCGGATCCAGCAGCGCGATCCCGCGCAGCCCGGCGGCCGCGGCCGGGTGGTCGACGACGAGGTTCCGTGCGACGGCGAGCACCGACGCGCCGCCCGCCGAATGGCCCGAGAAGGCGAAGTCGGCCGGCAGCGTCGAGAGCGGCACGCCGGCCGCGACCGCGGCCGCGCGCGCCGACTGCAGGAGGCCGGTGTCCGGGTCGGTGATTTCCGGAAAGAGACGCGCGAAGTCGGAGAGGAAACCTGCGTTGTTCATCGCGCAACCGGTCGCACCCGGTGCGAGCGAGGTCGCGAACACGACGTAGCCGCGCGACGCGATCTCGGTCGCGAGATCGATCATCTGGTTGTTGGTGCGGCTGAAGCCGTGCTGGAGCCAGACGAGGCCGAGGTTCGGGTTCGGCTGTGGGAAGTACCAGTCCGTCGGCACGTCGGTACCGCTCGTGCCGCAGTCGACGGTCACGTCGTGGCTCGCGGTCGCGACCGTGTACGCGCGGGCGGGGGCGCTCGCGGCCAGGACGACGGCGGCGAGGGCGAGGGGCAGCAGGTGCAGGATCGGGTTCGGGTGTCTCGTCATGGTGGGGCTCCCCGGGATCGCCCGCGGACGAGGGGCCGCGGTGCTCGAAGTGGTCCGGCCCGTATCACGGCCGTGCCGGGGCGGGCTACCTTCCAGGGATGGCCCGGAATGGCGGTGTCCAGGAATGGCGGCGCGACGGCGTGGCGGGCGACCCGAGGGGTGGCCGCGCGATCGTCGAATCGATACGCTCGCCGCGTGCTCCGAGCCGCAGGCTCACTCCTGTTCTGGGCGGGAATCACCGTCTCGTCCGTCCTGCTCTTTCCGGTCGCGCTCCTCATCTGGCTGGTGACGCTGCCGTTCGACCCGCGCCGTCGCGTGCTGCACCAGTTCACGTGCTTCTGGGCGTCGCTCTACACCTGGCTCAATCCCGCGTGGCGCGTGCAGATCGTCGGGCGGGAAAACGTCCGTCCCGACGTCGCCTACGTGATGGTGGCCAACCACCTGTCCTTCCTCGACATCCTGGTGCTGTTCCGGCTGCGGCGACACTTCAAGTGGGTGTCGAAGGTCGAGATGTTCAAGATCCCGGCGATCGGCTGGAACATGTGGCTCAACCGCTACGTGCCGCTCAAGCGCGGCGACAAGCAGAGCGTCCAGACGATGATGCAGATCTGCCGCGAGCGCCTCGCCGAGGGCAGCTCGCTGATGATCTTCCCCGAGGGCACCCGCTCGCGCGACGGCAAGCTTTCGAAGTTCAAGACCGGCGCGTTCCAGCTGGCACTCGAGACGAAGTCGCCGATCCTGCCGATCGTCGTCTCGGGGACGTCGAAGACGCTGCCGAAGCACGGGTTCGTGCTGCGCGGACACCACGAGATCGGCATCCGCGTGCTGCCCGCGATCCCGCACGAGACCTTCGCCGCGCTGTCGGTCGAAGAGCTCACCGCGCGCATGCGTGCGATGTACGTCCGCGAGACCGGCACCGACGGTCTCGCCGACGCCGACGCCGACGCGGCACCGGCGAGCGACGACGCGCGCGCGACCGGCTCGTGATCAGCGGCCGAGGTGCTCGCGGAACCAGTCTGCCGCGAGCGTGCTCGCGGCCGCGAAGTGCGGCGGCTCGTAGGGCACGAAGTGGCCCGCCGGCAGCACCACGAGCTTCTTCGGCTCGCCGGCGCGCGCGAACGCCCCACGCGTCAGATCGATCGGGATGAAGTCGTGCTCGGCCGCGATCAGCAGCAGCGGCGTCGGCGCGATGCGGTCGATCCAGCGCAGCGGTGAGTATTCGAGGAGGCGCTCCAGCGAGCGCAGCGTGATCTCGTTGCGCCAGGTCGCCGCGCGCGACGCGTAGCCCTGGAACCACTGCCACGACTCGTCGCCGGGCAGCGCCGCGGGGCCGTTCTCCGGCGCGACCACGGGCATCATCTGCGGCGCGCCGCCCGCGTAGAGGCGCTCGCGCTCGCCGACCAGCGCTTCGACCAGCGCGCCGCGCGCGTCGACGCCGCTCATGCGTCCGAACGTCTCCCACCCGTCGATCAGCGGCACCTGCGAGACCACGGCCTGCACGCGCCGGTCGAGCGCCGCGACCATCAGCACGTTCGCGCCGCTGTAGCTCGTGCCCCAGACGCCGACGCGCGCCGGGTCGATCTCCGGCCGCGCGCGCACCCAGCTGATGGCGTTCCGGTAGTCGGTGATCTGCGCGTGCGGGTCGAGGTCCTGCCGCGGCGTGCCGTCGCTCGCGCCGAGCCCGCGGTAGTCGAACACGAGGCTCGCGAGCCCCGCCTGCGCGAACGCTTCCGCGAAGCGGTCGAGCGCCATCTCTTTCACGGCCGAGAAGCCGTGCGCCATCACGATCACAGGTACGGGACCTGCGGCGCCGTCGGGCACCGTCCACCAGCCGCGGCAGGTGACGCCTTCGCTCGGGAACTCCACGTCGTCGCGCATGAGGCGACCATGACGCGCCGCCGCGTGCGAAGTCAACTATACGCGAGGCGCGACAGCCGCGTGCGGAGCCGCATCGCGTGACGGCGCAGCGCCAGCGGCACGTGCCGTCCCGGGTGCACGTCGATGATCGCGTCGCGGCTCGCCGCGCTGCGCAGCGCGGCGAGCCGGCCGAACGAGGAACGGGAGTCGACGACGAGGTGCTCGCACGTGGCGAGCAGGTGCAGGTCGACCAGGGCGTCGCCGGCGCCCTGCAGCCCGTCCGGACGGTCGGGGTGGTCGTGCATCGGCTCGCCCGGCGGCGGGTACCACTTCGGCGTCGAGACGACGCGCGGAAAGCGGCACCGGTGGTGCTCGACGACGTCGCGGTTGTCGCTGGCGAGAAATACGGTCAGCTCCGGACGACGCGTGACGACCCGCGAGACCGCCCGCTCGATCGCCGCGGTCCGCGTGCGGCGGTCGCTCGCCCGGACGTGGACGCCGACCGGCGGCCCGCCGAGCGAGCCGGTGCGGAACGCGTCGACGCGCGCCCGCAGCGCGGGGGCGAGCGTCAGGTGCTCGTCCCAGAGGCGGCGCAGCAGGGCGTCGGTGCGCAGGCGGCGCAGGGCGGCGTGCGGGCCGGTCAGGAAGCGTCGCAGCGGATCGATCTGCTCGAAGAACGAGGTGAAGACGAGCACGCGCTCGGGCCGGTCGATGCGCGTGAGGTCGATCGAGAAGCGCTCCCAGACGAGCGGGTCGACCCGGGTCGGACGAAAGACCTCGCGGCGCATCTCGCGCGCGGTCGCGCCGAGGCGGCCGCACCACGCGCGCGGCACGACCGAGTCGGTGTCGGGAAGCTCGTCGAGCGGTGCTGCGAGGTCGCTCGCGAACAGCTCGGGGAAGACGTTGCCGCCGTCACGGGCATACAGCGGGTCGCGCCAGTCGACGAGCAGCCGGCGTCCGGTGAGCCGGGCGAGCAGCAGCGCCGACAGCAGGCACAGCATCCGGTTGCCGAGGCCGAGGTCGCCCTTGACGAGGACGTAGCGGTCTTCCAGCGGCACGCGACGTTCTGCTACGCCGCCGATCCACTCGCAACCAGAGAGGAGCGCTGGCGCGGGTCGTCCTCGGCGACGACCCGATCGGGACCTGGCAGGCTCCCGATCCCGCGCAGGCTCGATTCGGCGCATCGGTGCGATTCAGTCATGACGGCGACCGCCCGAAGAGCGATCCGTGCCGCGCATCGAATTCGATTGTGCAGCACCAGTCCTTTCGTATAGGGCGTTGCGCGGCTAGCGGCTCGTCCGGATCTGCGGCCATCGAAGGGAAGGGGGAATCCAGATGCGCTACCTGCTCCTTGGCCTGCTGTGGCGGGCTGGTCGGGCGAGCGGCTACCGACTGCAGCGTGAGCTCAGCATCCTTCGCGGAAAGCCGGTGTCGGGGGGCGACGTCTACAAGATGCTGCACCTTCTCGAGGCCGAGGGTCTGGTCGAGCGGGCCCCCGAGGGTGGCGACGAGTCGTTCCGTCAGCGGTCGGATTGCCGGTTGTCCGAAGAGGGCCGTCGCCAGTTCGCGCGCTGGCTCGAACAGGATGCGGACAGCGACGAGCTCTACGTGGCGCAGCACCAGTTCACGATGAAAGGGACGACGATCGTCGCTCACCCATGGGACCCGAGTCAGAGCGCCTCCGTCTCCGATTGGAAGGAGGGCAGCAACCTCTTCAATTCGTTCGAGTACTGCGACGGGGCCGAGTATGCGGTGAAGGCCAAGGAGTATCCCACCTTCGCCGACGATCCCGCCGTCGAGGCTCGGCACGGGACGACCTGGAGGTGTTCGTTCGACCCGAACTACCTGATTCCCGGGGGCGCTGGGAACAACTGCGCGCCCGCGTCACTGGAGAGGTGGTCTCCCGAGGCGCCGCCCGAGGGGCAGATGGGGATTCACGAGGGCTTCGTGGCCAACATCGACGCGAGAACGGCGATGAATCCTCCGCAGAACACGACGACGGAAAAGGCCCGGTTGACCAGCTGTGCCTCGCCGCCGTGCAATCGGAAGTGCCGCGAGTCGATCGAGTGCCTCCAGAACGGTGGGACGGTCGACGAATGCTGGCGAAGCATCACGATCAACGTCACCCAGGATGTCAAGGACGCGCTCTTGATCCCGGGCTACACCAACCCGAGCTGGCTCATCAAGCGCGAGGTCGAGAAGGACAAGGGGGGAGTACACTGGTTCAGTCGCGAGGGTGCGAACTGCAACGGTCGGCGCACGCCAACCACTCCACCCGAAGCGAACAAGGGCATCTTCAAGCTCTTTTGGGACCAGGCAAGGGACAGCTCAGAGCTTCAGCCTGTGTTGGTGGTTCGCCTCGCGGGCTCAACTACCCCAACGATCCCGATGCCGATGGAGAATTGCGATGCGTACTACGAATAGTGCTTTACAAAGCCGGTCTTCTCGGCGCGTTTTGGTTCCAAATTGTGGGTCATCGCGTCTTCGTGTGGGTAGAATCGAGGCCATGAAGGCATGAAAGCCCTTGATGGGAGCGGGGTTTCGCAAGTTGGCGGAGGCTGCGAAATGTGCGATCCGCTGCCATGGCTTCTGT
>Ga0172362_10000594_pt1 | contig 29985 bp, 31 predicted proteins | sample LakKivs1_kivu2a2_FD_114534 | JGI IMG/M metagenome (GOLD analysis project Ga0172362, IMG submission 114534) | Sediment microbial communities from Lake Kivu, Rwanda - Sediment s1_kivu2a2 | ecosystem: Environmental > Aquatic > Freshwater > Lake > Sediment | place: Rwanda: Western Province, Lake... | reverse complement strand
AGTAAAAGAGGCAAAGAAGGTTCACGGGTTTGGAAGAGGGATTGGCGTCTATATCACCGGTCATATTATCAGAGCCCATAACGGAAGGATCTGGGCTGAATCAGAGGGCAAAGGCAAAGGAACTTGTTTCTTTATTGAGTTGTCAGTAGGATAAGTTTTTCTAACCCCGCCCCTAGCTTCGGCTAATGGCGGGTTTTTATTGAGGGAATTATGATAAAATAAACTGTAATGCATATTGAAATTGACCAATCTGGCAAAATTGAAGACACAAGAGTTGATACGGCCCTTGTTTTTTCTAATGGAAAATCAAAAAGTATTCTAATCAATAAAAAAAATAAAAGAGAATTGCAGAAGATATTCAGGAATATGAATAAGGGTCACGTATTTATTTTTAAGACTTTCGCCATTTTGATATTTCTTTTAATTAAAAATGATTTGATGAAAATCCAACATATTTGTATTGATTTAGAATATCCAGGTAAAGATTATTTAATTAAAGATTATCTTTTAACAATAATCAGACGATATAGATCGTTTGATAAAAGAGATATCGTATTTACCAAAGTGGATAGAAAAACACGGGCTCACGGATTAGCTATTAATGTTTACAGAGAACATATTAAGCCGGATATTATAATTACTAAAGAAGATATTATATCTTTTATTTAATTTTCTAAATAAAAAAACTACCCAGGCCTTAATGAATATTTCTCTTAACGATTTTACCCGTTAGATCCATATTCGCCCTGAGTAATTTCTATTATCATTATACCAAGCCGATATATTCTGTCAATAGTTTTAAGAGCTTTGGCCAGGGAATCGGGGTCTATATCACCGGTCATATTATCCGGGCTCACAATGGGAAGATTTGGGCGTAATTTAGGGGTTGACAGGGCGGGGTGTAATTTTCTATAATGAAATAAAGTTTACATTTTGATAAATGCCCAAGACAGATGATAGGTTTTATTTTAAAGAAAGGAGGTTTATCGGGAAAAATAAAAATAAGGGCGAATTTTAGTAGTTCATTGTAGTTCATTAACAGATAATTCAACACCTCCTTCAAAAGAACCCGATAGCAAAATCGCTATCGGGTTTTTTAATCCGGGGTTGACACTCTGTTTTTGTGGTATAATATAATAAGATGGAAAAAAGAAAGCTAATTTTATTTATTGAGGACGATATTCCTACTGTTGAGGTTTACAAAATAGCCTTAGAGCAGGCTGGTTTTATGGTGGAAGTTATAACTTCGGGCCAAGAAGCAATGGATAAAATAGCAGAGATAGACCAGGGAGAGGCGGTTGAGCCGGATTTAATTCTGCTTGATTATCTTTTGCCCGACGTTGACGGTTTGCAGATTTTAAAAGAAATCAGGAAAAGAAAAAATACTAAAAATTTAAAGGTTTTTATCGCCACCAATTATTCTATTGAAAAATTAAAACAAGACGGCAAATTTATTGCCGGCGAGAAATTCATTCTTAAAGCCGATTACCCGCCTTCAAAAATGGCCGGTTTAATTGAAAAAGAATTGATAAAAAAGCCCGTGAAATAATTTTCACGGGCGTTAAATTGGGCTATAGGCCCTGATAATTTAATCAATTTAATCAATAAGATAAGAAAGAGCAAATACAAATTGATATTAGCAAGTAAGAGAATTCTTGTCAAGAGGACAGGTGGTTTGACAGATTATTTTAATCTGATAAACTTGAAGTATTAGAGAGATAGAGATTATTTGTCCGTTGGAAAACGGACTTTTTTACAACTAAAAACTCAAAACTCAAAACCACAACTTAAAACTAAAAGTCTTTATTATAATTTTTATTTTTAGTTTTGAATTTTGAATTTTGAACTTAACTGAACTGAGTTGAAGTCTAAGTGAAACGAAGACGAGAACTTAGTGAAGGAACATGGATTTGAAAAATTTTGCCTCGGCTATTTCTCAGATTGCGGAAGAGAAAGGAATTTCCCAAGAGAAAATAATCGAGAGCATTGAAACAGCCATTGCGGCTGCTTATAAAAAAGATTACGGCCAAAAAGGCCAGATAATTAAAGCAAAACTTGACCCAAACTCAGGCAGGCTTAGATTTTGGCAGGTTAAATTAGTTGTTACGGAAGATATGATTTATTCTGAAGAAGAATTAGAGAAATTAAAAGAAAAGCCCGTCTCCGCTGAAGCTATGGCGGGCAAGCCCGTCTCCGCTGGAAGCTCCGGCGAGGCGAGAGAAGAAAAAATACGTTTTAATCCAGAAAAACATATTATGCTTGCCGAGGCAAAAAAAATTAAAAAAAGCATTAAGGCGGGAGAGGAATTGGAAATGGATTTAGCGACCAAAAAAGATTACGGAAGGATCGCGGCCCAGACCGCAAAACAGGTTATTCTTCAAAAAATCAGAGAAGCGGAAAGAGATATGGTTTTGGAAGAATATAAATCAAAAGAAGGAGAAATTGCTTCCGGAATCGTTCAAAGAGTGGAACAGAGAAACGTTTTCGTTGATATCGGAAAAACATTGGGCTTAATGCCTAAAGAAGAACAGGTTTACGGAGAATTTTATAAAACCGGCCAGCGCCTAAAGTTTTACATTCTTAAAGTTGACGAAACCCCAAGGGGTCCGGTGGTTATTTTATCCCGGGCTTACCCGAAATTAATTTCCAAGCTTTTTGAATTGGAAGTTCCGGAAATTTCTCAGGGCCAGGTTGAAATTAAATCAATTGCCCGGGAAGCCGGCTCCCGTTCTAAAGTAGCGGTGGCTTCAACAGAGGAAGGAATTGATCCGATTGGGAGCGCGGTTGGCCAAAGAGGGACAAGGGTGATGGCGATAATCAATGAATTGGGAGGAGAAAAAATTGATATTATTGAATATTCTGAAGACCCGGAAAAATTTATCAGCAATGCGCTTTCTCCGGCCAAGGTTGAAGAAGTTAAAATCATGCCCAAAAATAAAGCTCTTTGCATTGTTCCGGAAGATCAGCTTTCCTTGGCTATCGGAAGAGACGGCCAAAATGTTAGATTAGCGGCCAAACTGACCGGCTGGAAAATAGATGTAAGGACTCCGGGCGGAAAAGGAGGATTGGAAGGGAAAAAAGAAGAGGAAGACGAAGAGGAAGAAGAGGAAGAGGAGGGGAAAGGACAAGAAAAAGAGAAAGTTAAAACTAAAAAAGAAAAAAATAATAAAATAATTTAACGCAAAACTCAAAGCGCAAAGCTCAAATCCACAGCTTAAAGCTTAAAACCAAAAATTAAGTTAATAAAAAAGTTTTTAATTTTAAGGTTGTGGTTTTGAATTTTAAATTTTGAGCTTTGAACTTTAATTAATATGTTCTACGCACCAATTATTGTTTCTCTTTTTGCTATATTATTTGTTCTTTACTTAATTTGGAGAATAAAAAAGAGTCCTTCCGGCTCGGCTAAAATGATTGAGATTTCCAAAGCGGTTCAAGAAGGAGCTGTTTCTTATTTGAAAAGACAGTATAGAACAATTGCTTTAGTTTCTGTTATTCTATTTATTATTCTTTGGTCAACGCTTGGTTTAAAAACCGGACTTGGATTTTTAATCGGAGCTTTGCTTTCGGCTCTTTCCGGGTTTATCGGAATGTTGGTTTCCACCCGGGCGAACTTAAAAGTGGCTGAAGCGGCTAAATCCGGTCTTAAACCAGCTCTTTCTCTTTCTGTCGCCGGAGGCTTGGTAACCGGCCTTTTGGTTGTAAGTTTGGGTCTATTGGCAGTCTCGGGTTTTTATTTGATTTTCTCAGATTTGAAATCTTTAATTGCTTTGGGTTTTGGGGCCAGTTTGATTTCTGTTTTTGCCCGGGTAGGCGGAGGAATTTACACTAAAGCGGCTGATGTCGGGGCGGATTTAGTTGGAAAAATAGAAAAAGGAATTCCCGAAGATGACCCGCGCAATCCGGGCGTGATTGCTGATCAGGTGGGAGATAATGTGGGCGATTGCGCCGGTATGGCCGCTGATATTTTTGAAACTTATACCGTTACAATTATTGCCACTATGATTTTAGCCGATTTGGTTTTTCCTCAAAAACCGGAATTTATTTTCCTTCCTTTATTGTTGGGAACAGTTTCTATTATTACTTCTATTATCGGAAGCTTTTTTATTAGATTGGGAAAAAAGAAAAATATTATGACCGCTTTATATTCGGGTTTGACCGTTTCTGCGGTTCTTTCCGCTCTGGCTTTTTATTTTTTGATAAAAGAAACCCGGCTTTATGGGTCGGCTTTAGTTGGCTTGGTCGTGGCCGCCAGTATGTTTATTATTACCGAGTATTACACTTCTAAAAAATATCATCCGGTTCAAAGCATTGCTTCTGCTTCTCAGACCGGTCATGCTACGAATATAATTACCGGATTAGCAATTGGATTAAGCTCCACCGCTCTGCCCATTATTCTGATTTCTGCCAGCCTGGTTTTCAGTTATTGGCTGGCCGGGGTTTATGGGATTGCGATTACGGTTATGACTATGATTTCTTTAGCTGGAATAATTGTGGCTATTGACGCTTACGGCCCGATTACCGACAATGCCGGAGGAATTGCCGAGATGTCGGAGCTGCCGGACGAAGTCAGGGAAATTACCGATGCTTTAGACTCGGTAGGCAACACCACCAAAGCGGTTACCAAGGGTTATGCCATTGCTTCAGCTGGTTTAGCTGCTTTAGTCCTTTTTTCCGCTTATTCCCAAGAATTGATTGATCGGGGCATCCAAACCAATTTTATGCTGGAAAACCCCAAAGTGATTGCCGGTTTATTTATCGGCGGACTTCTGCCTTATCTTTTCGCTTCTTTTGCTATGAGCGCGGTAGGAAGGGCGGCTTCAAAAGTGGTTGAGGAAGTAAGGCGCCAATTCCGAGAAATTAAAGGCTTGATGGAGGGGACGGCCCGGCCCGAATACGGAAAATGCGTTGATATTGTGACCAAAGCCTCAATAAAAGAAATGGTTGTCCCGACTTTGATACCAATTATTGCTCCCATTTTAGTTGGTTTACTTTTAGGCGTAGAAGCTTTAGGAGGCCTTTTAATCGGAAGCATTGTTACCGGCCTTTTCGTAGCTTTATCAATGACTACCGGCGGAGCAGCTTGGGATAACGCCAAAAAATACATTGAACAGGGAAATTTTGGAGGCAAGGGTTCACCGGCTCATCAGGCCGCTGTTACCGGGGATACGATTGGAGATCCTTATAAAGATACGGCCGGGCCGGCTATAAATCCGATGATTAAGGTTTTGAATATTATTGCCTTGCTTATTATCGCCTTTTTAATTTAATTCAGCGAAAAGAGGCCCGTCCTCCGTAAAAAATTACGGAGGACGGGCCTCTTTAACTCTGTAAGTTTATCTGTGGAAATAAAATTGCCAGATTATAAAAATATAGCTTCTAAGATTAAAAAAAAAGAAGTAACAGTAGAAGAAGAAGAAATAGAAAAAAGCTTAAAATGGCTCCAGCAATCGCGGGCTAAATTTTCTTTAAAAAACGCTCCGGCCGAGAAAGGAGATTTTATAGAGATAGAATATCAGATTAATAAACAAGGTTCGGTCTTAAAAGACGGTTTTATCTTGGGCCAAGGTCATTTTGTCCCCGGTTTTGAAGAAAATTTGATTGGTTTGAAATCCGGAGAAGAAAAAAAAGATTTTATTTTAAATCAATCAGGGAAAGAAAGCAAGATTGATTTTAAGCTTAATTCAGTTCAGAAAGTTGAATTTCCGGAAATAAACGACCAATTTGCCCGATCGTTGGGCGATTTTGAAAATCTGGATAATCTAAAAAACAGCATTAAAAACGGGATTGCTTTAGAAAAAGAACGAGCCGAAGAGCAAAGGAGAAAACAGGAAATCTTGGAAGAGATCAGCAAAGGAACAGAAGTGGAAATTCCGGTTATTTTGATTGAGAACGAGAAAAATAAAATGTTGGAAGACCTTAAGAAATTAGTTTTAGAGAGGTTAAAATTTTCTTGGGAAGAATATTTGAAAAAAATTAAAAAAACCGAAAAAGAAATATTGAATTCTTTTGAGAAAGAAGCTCAATCAAAAATAAAAAATTTTTTAATTCTGGAAGAAATCGGAAAAAGAGAAAAGATTGAAGTTCCAGAACAAGAAATTACCGAAGAAGTTAATAAAGTTTTAAGGCATTTTCCCAGCGTTAAAGAAGCGGAAAAAAATATTGGTCTTGATTTACAGCAATTTAAAGAGTACACTAAAATAATATTACGCAATAATAAAATATTTGAAATATTATGAATCTGGTTCCCAGCGTTTTAGAAAAAACAAAATATGGAGAGCGCGCTTATGACATTTATTCTCGACTGCTTCAAGAGCGAATTGTTTTTTTAACCGGGCCAATTAGTGACGTTTCGGCTAATTTGGTTATTGCCCAGATGCTTTTTTTGGCAAGCAAGGATCCTAAAAAAGATATTCAATTATATATCAACACTCCGGGCGGTTCAGTCACGGCCGGTTTGGCAATTTACGACACCATGCAGTATGTCAAATGTCCGGTTGCCACGATTTGTTTTGGCTTGGCCGGTTCAATGGGCGCGGTTCTTTTGTCAGCCGGAGAAAAAGGCAAACGTTTTGCTTTGCCTAATTCCGAAGTCTTACTCCACCAAGTAGCGGGCGGGGTTCAGGGTCAAGCAACCGAGATTGAAATTACAGCTAAACAGATTATTAAGATAAAAAACAAATTGAACGATATTTTAGCCAAACATACGGGCAAGCCTTTGAGCCAGATAGAAAAAGACACGGACCGGGATTTTTATTTATCAGCCGAAGAAGCCAGAGAATACGGCCTAATCGACCAAGTAATAGAGCATAAAGTCAACCCCAAATAACCTGTTTTTCGGAGTTGAATTTTTAGTTTCTTGATTGAATTTTTAGTCGTCGGATTTAAATTCTAACCGTCGATTAAATAAAATCTAAATAAAATCTAATAAAATCTGTCGTGTTAATTCTACGATCGCCTAATTAATAAGACGACAGAAAAATTGAGATAAAAGATTGAGATATTTATAACCGAGATGTTTGCAATTGGATACTGCATATTGCCGGATACTTGTAAAAGAATTGAGAGTTTGGTATGATAGATATTAGAAATTAGTTAATTTGGAATTTTGGTTTAAAACCAATCTATTATTCTTGTCCCGTTAGAAAAATTAGCCCCGTGGAGCGATAAATAAACGTGGAGGTTTCGTTTTTTTGTAACGGGATTAATTTATTTGATAATATGGTAGACGACCAATTTCTCAATTGGGAATATGAACCCATTATTTTTGTTAGTTCCAGTGGGCTTTTTTGCTTTAGCGTTGGGAGCGATTCTGGGTTATTTTGCCCGGCAGTCAATTGCCAGGAAAAAAGCAGACACAATAGAAATCACTCTTCAAAAAAAGATTGCTCAAGTAAGAAAGGAAGCTGAAGAAATAATCTCAAAAGCCAAAGAAAAAGCCAGCCAGATGATTGAGGAGACCAAAAGAGACGTTCAAGGCGAACGAAAGGAAATTTTCAAAGCCCAGAAGCTTTTAATGCAAAGAGAGAATACCCTGGGAGAGAGAGCTGCTGTTTTGGACCGGAAAGAAAACGAATTTCGTCAAAGAGTGGCGAAACTAAGAGAAGTTAGAACCGCTTTAGAAAACCTGAAAGAGCAAGAAGTTAATAATTTGGAAAAAATATCCAAACTTTCCAAAGAACAGGCCAAAGCCGAGCTTTTGGATATTGTTGAAAAGGATTATAAAATAGATCTTTTAGGCAAGATGCAGAAATTAGAGGAAGCGGGAATTGAAAAATATGAAAAGAGAGCAAAAGAAATATTAGCTTCAGCAATTCAGAAATACGCTTTGTCTCAAGCTCAAGAACTCACCACCACTACCGTCACTATTCCCTCCGACGATTTAAAAGGAAGAATAATTGGAAAAGAAGGAAGGAATATCAGAACTCTGGAGAAATTAACCGGAGTGGAAATTGTTGTTGACGAGACGCCGGAAACAGTAATGATTTCCGGTTTTGACCCTATCCGGAGACAAATCGCTAAATTAGCTTTAGAAAAATTAGTTCAAGACGGCCGAATCCAACCGGCCAGAATTGAAGAAATAGTTAATAAAGTTGAGACAGAAATAATCAGCCAGATAAAAGAGTCAGGAGAAAAAGCAATTTATGAAACAGGCATAGTTGATCTTGACCCTAAAATAGTTCAGCTTTTAGGCCGGCTTCGTTTCAGAACTAGTTACGGGCAGAACGTACTTCTCCATTCGATTGAAGTTTCTTTCTTATCAGAAGCAATCGCTTCGGAATTAGGCGCTAATGTCCGGGTAGCTAAGAAAGCCGGTTTGCTTCATGATATCGGGAAAGCGGTTGATCATCAAATTCAAGGTTCTCATGTTGATATTGGAATCAAAATTTTAGAGAAGTTTGGAGTAGAAAAGGAAGTTATTAATGCGATGAAGTCTCATCATGAAGAATACCCGGCCGAAACAACAGAGGCAGTAATAGTTCAGGTGGCAGACCAAATTTCCGGGGCCAGACCCGGAGCGAGAAAAGACAATCTTGAGAATTATATTAAAAGATTAGAAGACTTAGAAGGAATTGCCGCGGTTTTTCCCGGGGTTGATAAAGCTTATGCAATTCAGGCCGGAAGAGAATTAAGAATTTTTGTAAAACCGGAAGAAATTGACGACTTGAAAGCTAAAAAATTAGGCAAAGAAATTGCCGGAAAAATTCAAGAAGAATTAAAATATCCAGGAGAAATAAAGGTAACCGTGATTAGAGAAAGCAGAGTAGTGGAATACGCTAGATAAAAAAGACCCCGATTAATCGGGGTCTTTTATTTTTACAGATTCTTTTTTCAATACTTTCTTCCAAAAGAGCAAATTTTTCTTTATAATTTTTTCCAAATTTCACCGAAATAGACAATATTTATAAATACTATTGATATAAGGATTATAGCGTCATAGCTTAAACGTATTGAATAGTCATCTTCCAAGTGGAGCCACATCCCGAATTCATCAAAAGTAAGACCTAATCCTATGCCATAAATCTTAGCTATCATAAATAGATTTTTTTCTTTTTTGTTGACTAAGGCCCAATAACCAACGCTTGCTAGGATAAAAATGCCGTAATTCAGATGATGAATATGGATTCCTTTTACAAAAAGATGAAGAGAGGGAATAGTGTAAACTGATATTCTTGCTACGGCAAAAGCGATTAAAAAATAAAGAAAAATATTGAATGATATTTTGTCCCTTTGTTTTTTTACAAGATGGTAAAATATTTTCCCCATAATTATCAATGTATTTGGAGCGGGTAACGGGATTTGCACCCGTGCTAACTCCTTGGAAGAGAGTTGTACTGCTGCTATACTATACCCGCCTATGTTCCGCAGTCGGGGCATCCAGATTTGAACTGGAACTAAATCCTCCCAAAGGACTCGTGCTGCCAGTTACACCATGCCCCGTATTTCCTAAATATAGCAGAAAATTTCTCTTGAGTCAATTTTTATTATTTTGTGTTATAATTAGATAATGTTATAATAATTAAATATGAGCCGGGACTATAAAACCGGGTCTATAATAAATATATGGGAAAAATTATTGATCAATTAAATTTACCTATTCAGTGTAAAAAATACGGTTTAGGACTTTGGCAATGCCCCCAATTTCTTTTTTTGATTTTAGGTTTGATTATTATTATTACCACTATTCTTGCTTATTTAATTGGAGCGATTTATATTAACAGTCCGGAATTATTAGCTTTAGTTGTTTTAACCATTACTGTTTTTCTACTTATTATTTCTTTCATTATTACTCAAAGTTTCCAAAGATTAGCCGAAGCTTCAAGAATGAAGTCAGAGTTTATTAATGTTGTTTCTCACCAACTTCGTTCTCCTTTGACAAATATAAAATGGACTTTTGAGGTTTTAACTTCAGATGAATTTAAAGTTCCGGAAGAAAAACAAGAAGAATATTTTATTAATGTTAAAGAAAATATCGGCCGAATGATTGAATTAGTTGATGATTTATTGGTTGTTTCTAAAATTGAGGAAGGAATATTTTCTATAGTTAAAAAAGAAATTTCTTTAGACGATTTAATAAATAGTTTAATCTCTCGTTACAAAGTTTTTGCCGAGTCGTCTCATATAAATTTAATTTTTCAACCCGGGAAAAATATACCCGATGTTTTTGCCGACCATTCTATGCTGAAATTGGTAATTGAGAATTTAATAGATAACGCTATTCGTTACACCAAAGGCGAAGGCAAAGTAGAAATTAAAACCGAAAGACAAGATAAAAAAGTTATTGTTTCGGTGGCTGATTCCGGAATCGGAATTCCGGAAGAAGAGAAAAAATATATTTTTCAGAAGTTTTTTAGAGCCGAAAATGTCTTAAAGCAACGCACTAAAGGAAGCGGTTTAGGATTATATGTTTGCAAGACAATTATTTTAAAATCGGGAGGAAAAATTTGGTTTGATTCTAAAGAAGGAAGGGGTACGACCTTCTATTTTTCATTACCAATTTAATTAACACCAATATCATGCGAATCTTATGCCGATGACGCAAATAGTATGCGAAAGGCGTATCACGAATACGCGCACACGAATAGAATATTAGCGGCATTCGCATATCATTCGTAGATTGGCATTATAATTCTTATGAAGAAAATCTTATTCGTTGAAGATGAGGCAGCTCTTCAAGAAGCTTTTGGAGGATTTTTAAAACAGGCCGGTTATCAGATTATCAAGGCTTTAGACGGAGAAATTGGATTCAGATTGGCTAAATCGGAAAAGCCGGATTTAATTTTATTAGATCTCGTTTTGCCGAAACTCCACGGTTTTGAGGTTTTAAAAAAGCTTAAAAAAGACAAAGAAACGGAAGATATTCCGGTTATTATTTTGACCAATTTGGAGAAAACCGAAGACGTGGAAAAAGCGATTGAGCTGGGCGCTCTGACCTATTTAGTGAAAATGCAGTATAATCTAACCGAAGTTCTTGAAAAAATTAGAAAAATTATTGGAGAATAATTTATGAAGATTGACTCCAGGCGTTTAAGGACTTTTATACTTGACGCGGGCTTAGTTACTGAAGAGCAGTTTGAAAGCGCGGCGAAAAAGGCTAAAAAAACCAAGAAAAAGATTGGCGATATTTTAGTTTCAGAAGGTTTAATAAAACAGGAAGATTTGGTTAAATTGAATGCCTATATTTTAGGCATTGTTTTTGTTGATTTAAAAAAAGAGATAATTCCACCTGATATTTTAAAAATTATTCCCGAACCCATTGCCCGAAGTCATAATATTGTTGCTTTTAGAAAAATAGGCAGCGATTTAGAGGTAGCCATGCTTGACCCCGAAGATTTAAGAACGATTGAGTTCATTAAAAAGAAAACTAATCTGAGAATTTTGCCCAGATTAACAACCGGGGAAAGCATTAAAAATGCTTTAACGCAATATCAAAAAACCTTGGAAGCTGAATTCGGAGATATTATTAAAAAGGAAAGCGGCGATATTAAACAGGTGAAAGAGGAAAAAATAATTAAAAAAGGAGAAGATTTGAGAAAAGTGGCCGAAGAGTTGCCGATAATTAGAATTGTTGACACCTTGCTTAAACATGCGATTCTCCAAAGAGCCTCGGATATTCATATTGAGCCGAGCGAAAAAGAAGTTGTCGTCCGTTACCGGATTGACGGCATTCTCAGGGATGCTATGGTTTTGCCTAAAATGGTAAGCCCGGGCATTACCGCCAGAGTAAAAGTTCTTTCTAATTTGAAATTAGATGAGCATCGTTTGCCCCAGGACGGAAGATTTAAAATTGAGACCGGAGAGTATAAGTATTCTATTCGCGTTTCCATTCTTCCTGTTTTTAGCGGAGAAAAAATTGTGATGCGTCTTTTGTCGGAGACAAGCCGCTCTTTTACTTTAGAAAGTCTGGGTTTAAGAGGAGAGATTTTGGAAAAAGTTCAACACAGTTTAAAAAAACCGGTTGGCATGATTCTTATTACCGGGCCGACTGGTTCAGGCAAAACCACTACTCTTTACGCTATGATGGATATTTTAAATACTCCGGAGGTGAATATTTCTAGTGTTGAAGACCCGATTGAATACCGAATGCCAAGAATCAATCAAACACAGGTTAATTCCAAAATTGGTCTGACTTTTGCTTCCGGCCTTCGTTCTTTAGTCAGGCAGGACCCGGATATCATTATGGTCGGAGAGATTAGAGACAAAGAAACCACGGGTTTGGCCATTAACGCGGCGCTTACCGGTCATTTGGTTTTATCTACTCTCCACACAACCAATGCGGCCGGAGCCGTTCCTCGGTTGATTGACATGAAAGCAGAACCATTTTTAATTTCTTCCACTCTTAATCTTATTATTGCTCAACGTCTGGTTAGAAAACTTTACGGCAATACCCAAAAATATACTTTAAAAGATTCAGACCTAAGTAATTTTTCCAACTATTGCAATTTAGATAAAGTATTAAAGGTTTTAAAAGAAGAAAAAGTAGTAAAACCTAATGCTAATTTTAGAACCGTTCCTTTTTATAAAGCTGTTCCTTCTAAAGGATGTCCCGACGGCTACAAAGGAAGAATCGGGATTTTTGAAGTAATGTCTATTACCGAAACAATTAAAGAACTGATTATTAAAAAAGCTTCTACTAATCAAATTGAGCATCAAGCCGAATCAGAAGGCATGAGAACTATGGTAGAAGATGGTTTTATAAAAGCGGCCCAAGGAATTACTTCAGTAGAAGAAGTTCTTCGTGTCATCACCGAATAATGTGCTTAATCGGGTCAAGCACATCACTATGGCTAATTATAATTATATTGCTAAAAACAGACAGGGAGAGGCTAAAACAGGAATTTTAGATGCGGAAGACGAACATCGATTGGCTGTTTTGCTTCGGGAAGAGGGTTATATTTTAATAAAGGCTGATTTGGTGGAAAAAAAGAAGTTCAAATTTCAATTTTCCATTCCTTTTTTAATCAGAGTTTCTCTGATTGACAAAATAATGTTTACCAGGAATCTTCGAGTGATGGTTAATGCTGGAGTTTCTTTGCCCCGGGCTCTGGGTATTTTATCTGACCAGACCAAAAGCAAAAAATTCAAAAAAATAATTTTAGATGTCAAACAGGAAATTATTAAAGGAGAAGCTTTTTCTGACGCTCTATCTAAACGTTCCGGCGTTTTTCCTGAGGTTTTTGTTAATATGGTAAAAGTAGGGGAGGAGAGCGGAACTTTGGAAAAGGTTTTAGATGTTTTGACTAATCAGATGGAAAAAGAGTATGAAATAAAGTCCCGATTAAAAGGGGCGATGATTTACCCGATCGTAATTATCTGCGCCATGTTCGGCATCGGAATTTTAATGTTAATTTTAGTAGTGCCGAAATTATCTCAACTTTTTATTGAACTTCAGATACCCTTGCCCCTGACAACCCAAATAGTGATTTTCATTGGAAATTTTTTGAACAAATTTTGGTATTTGGTTATTTTTATTATCATTCTGTTTGTTTTTCTCTTCCGGCTTATTTTACGGACAAAAACAGGGAAATTAGTCGCAGATACGATTCTTTTAAAAATACCGATGATTTCTCCCTTAGTTAAAAAAACCTATGCCGCTAATACGGTAAGAACTTTATCTTCTTTGATTTCAGCCGGCGTGCCCATTGTCAGGTCTTTAGAAATTGTTTCCGGAGCTTTGGGTAATGTCTATTATAAAAAAGCAATGTTGGAAGCGGCAAAAAACATCAAAAAAGGAGGCAAACTGGGAGAAGTTTTAAAAGAATATGGAAACATTTATCCTAATTTAGTTATTCAAATGATTAACGTGGGGGAAGAAACCGGGGAGACCTCCGCTATTTTAGAGAAATTAGCTGATTTTTTTGAAGACGAAGTCTCCAACGCCACCAAGAATTTATCAAGCATAGTCGAACCGATTTTAATGTTGGTCATCGGCGCCGCGGTTGGTTTTTTCGCCGTCTCTATGATTCAACCGATGTATTCTATGATGGGCGGCTTCTAACGGCTATAAAAATAAAAGTCTTATGCAAAATAGACAAAATAAAAGTTTTACTTTAATTGAAACCTTGGTTGCGGTTTTTTTAGTTTTAATTATTTTTCTGGGGATTTTTACCGCTTATCGATTAGGATTAAAAGTTATTGGCCAAAACAAAAATAGAATAACTGCGGTGGAAGTTGCCAACGGAGAGATAGAAAAAATCAGAAATATGCCTTATCGGTCGATAGGCATAACGGGCGGATATCCTTCAGGAGATTTGCCTTCTTCCAAAACAATTTTCCTCAACGGCCTGAATTATACTGTGGAGACCAAGATAGATTATGTAATTGACGCGGCTGACGGCGTTTCCAGTCCGGATGATGAGTGTCCCAACGATTATAAAAAAGTGGAAATTAAAGTTTCCTGGACCGGTTTTTTAGGCGGCGAAGCCAAGCTTACGGCCGATATTTCTCCCGAATCGTTAGTTCAAGAATGCGCAGAAACTGGAGGGATTCTTTTAGTTCAAGTCTTTGATGCTTACGGCCAGATGGTTTCTTCTCCCTTGATTGAGATTAGAAATCCGATTACCGATGAAAATATAAAGACCGCTACCCCTTTTGAAGGAAGATATTTTTTCTCCTTGCCGGCGGCTGATTATAAGGTGGTTGTTTCTAAAGATTTTTACAGCACCACGAGAACTTATAGTATTGAAGAGGTGGCTAATCCGGAAAATCCCCATCCCCTCATTTTAGAGGGATTGCTTACCGAAAAAAGTTTTTCCATTGATAAATTAAGTTCAATAACCGTAGAAACAGCAGGCTCCGAAGAACTCGGTTATCCAATAATTAAAAATGCCTCTTTCAATTTAAGAGGAAGCAAACTGATCGGCACTGATTCCGAGGAGAACCCCGTTTATAAATATTCTCAAAATCATATTACCAATGAATTAGGTCAAATTGATATTTCTAATTTAGAATGGGATTCCTATATTTTTTCAATCTTAACGCCCGGGTTAAATTTAACAGAACCGGAACAACCGATCAGTTTAGCCCCCGATATTCACCAGGAAATCCGGTTGGTTTTAGAGGCGGAAAATTCCCTCTTAGTCATAGTTTCCGATTCTGACACCGGGTTGCCGGTTTTCTCGGCCGAAGTTGAATTAGACACCGCTACTCAATATACCGGCGAAGACGGCAAAACATATTTCATTCCTTTGGCGGCCGCCACTTATGATTTAGAGGTTAACGCTTCAGGCTACACAAGTTATTCCGGCCCGGTTTCGGTTTCCGGCGGCACAACTAAAACAATAAGTTTGCAAAGAATTGAATAAAAAAAATGAAATCATTCACCCTTATTGAAACTTTAGTGGCAATCGTTATTCTAACTTTGGCGTTCGGAGCGGTTTTTGGTTTCATTGTTATGCTTTATAGAACTCAGAGTTTTTCTTTGAACCAGGCAATGGCGGTTGACGAAGCTCAGCGGGGAGTAAAAACAATGATAAGAGAAATCAGAGAGGCGAGGCCGGGAGACGACGGCTCTTATTCAATTGAGAAAGCCGATGACAAAGAATTTATTTTTTACAGCGACATTGATAAAGATGATGAAGTGGAGAGAGTAAGGTATTTTTTAGGAACCGTTAGTTCCGGAAGCCAAACTCAGCAGTGCGTTGCTTTTAGCGACGGCGGCTCCTGTTCTGTTCTTTTTCCCGATTTTCTCCAAGGGGATTTGATTTCCGCTCAAGTCGTAGTTTCGGTAGAAGGCGATTTGGGTATGAGTCAGGAATACGTTGAAGTTTATGCCGATTCGCAATATTTAGGAAGAATTTGTCAGACCGGTTGTTCGGATTGTATCGGCGTTTGGCAGGGGGTGACTACGTTTGACGTTACTAACCTGGCTTTTGACGGTTCAGTGGAATTTATCGCTGACGCCACTTCCTCGGTGGATAATGTTTGCGACTGGGAAGAACCGAACCACAGCGTAAAAGCGAGATTTAGACTGCTCTGGGAAGAAGAAATTTCCGGCCAAGAACATCAGCTCAAAAAGGGAATAATCAATCCCACTGCGGAGCCGGTTGAATATCCTCAAGACCAGGAAGAAATTTCAATTATAAGTTCTTATGTCCGCAACAACCCTCCTATCTTCAGCTATTTTGACGCTCAAGGAAACGAAATAATGGAGTATCCCGCTCGGTTGATTGATGCTAAATTAATGAAAATTTATTTGGTAGTTAATATTAATCCAGCCCGTCCGCCTGACGATTTTGAATTAGAATCGTATGTTCAGCTCCGGAATTTAAAATAAAATATTAATATGAGGGGATCAATTATCACCATAGTTCTTATTTTCGGTTTAATATTCTTAATTCTTTTAGGAGGGCTGTTTGGTTTTATTTTAATCCAGGCGAGACAAAGCAAGCACAATGTCGGCTGGAACCAAGCGTTCCATATCGCTGAATCGGGAGTTGATTATTATCGTTGGTGTCTTAATAACGGAGCCGAAGACAATTGCCAGCTTGAAAAAGAATATTATGATTCCGAAGGAAATTTAATCGGCCATTTCTCTTTAGAAGTAATTTCCAATTCAAGTTGCGGAGAAATTATTGAAAGACAAATTTCTTCTACCGGTTGGACTAACAAATTTCCTCAAACGATAAGAAAAACCAGAGTTTTATACGCCCGGACTTCAGTTGCCAAATACGCCTATCTTTTAAATGATAATGTCTGGGCCGGCTCTGACCGGGAGATAAGAGGGGATTATCATTCTAATGGAGGGATAAGAATGGATGGAGAGAACCGGTCCCTGGTAAGTTCGGCTTTAGAGGAATGGGTTTGCACCGATTCGTTCGGCTGTAGTCCTTGTCCGAGTAGCCACGGCTGCAGAATTGAATCGGGCGATTGTATCTGTCCTGGAGTTTTTACCACTACCGGGAATGCTGATGTTGGACTTTTTGATTATCCAACTCCCTTTTTTGATTTTGAAGGAATCACTATTGACCTGGCCCAAATAAAAGCCAAAGCCCAGGCTAACTCTACTTATTTGCCTCCGGCCGCTACCATCGACTCTGAAGCAGACGGCTATCATTTAATATTTAAAAATGACGGCAAGGTTGAAGTTTGGATTATCACTCGTCTTTGGTCTGATTGGGCTTATAGTTTAGAAGAGGGCTGGCATTATGATTATTTTAGAATCAGAGATGAATATTTTTACAATACTTATTCTATTAACCCCAGTTGTTCTGTTATTTTTGTTGAGGATAATCTTTGGCCCGAGGGCGAAGTTAAAGGCAAAATAACCGTTGCCTCGGCTAATTTAATTGACCCTAACAAGGACACTGATGTGATTTTAAGGGGGGATATTGACTATGTGAACAAAGACGGTTCGGACGGCTTGGCATTGATCGGGGAGAGAAACGTTTTGATTGGGCCCGATTCGCCGAATCAAATGGAATTAAGGGGAATTTTTATCGCCCAAAAAGGCCATTCCGGCCGGAATCATTATCCAAACAATATCAAGGATAAGTTAGAGATATTCGGCTCGATAGTAAGCAACGGCCGGGTGGGCACTCAATGGACTTCGGGAAGCTATGTGGTTTCCGGTTATTCAAAAAGAGAAAACTATATTGATTCAAATTTAATTTACAGTCCGCCCCCCTTTGTTCCTTATGTTGAATATGATTTTAAAATTGTCAAATGGGAAGAAATAGAATAACTGTAAGAAATGACAAATTTATTGCGAATTTACGAATTTTTAAAAGATAGTAAAATAAAATATAAGGCTATATGAAGTTTTTGTCTTTAAAAACGGAAGGATTCGGATTGGATTTTTCCGACCGGTGTTTAAGAGTAGTTAAGCTTAAAAAAAGGGGCCGGTTTTTTGATTTAGCTTCTTGGAAAGATTTGGAGATTGAAGAAGGGGTAATAAAAGAAGGCGAGATTTTAAAAGAAGAAAGATTGGTCAGGCATTTGAAAGAGGCAATTAATAAAGTTGAGGGGGAGAAGCTGAAGACAAAATATGTTGTCGCTTCCCTGCCGGAAAAAAAAGCCTTTCTTCAGGTGATAAGGGTCCCTAAAATGAGTTTTGAGGAATTGGCCGGCGCCATCCCTTTTGAAGCGGAAAATTATATTCCCTTGCCGATTGAGGAAGTTTATTTAGATTTTCAGATGGTTTCTTTATTTTCCGGCAGCGCTCCCGATTGTTTTGATGTTCTAATTGCGGCTTTGCCTAAACGGATAGTTGATTCTTATGTTTATTGTTTGGAAAAAGCGGGTTTTGTTCCCAAAGCTTTAGAAATTGAATCCCAATCAATTGTCAGAGCTTTAATTAAGAATAATTTCAGCCCCTCCCCGGTTTTTATAATTGATTTCGGCCGGACCAGAACCAGTTTTATTATTTTCTCCGGTCAATCCCTGCGTTTTACTTCTTCAATTCCTATTTCTTCTCACCAGCTTACCGAAGCCGTCGCCGGCGAATTGAAGATAACCATTGACGAGGCCGAAAAATTAAAATTAAAATACGGTTTGCGTTCTTTAGACAAAAATATAGAGGGCAAAAAAGTTATTAGTTCAATAACCCCCTGGCTTTTAAAAATGAATGAAGCGGCAAAGAAATATATAGATTATTATCATAATCATATCGGCGTTGTAGCCGCTTTAAACGGAGGGAAAATAAGAAAGATTCTCCTTTGCGGCCAAGGAGCCAATTTGTTTGATTTGCCTGTTTTTATGACTCAAGGACTAAAAATTCCCGTGGAACGAGCTAACCCTTGGATTAATATTTTACCCCCCACAATAAAAAAAGTTCCTAAATTAGAATTTAACGAATCATTAGGTTATACTACTGCTTTAGGCTTGGCTTTAAGAGCCATCCAAGAGTAAAGTAATTTTCAATTTTCAATGAAAATTGAAAATTGAAAATTGATAATTTAAAATTATAATCTATTTATGATTAATTTGTTGCCGCCGCAAGAAAAAGAAATAATTTTAATGGAAAAAAATAAAAGAATTGCGATAATCCTTTCTTTCTTGCTTTTGTTTTTTCTCGTTTGTTTAATTTTAATTTCTATCTCAATCAGAATTTATCTTCAGGGCTTTATTGAGTCGGAAAAAAGTTTTTTAGCTCAAAGCGAAAAAGAATTTTTTCAATCAGAATCTCAGAATCTTCAAGAAAAAATTAAATCAATCAATTCTTTGATTGGAGAATTGAATTCTTTTTACCGCCAAAAGATTTATTTTTCGGAAATAACGGAAAGAATTTCAAAAACCCTGCCTGAAAATTTTTATTTGACTAACTTTAATCTGGTTTTATCTGAAGAAGAAATTAACGTCTCTCTTTCCGGATTCGCTCCTTTGAGAGAAGACCTGTTTAAATTCAAAGAAAGCCTTGAGACCGAGAAAAATTTCAAGGATATCTCTTTCCCTCCGGCAAATTGGATTAAGGCTCAAAACATTGATTTTTATGTAACTTTTAAAATAAAAAACATTGATTAGAATATGTCAACTAATTTAAAAAGACAAATAGCAGTAATTTTAGCCGGTTCTTTAATAACAGCTTTATTTTTGATTTTTATTTTTTTATTTTTTTTCTTAAAAGGGATTAAACAAAAATCAGCGGAGCTTGTTAATATAAAAAAAGAATTGTTTTTATTTCAAACTAAAATAAGCGGAACCGAAGATTTGAATAAAAGTTACCAGAAAATAGAGCCGGATTTAATCAGAATAGAAAATGCTTTTGTTAGTCCCGAGGTCCCGGTTGAGTTGATAAAATTTTGGGAACAGACCGCTTTGGGCTCCGGAATTTATATTGAGATTGCTCCGATTTCCTCTTTAGCCGATGATAAAAATAAAAAATATGTTTGGGATTTTATGAATTTTCGTTTGAGTTTATTTGGATCTTTTGAAAATTCATTAAGATTTCTGGAGAGAATAGAAGCCGGACCTTATTTAATTGAGATTAAAGATTTATCAATTCAGAATTTAAGCAGTTCTGATTTATTTTCCAACGAGCATCCGGGCCTGTCTGTTAACGACGTCAAAGCATTTTTAACCTTAAAAGTTTTCACCGCCTCCGAATAATTTATTAAAAAGTAAAGCTATGAAAATAAAAGAAATCAAAATAGACAAGACAAAGATATTAAAACTCTTTAAAAAAGCGCCTTTTTTTATAGCTAATCACACTTTTATCGCTTCGGTAGCTCTTTTTTTATTGGCTTTATTGATTGGAGCGATCCTTTTTTATAAATATTTTATTTTGGTCCAGAAAATAGATCTTTCAAATATAAACGAAAACTTTCTTTTGGACGAGCAAGGTTATCAGGAACTTAGAAATACCTGGCAGAAACAGGAAACAATGCTGGAACAGTCCGAATCCAAAGAATATCCCAATCCCTTTATAAAATCGCTTCCCTTCCCAGAACAAAAAGTTGACTGAGTTGATTATTTGAGATATAATAAGGGGATTAGCGCCCCTGTAGCTCAATGGATAGAGTATCTGCCTTCTAAGCAGATGATATAGGTTCGATTCCTGTCAGGGGCACCAGATGGCGATCTTAGTGTAACGGCAGCACAAGAGTTTGTGGAGCTCTTAGTGGGAGTTCGAATCTCCTAGATCGCCCCGATATGTTGGATTTTTTAGATACAAAAATCTCAACCTTAACCGGAATTATTATTCTGCTTTTGGTTACCGGAGCCTTAGGGATAATGATTTGTTATCAGTTATATGAGCTGATGACCATCCGCTACGAGCCTATTTCTTCTCTTCCAGTTTTACTCTTAAACTCATTTCTTTTTTGTTCCTGAGAATTTTTAAATCAATTTCTTCTCCGATTTTGCATTCGTGGAGAATATTGGATAAAGGATTATCAACAGTGATTTTTTTCCCTTTGGCTTGAAGAATAATATCAAATTCTTTAAGCCCAGCCTTGCCGGCTGCCGAACCTTCAATCACCGCCGATTCTCCCAAAGTTTCCCTGACAATTAAAGCCCCATAATTTACCGGCAGCTTGTTTTTTTCGCTTAATTCTTTAGTCAGCAAAACATATTTCACCCCTAAAAAAGGAACCTGGATTTTTCCGTATTTTTTTACTTCTTCCAAATCCTTAATAGCGTAGTTGATGGGAATGGCAAATCCGATATTCTGGGCGCCCATTACCACTGCTGTATTGATGCCAATGGTTTTTCCTTCCATGTTCACCAGAGGTCCTCCGGAATTGCCGGGATTAATTGCCGCATCGGTTTGAATTAAACCTCTTAACATTTCCGCTTGTTGGGTGATATGATTAGTCGCTTGGATGTATCTGGAAAGACCGGAAACAATCCCCGAGCTGACCGTATCGTGAAATTCCCCCAAAGCATTGCCAACAGCAACCACTCCTTCGCCCAATTCAATTTTGCTGGAATCACCCAATTCTAAATAGGGCAGGTTGTCCGTTTTTATTTTTAGAATCGCAATATCATTAATCGGGTCCCGAGCCAGAACTTTAGCCGGATATTTCTTTTTTGGCTCTAAGATAATCGTATAGTCGGCTTCGTGGTCGGACACAACGTGCTGGGAAGTTATTACATAGCCGTCAGGAGAAACGATAAACCCGGAGCCGCCTCCGATTTTAGTGCTTTCTTTTTTGCCGTTTTTGAATTTAGGCATAATAATGCCTTTGCCTCCGAAAGGCATCAAATAAAAGCCTTCTATTTTGGGCAGGTCTTTGGAAATGACAATAGTTATTACGGCCGGACAAACTTTTTTAGCGATTTCTACGATTGATAAATTCTTCATAAAATATAATGCCAATCTACGAATGATATGCGAATGCCACGAATAATTCGCGCTATTGGCGTAAAATTCGCATGATATTGGTGTTATTTTATTATTATATCAGATAAATAATTTTTTTGCCAACAATTTAAAAATATGCTATCCTTATTTTAGCGTCCCCGTAGTTCAACGGATAGAACGAAAGACTCCTAAGCTTTAAATGGAGGTTCAATTCCTCCCGGGGACACAATAAGAGCGTCTGATTGCGGCATAACCTTGCAAGGCGGGGTTGATTTTTTTTCTGGGTAAAATTTGTTGATAAGATGTTAATAGTAAGGTGATAAAAAAATACTTGACAAAGGAATTGCCGGGATTATTATAAAAACTGAGGGGGGTGCGGGATAAAATTCCCTAAGGGCATGTGATTTAATGAAGGAGGTTTTGCGGATATCCCTGGCTAGGTCCAAACCCAGCTTTGAAGAAGAAAACCGAGTTCGTTAGATTCGATCCCCCCTCACTAAAAACTCTGCTTCACTTGGCGGGGTTTTTAGTTGTGTTATACTAAGATAAAGGTCAAATATAATAATCCAAATGTCATCAGAATTTATCCGAATGACCCGAATAAAATTCGTAGTATTCGGATAATATTCGTAGATTAGGATTATATTTATGAAAAAGGAAAAACCAATCGGAGAAGTTGTCCATTATTTTTCAAATATCAGCGTAGCCGTTATTAAATTATCAGCCTCTCTTTCCGATGGAGACGCAATTCATATTATTGGTGGCGAAAATACTGATTTTGAACAAACGGTTGAGTCAATGGAAATGGACCACAAGAAAATAAAAAAAGCCAAGAAAGGAGCTGAAGTTGGTTTGAAAGTTAAAGACAAAGTTAGAGAAGGATACAAGGTTTTTAAAATTTAAAGATTTTAAAAACAATTTCCAATTTCCAATTTTTAATTTTCAATAATGGATTTTGTTAAAGCCTTAGCGGTTTTTTTAGGGACTATTATCGGGGTGGGTATTTTTGGCCTGCCTTTTACGGCTTATAAAACGGGCTTCCCGATAGTTATTTTTTATTTTATCTTAATGGTTTCAATTGTAATTTGGCTTGATTTGATTTACGGAGAAGTAGTTTTAGCCAGTAAAAAAAATAATCGCCTGCCTGGTCATGTGAAGGAGTATCTGGGGGAAAAATGGAAAAAAATATCTTTTGGAGTGATTTTAGTCGGTTTAAACGGCGCCCTGCTCTCTTATTTGATTATCGGAGGCGAATTTTTAAATTCTTTTTTCGGCCCCTTTTTGGGCGGAAATTCTCTTTTATATTCTCTTTTATTTTTTATTGTTGGAGCCTACCTGATTTTTAAAGGAATAAAAAGCATTGCCGGGGTGGAGATTTTTTTACTTTTCGTTCTTTTGGTTATTTTAGCCGTTCTTTTTGTTAAGACCTTTTCTTTTGTTGATTTTAACAAATTTGATGACTTTGATTTAGATTACCTATTTTTTCCTTACGGAGTAGTGCTTTTTTCTCTTTGGGGCGCGACTTTGATCCCGGAAATAAAAGAAATAGTTAATGGCTCAAGACCGGTTTTAAGAAAAGTAATCGTAAGCGGAGTCATTATTTCCGGCTTAATTTATCTTTTATTTATTTTTATTGTTTTAGGGGCTTCCCGGCCGGTTGTTTCAGAAGAAGCGTTTTCCGGAATGGGTTTGGCTTTAGGAAATAATATTATAAAATTAGGGTTTATTTTCGGGGTCGTTACTTGTTTTACTTCTTTTATCACTTTGGGCTTGACTTTGAAAAAAGTTTTTTGGTGTGATTTTGGCTTTTCTAAAAACATCGCCTGGATTTTAACTTGTTTTCCGGCTTTAATTCTTTTTCTTTTAGGCTTAAGGCAATTTATTAAAATAATAAGCTTTACCGGTTCTGTCGCCCTGGGTATGGAAGGGATGATTATTGTTTTTTTGTATCAGAAGTTTCTCAAGGAGAAATTTGCTAAATCTTTAAACCCAATTTTCTATTTTCCAATCGGAATTTTCATTTTAGGGTTAAGTCTTGAAATTTTTTATTTTTTCTGGTAGAATATGGTAGAATAGGGGTAGGATATAATAATATGAGCAATTTAATAGATATTATAACTATTGTTTGTTTTGTTACATTTTTAGCTTGGTATTTTATTAATAATGTTTTACCCTTTATTTCTTAATGCCAGACTGCCGGCAGGCGGGCCTAAAAAAGCTTTTGTATCAGAACTTTATAAAAGAATTTCAGTTCACGACCTGATTCTTTTTGGCGTCTATTCGGTTAATTCTAAAAAAGAAAAATGCACTTACGGAAGACTGGTTAAAGAATGCTTTAATCTTTTCCCAAAATCTTTTTCTTTTTCCGAGATGCCCAACTGGCCCGACAGCCGCAAGCTAGATCGGTCTTTAAGAAGCTTGAGAAAAAAGAAAATGCTTATTGGCGATCCGAAAAACTTTTTTAACCTGACGAAATTGGGCAAAAAGTCAGCCGAAGACATCGGAAAAACCTTTAGACAGGGGAGGTTAGGTTTATGACCAGGGTCCATCTTTTTATTTCCGGCCGGGTACAAGGAGTTTTTTTCAGATTGACAATGTGCCAGAAAGCTAAAAATTTGGGAGTTAAGGGATTTTGCCGAAATCTTTCTGACGGCCGGTTAGAAACAGTTATAGAAGGAGAAGAAGAAAAGATAAATAAATTGATTGTTTGGGCGAAAAGAGGGCCGTTTTTTGCCAGAGTTGATAAGGTGGAAATAAATAAAGAAGATTATCTCGGGGAGTTTAAGGATTTTGAAATAATTTATTAAAAACTATATATATATTCACCAAGATACATATTCTCAGCTTCCCAATTAATATTTGAAGAAATAATAAAAATATAAAGAGGGGTGATAACCCTCTTTTTGTTATTTGTTATTGTTATATATGATATAATAAAAATATGATTTCTAAATATTTAAAAGGAAAAATTTTAATAGTAATAGATGCTGCTAATTTAGAGAGTTCGGTAAAATCTTTAGGTTGGTGGATTGATTATATAAAACTAAGGGATTTATTTAAAGAGAATAATCTTATAGAGATTCGTAATTATTGTGTTCATCACGGTACTGAGAATCAGAATAAATTCTTTACATTTCTTAAAAAGAATGATTTTACATTAATTACTAAACCATTAAAAATAATAAAATTAGAGGATATTGAAAGAGGAGATATAAGAAAAGCAAATTTTGATGTTGAGATAGCAATTGATGTTATGGAAATGATAAATAATTTTGATACCTTAGTGTTATTTTCTGGAGATAGCGATTTCGACTATTTATTGAAAAAATTAAGAAATAAAAACAAAAATGTTTTAGTTATCTCAAGCAAATATCATATTTCTAAAGAATTAATAGAAAACAGCAATAAATATATAGATATTAAGAAATTAAAATCTTTAATAGAAAGAAAAAAATAAGAGCCCGTCTTTTGCAACGGGCAGTTGATAACAGATAATTTCTTATCTGCATTTTAATTATAGCAAACTATTATATTCTGTCAATATGGTAGGGTTTAATTTTTTATGATATAATAAAATAATGGATAATAGGTTTATAATTATACAAAACAGGTTTTAACATTATCGTGTAGTATGTATATCTCAATTTTAATAGCTGGTTTCGGAGGAGGATTTCTCCGGGGCTTAGTGGGTTTTATCAAGCACCAGTTTTCCTACAAGAACGTGAAGTTTGATTTGAAATATTTTATTGGAATGATGTTTATCTCTGGAGTAATCGGTCTGTTGATTGCCATAGCGATTAAAGAAACCGGGATTAAATTTCTGGGAACTGATTCTTTAACTCCGGCGTTGGCTTTCATTATCGGTTATGCCGGAGGCGATTTTTTGGAAAACCTTTACAAAATCATCATTAAAAAATCTTCTCTATATGAATAATTGTGTTTAACCCGGTTAAACACATTTAAAAAAACAAATCCGCCGAGGCGGATTTGTTTTTTTTATAATAGAAATTAAATCAATAAATTTTTAGAATCCTGAATCTTCTTCCGGAGTCTCTGAAACTTCTTCTTCGGTTTTTCCTTCATCTTCTTTTGCCGGACTTTCTCCCGGGGTTTCCGGCGTTTCTGGCGTTTCTGGCATTTCTTCAGGCATTTCTTCTTGGGATGTAAAAGCAGGATATAAATTGTCTTTAATCATGAATTTTACTTTACATTATTGTTTATTTTCGCACGACCTTTAATTTCTATCCCTATACCCTTAATTCTAATAATTTATAAGAGCGTGTCAACCCCGGAGAAGAGATTTGGCAGGATTTTTACAGGGCAACCCTTTTATGGAAATTCTGGGGGCGCTGTGATAAGATAAAATATTATGTTTGTAGCTGATTTTCATATTCATTCTAAATACTCCCGGGCAACCAGTAAGAATATGGACTTAGAAGCCCTGAACAAATGGGCTAAGATTAAGGGAATTAAAGTTTTAGGAACCGGAGATTTTACCCATCCTGAGTGGCTAAAAAATTTAAAAGAAAAATTAGAACCGGCCGAACCGGGGCTTTATAAGTTTGAAGAGGCCCCTGATGCCACCCGTTTTATTCTGACCTCGGAGATTAGCTGTATTTATTCCAAGAGAAACAGGGTCCGGAAAGTTCATATTATTGTTTTTTCTCCATCTTTTGAAATTTGCGAAAAAATAAATACTCAGTTGGGCTGGATCGGCAATTTGAAATCCGACGGCCGGCCGATTTTAGGCTTAGATGTCAAAGAATTAACTAAAATTATTTTAAATTCTTCTCAGGATTGTTTTATTGTCCCGGCCCATATTTGGACTCCTTGGTTCAGCGTTTTTGGTTCTAAGTCCGGCTTCGATTCTTTAGAAGAATGTTTTGAAGATTACACAAAATATATTTATGCCGGCGAAACCGGGCTTTCTTCGGATCCTTTGATGAACTGGAGAGTTTCTGATTTGGACAAGATTGCTTTGATTAGCAATTCTGATTCTCATAGCCCGGCCAAAATAGGTCGCGAGGCAAATGTTTTTGACACGGAAATGAGTTATTTTAAGATTATGGAAGCGATTAAAAATAAAAACCCGGAGAAATTTCTATATACGATCGAATTTTTCCCCGAAGAAGGCAAATATCATTATGACGGCCATCGGGTTTGCAATATTTCTTTATCTCCCCAGGAATCAAGAAAATACAACGGAATTTGCCCTAATTGCGGTAAACCCTTAACATTGGGAGTGTTAAATAGGGTTGAAGAATTAGCCGACCGGCCAATAGGGAGAAAGCCGGAAGGGGCGATTCCCTTCAAAAGTTTAATTCCTTTAGAAGAAATAATTGCCGATGTTTTATCTCAAGGGGTAGGAACTAAAGCGGTGGCTAAAGAATACTATAATCTGATAGAAAGTTTTAAAAGCGAGTTTGAGGTTTTATTAAATGCTTCTGAGCAGGATTTAAAATCAGCAACCTTAGCGGAAATTAGCGAGGGAATAATAAGGGTCAGAGAAGGTAAAATTAGTTTGATTCCAGGCTATGACGGGGTCTACGGCAGGATAAAAATTTTTTCTAAAAGAGAGCAAAAAGAACTTTCCGACCAAAAAACCCTTTTTTAATAATATATAATATAATGCGAATGACACGAATCGTAGGCGAATGCCGCGAATGTGTTATAATAGAATAAAGTAGTTTTTATTCGGTTATATTTTATGGATAACCAGAAAGGTCTTTTATTATATCTGGCAATAATGATAATGGGTATTATTTTAGCTATTATCTTTGGTATCAGCACGATTCTTTTGGTTCAATTAGAATCAATAAAAGGAATGGAAAATTCAGTGTTAGCATTTTGCGCGGCTGAAACGGGAATTGAAAGAGTTTTATTAGATAGAATTGACCCTACTGTTTTTAATGAATGTACTTCTAAATCCGATCTTTGTTCGTTAGATAACGAGTCGCAATATTATGTTGTAGTAAACAGAGGCGGCACAGGTACCTGCCCAGCCACTAAACCCTTAGGAGGCCCAATGCTTTTCTGCATTAAGTCAGCTGGTATTTATAAAGGCACTCAAAGATCAATTGAAGTAAGGTACTAAGATGACTAAACAAGAAGCGCATCAGCGCATTAAGAGATTGAGAAAGCTGATTGATCATCATCGGTATTTATACCATGTTCTTGATAAACCGGAAATTTCTGATTCAGCCCTTGATTCTTTGAAAAAAGAGCTTTTTGATTTAGAGCAAGAGTTTCCGGATTTAATTACTCCTGATTCTCCCACCCAAAGAATCGGTGGTCATCCTTTAGATAAATTTGAGAAAGTAAAGCATCCTCAACCAATGCTTTCTTTTAACGACGCTTTTTCCAAAAGAGATGTGGAAGACTGGCTGGAAAGAATTTCTAAACTTTTGACCCCGGAAGAAAAACTGAAAATTGATTTTTACTGCGAATTGAAGATAGACGGCTTGGCAATTGAATTAATTTATCAAGATGGAGTTTTGAAAATCGGCTCTACCCGGGGAGATGGATTGGTCGGAGAGGATATAACCCAGAATTTAAAGACGATTGAAGCTATTCCGTTAAGCCTCAATACCGGTTCGCGACTGGTGGTTCGGGGCGAAGTTTTTATTCCTAAAAAAGCTTTTGAGAAGTTTAAAAATGAATATGCCAATCCCAGAAATTTGGCCGCCGGGTCAGTCAGGCAATTAGATCCCAAAATCACTGCTTCGCGCAAATTAGATTCTTTTATTTACGATATGGTTTTACCTCAAGAATTGCCGGGGCGGTCTTTGGGGCTGAGTCAATCGGCACCGATTGACTCAGCCTCTATTACTACTCACGAACAAAAGCATCGGATATTAAAAGAAATAGGTTTTAAAACTAATCCTTATAATAAATATTGCAAAAATTTAACCGAGGTTTTTGAATTTCACAAACATATCCAAAATATCAGGGAGAAAATCCCTTACGAGATAGACGGAATCGTGGTGATTTTAAACTCTAATGAAATTTTCACCAAGTTGGGCGTGGTAGGCAAATCTCCCAGAGGAGCAATTGCTTTTAAATTTCCGGGCAAACAAGCCACTACCTTGGTTGAGGATATTAAAGTCCAAGTTGGCCGAACCGGCGCCCTGACTCCGGTGGCTCATTTAAAACCAGTTGAGTTGGCCGGAGTAACGATTTCCCGGGCAACTTTGCATAATGAAGACGAGATAAAAAGATTAGGAGTTAAAATCGGTGATACCGTAATAGTAAGCAGGGCAGGGGACGTTATCCCTGACATAGTCAAAGTATTATCTGATCTAAGAACAGGCAAAGAAAGGGATTTTAAAATGCCGGATAAATGTCCGGCTTGCGGAGACAGAATAGAAAAACCAAAAGGAGAAATTCTCAGTCGTTGTCTTAATAAAAATTGTTTTGCCCAAAAAAAAGAATATTTTTATCATTTTATTTCTAAATTAGCTTTTGATATCAGTGGTTTGGGTCCTAAAATTATTGATAGACTCATTGACGTCGGTTTAATTTCCGGCCCGGCCGATCTATTTGATTTAAAAATTGGCGACCTTTTGCCGTTAGAGCGATTTGCCGAGAAATCGGCCGAGAATTTAATTAAAGCTATTAATAATAAAAAAGAAATAACCCTGCCTAAATTTATATATGCTTTAGGGATTAGAAATGTCGGAGAAAAAACGGCTTTAGATTTAGCTAAGCATTTTGGAGGATTGGATAAATTAGAAAAAGCCGAATTAGAAGAATTAGAAAAAATTAAAGACATCGGACCCATAGTGGCAGGATTTATTTATCAGTGGTTCCACAATAAAAAGAACACAGATTTTTTAAGAAGGTTGGAGAAAGCAGGGGTTAAAATTTTCAATTTTTCTACTTTCCGGCAGGCAGTTTCAATCCCCAATAAGAAATTAGCGGGAAAGAAGTTTGTTATAACAGGCGGATTGAAGAGTATGAGTCGGGATGAAGCAAAAGAAAAAATTAGGGATTTAGGAGGAGATGTTTTTGAATCAGTTTCTAAAAAAACAGATTTTATATTAGTCGGTTTAAACCCAGGATCTAAGTACCAAAAAGCAAAACAACTCGGCGTAAAGATCTTAAACGAAGAAAGCTTTCTAAAGCTTACCCGATATAGTAAAATAAAATAAAAAGGCCAAAATAAACTAAATTTAGCTTTAAAACCCTATCGGATAACTGTTTAAAATGGAATGTTAAACATTTCGAGAGAAGAAATTATTAATAGT
>Ga0172362_10000593_pt1 | contig 29993 bp, 33 predicted proteins | sample LakKivs1_kivu2a2_FD_114534 | JGI IMG/M metagenome (GOLD analysis project Ga0172362, IMG submission 114534) | Sediment microbial communities from Lake Kivu, Rwanda - Sediment s1_kivu2a2 | ecosystem: Environmental > Aquatic > Freshwater > Lake > Sediment | place: Rwanda: Western Province, Lake... | reverse complement strand
TTAATCGACGAAAAAGGTATAGCCCCTGAGGAAATCCATTTAATCTCTCCTTTAGGATTTAGATTAGATGGGCTATCACCCACAACCTTTTGACAGTCTCCCATGACTTTGCCAAGTACTTCATCAGGAATCTGCGGCGGTTTCATTTTTTCTCCTTGTTTTGGTTTTAGAGGCGGCCTATAATTTTCAGAGCCAACCGCATTTCTTACAACATGTTACTTATCGAAATTTGCGATGGCCACGAGGAGCTTTTCAAGATGCTCCCACATCTTCGTAGCGTGATCCTTAATTCGTAGGACATCCTGAAACTCCGCAAATTCCTTTGTATACATGTCGGTCATCCCACCCCACTCAACATTGGCAATACGATCGGCCAGTTTAATGATAATTGCATCGGGATTGGATCTTATTTTGGGATAGGTCTTCTGTTTCTTTTCCTTACTAAACTCCGGTAGATTTCGCAGCCCCCGAAACCGGCCGCAAAAATGATGATGGGGAGGACTTCCATTTGGAACCACCCGGATGCCACTCCGTATGCGGCAAGGATTGCCACGGCCAGAAGCCCCAAGGACACCAGTGAGAAGACTTTAAGGTTAATCATAAATACCCCCTCACCTATATTATACCAGACTGAAGGACTATTTTTTAAACTTTATTTCGTGCATAATTGAAGCGAACCATGCATCCGAGAGCATTTCTTCTGTCAGGCGCTCCTGACAATCCGGGCAGGATCTTAGATGGAGCTCAATTGCATTTTTCTGCTCTTCTGTTAAAGAATCCTGCCAATTGAATGAGGGGTTGTTGATATCCCCTGTAAAAACCCGAGCATAGATATGCCCGTCCTTATCAAAAAGGTCATAGTGAAGAATGAATTTTGTGCCGCATTTATTGCATTTACATATTTCTTCTCTGGAATCCGGGTAGGCAAAGAAATCTCCCGCGTAGGAGAACTCGGTGAGGCCAGTAAGACGGGCACCACAGTGATCGCATGTGGCCTCGTCGTTTATGTTGATTTTCTGCATTGATTTATCCATGATTTAAAGCTCTCCTAAGTTGAGCGTCTTTTCTCATTTTTACAGTGCACTCTATGCAAAGAGCTTTACCCTTTTTACGAATTGGTCGTTCCCCGCAATGCCCGCAGAGTCCTTTTTTATTTCGACGTCGATGGGCCGCAGATATACAGGCTTTACAGGCTGTCCGGCCTTTTAGTGCCGGCCGAACATGGCATACCCCGCAAAGTTCCATGGCACGGGCCCTCTCTCTCAGTTCGTGCTGTAAATCCCGTTTTGCCTGGTTGCACTTTGGGCAGCGGATAGACGTCATGCGGTTTCCAAGGGAGTCTCTCAGATCCTCACTTAAAGGATCGCCGCATTGAACGCATTGAGCATACATGCGGCGATACATTCTCCGCATGGCGTTATGTACCCGGGTCTTTGAAATATGAAGAGTCTTTGCGATGTCTAGGGAAGACCTACCCTGGTTAATTTTCATATCCCAGGTTTGTTTTAATCGCTCTTCTGTCCAAACGAAATTTTCGATAGGTTTGACTCCATATGTGTAGGAGTCGGCCCGCGGCTGGAGAACCATACATACCCCCTTCTCTTAAAATTATACCGAACAGAGAGGGGATTTTTTAAAAATCAATGGTGCCAAAAAGTGTGCTTGGGTACTAACACCTTCATTTTTCTAGGGTTATGAACCTTGAAAATATGAGGTTTTGCAGGCTTCGGAGGTTTTTTAAACCAAGCGGGCTTGAATCTTTGAAACATCTTGCGATGTTTGAGGACGGTATTATGCGTTCTCAGATAACGCCGCCGTTTCATGCGGATTCTAGTACGATTTCGACGATAATAGAGACGGGCTTTAAGGCGCTGGGAGGGGGAGCGCCTTTTAGGTGGGTGTAATCTGAGACGAATTGCTGTTTTTTCCATCGACATAATAGATAGAAAGAGTATAAAAAGATAATCAGGGGATCATATTATGCCGTTTTTTGAACATATAAAGGCGATATTCATCGGTATCCTTCATAGATGCTTCAAGAGTATCATATTCATCCAGGAGGCCTTTAACCTTATCCATACTCAAATGCCCCACGGCAATTTTGTCCTCAATTTCCTTCATCCTCTTCAACGGCCGGGTGACCTTCAGATACATGGGATTCTGCCCCATAACAACGGACTGGTTCTTGATACTGTGGCAGTTTTTGCAAAGAAATAGATGTTCCTTTGACTTCACCTCAGATGGGGGCATAATCAGCATATTTACGCGTTTCTTGCAGCGGGGGCATACAAAAAACCATCGGTGACCCCCAAGATGGTTCCGCTGTGCCTGGTATTCAAATGTCTGCCCATTGGTTGTAAATCGATTGAGCTCGGTCAAAGTGTACTTATAGAGTTCCTCTTCAGAAGAATCTGGATAATCCCGCCGAATAAGCTTCCTGACTCTTTTTTGTAACTCATTGATTCTTATTTGGGTGCAACTTTCCACCGTTACCTGCATAAAACTCCGTCCTTTGTGTTATCTGGATATAACTCTGGTCCACAAAGGAAAAGAATATCAATAGAGAATTAAAAAGGACTGGGGAGAAGCAGATATTATGATGGCCGGAAACCTAAACGCATCTTGACCCAAAACCATATTTTTTCAAAGAAAGAGAGGGGCGCAACCGCGGTAGGCTGCTCCAGAACCCATTCAAGGGCGCAGATATCTGGGTATTTTTTGGCCTTTAGATTCGGGTTTTGCAGACCCTTTTCGAATGCGTCTTTTATATTTTCCTTTGTATGAACACATACAAACGCGTTGCAGTTGACGCAGTGTGTTACTTCCTGACAAACATCCAATAAATGAGGTTGCAGGCCACCTTCTGGGGGTTGATGCAGCATGCAAAGACGAATCTCTGTAACATTGGAGTCCTGCTGAATCCGGTAAATCTTGTTGTATTTACAAAACTCTGGGGTTCTTTTGAGGAACCTCCTATAGAGATCGGTAAGGTGTCTGTATTTGACTTCACGAAGTTTTTTATAAACGGCGCCGGCAGTTCTCATGGCAAATCCCCATAATTGAATCCGAATACCGATATATTTGATTTTTTGATGAAAAAATCTTCTGTTATTATGTTGATTTTATCCGCATAGGGTTCAAGGATAGGATTGAAGGTTTCCTTGAAACTCCATATTTCGATCTTTTTGTTTTTCTTTTTGAGATATTGACAGAGGTCCACAAAATCTCCATCCCCGGACATAAGAATCCACTTTTGAAAAGAGTCCAATCGAGCCATACAATCAATGGTAATGGCCACGTCCTGGTTAGACTGTCTATAAAAAGTTTTTCCACCTTTTACGGTTTTGATGGAGTTTTTGATTTTAAGGCTGTACCCAACCTTTTTCAACAGTGCCTCAAATTTCGAACTGTCAAAACTTTCCCCACGAATCATGTAAATAAGGGCATCAACGAGGAATTCGGATTCTCTATTATTTATAGCGTCCCATATTTTTTCCAGGTCTACTCTCTGACCACCCATACTCCGAGCCTGAAAAAACAGGTTTTGAAGATCTATCTGGAGAAGAGTCGGAATTGTGTCAATCATTTAATAAACCGATCTATTTTATTTTTTCCAGGACAAGCCCATTATCTGACTCTTTGGCAAAATACACGTGATCAGCACAATCCTGAAAATCTCTTTCCTGTGTGACAAGAAGGATGTCCAAATTCAATTTCTTACAAAGGCCCGTTATAAGTTTACCGGTACTTTCCCTGTATTCTTCTGAAACGGCCGGAAAAGTTTCATCCAGAAGCATGAATCTTGCCAGGTCTTTCTTCAAAATACAAAGAATTCGGAGAAGTAGACTTTCAATAACCGCAACACTGCCCCCGTAGGACCCAAAGCTGCTTTCTATGTTACGGTTTTTTGTTCTCAATTCCACATGCATCTTCTCGTTCTTCTTGGTCAATACAGGTACAAAAGTAAGATCCTGGTCTTCAAAAACGGACCGTAACCCAAAAGTGACCAATCCGGCCATCTTGGTTATTTCTTCTTTTACCAAGATGTCCAAAAGGTGCTTTAAAACTGCACTGGTTTTTGTCAGTAACTCAATCTCCGATTTATATGTTTCCACTTCAGCTTTCAATTCTTTCTCTCGAGTTTGAAAGGCCTGGTAGAAACCATCCACGCGATCCACCGCGCTTTTTAATTCAGTTACGTTCATGAAGGTCCTCTGGGGGTACTGATAAGGCTCGTGGCCGTAAAAGCCTTTTTGATTTTTCCTTCCTCATCACACACAAGATCCGCAACAGAGTTGAATATCAGCCGGTTTTTGTAAATGTATATATCGATGGTATCCCCATTGTATATGGACAAAGCTGCTTTAAGAGGGGGCTGTTTAACGAAAAAGGTAACTTTGCCAGAAGTGCCGTTGAGTCGCGTACAGGTCATCCGTTCAACCGATTTTCGATCGGATACGGTGTGGATAGTGAGGCTATCTCCATCCAATGTTGCTTCCAGGTTTACTTCTTCACCCCTCATCGCAATGGCAAGACGATTTATTTTTTTTAGAAAAGTCTGTCGGTTAACTGTCATCCCATCAGTACTGGGGATATCCGTAGAACCTGGGATCTTGGGTATTTCAATAACGGATTTGGTGAACCCATACCCGGATTTTGCATCTGGGGAACTGAAAAGAATCAAATTTTCGGATTCCCCAATAAGGACACTGTCTTTCAATGCTCTTTCCAGAAAATTAAGAATAGGGGATACGTTTACACGACGGATGATCATTGAGAATATAGGAGCAAGATCATCCACTTTAAAGAACCCTACACGGTGCGTTCCATTGGTTGCCTGCAAAACGCCTTCCCGAATAAATATATTAGAATACTTAGGGTCCTTGTCATCTTGAGAGGCGAAACCAGCACCGAATTTTAATGCGGCCGTTAGAACCGTAGTGTCCACTGGAGCAATTGTCTTGATCTCCTTGATTCGATCAGAAAAATCTACAAATTTTTCCGGGTCATGCGAAGGTAGAGATATATATGCTTCGGGGTCCTCAGAAGCATAGACATCAACAGTCATCGTTTCTTTAGTGAATGAAATCTTTACTTCTTTGTTGTCTGAAGAACTGAGTAAAGTAGTCATACTCTTCGGGTCCACCGAAAAAGTCATACCCTCTGATGCGGGGTCCATCTCTTCACCGGCCAGTGGTATACTCGTATAGGAGATGTATTTGTCATTCAGAGCTTGAATGAAAATCGTTCTGGATGATATCTTGAACAAAGCATGACCCTTTACAATTTTGGGGTCATCCGCAGTAGCCAGCGTTGCAATGGCCATGGCTTTCTTGAGGTCTTCCGCTTTTACGACGATGATAGGCATGTTTGCATCCTTTAAGCGATTGCCGCGTTGATTTCACTGATTTTCTTTTCCGCTTCCCCAAGTCTTTTTTCCAGGTCCTGTATAAGGGCGGTCAGCTGGGCCTCTTTATCCTTTCGGATATCGGAGAGCTTCTTGGGGTCATAGCCCTTATCAGTAATGTCCTTGATCAGCTTTTCCAATTGGGCCGTTTCTGCCTTGAACCGTTCCTCTAATCGGATTTTTTGATCGGAGACCGTTTTGACACGCTCTTTCAATGACATGAATTTTTCGGTTGCTGCGTCCATATTACCCTTTCTTAGAGACCAAAAGTGGCAATGCCCTCTTCAGTTATTTCTGCCGTTATTCCAGCTTTACTCGGGCGGGCCCGAGATACTTTCCCTGCAATACCCTCTGGGCATGAATTTAAATACGGGCAGTATCTGCAGGCTTTTGCACTTGGGGTAGCTTCAAAAGACCTGTTTTCATTAAGAGATTTCAACATCAAAGATACTCTAGCACGGAATTCATTGAGAATATCCAGATTGAACATTACGGGTTCAAATTCATTGAGCTTATAGTAAAAGAACCCTAATTCATTTGGGTATTTCCCATAATGAAATCGATACAGAAGGGTATACCAGTACAGCTGGTCTATATCAATATTCTTACCCTTCTTGGATGTTCCTTTGCCATCAAACAGTAGAATACTCTTACCTGGATCTTCATGCACAAAATCCATCCTACCGGTCATTGAGTGACCAGAAGAGAGCTTAATACTTACCCCAATCTCTGATTTTGTATTTAAGAAATAATTTAAAGATTGCCCGGCAAGGATCTTATTCGCATCTTCAGAGGCTTTTGCAACAATCTCATCAGGGCCGTCAGAGGCACCGGGTCCAGACCAGTTTACTTCTGCAGTCAGCATTAAAGCATCAAAAAGCTGCCGCATCCATTGAGGAACTACATCTGGGGGTATATTGGGGGTTTTATACCCCCAGATATTGCAATAGTTCTCAAAAAATTTCTGAATCAGACTTCCGTAAAGTGTGAAATATTCATTTTGCGGGACAGTCGGTGTCATCTTGTAAATATGGAGTTGCCGGAATCTCTTTGGACAATCCCGCAGGTCTTTCCATGTGTGGTAGCTAATCAACATGTCTGAGCGGCCTCACGAATGAAACCAAGAACTTTATTTTTCACCTGCCTGGCAATATCCATTGATTCAATAAAATCATCTATGCTTTTATTTTCGTCCTTAGCATTTATGATAGCAACGGCGGCCTCAGAAGCCAGTTTGTCCACAAAGGCCTCTATGGCTGTATTTTCTTTCTTCTCTTCTTCTTTTTTTACCAGGTCGAAAATTTCTGATGCGGGTTTTACCCGAAGTTTAACAGCCCTGACCATATAAGACGGGTTACCCAAATCGTCAACGGATATTTTGATTATACCTATTTGAGGAGAATGGACGATGTCCTCTTCTGATAAGGTTCCGCGGCTCATTGAACCGATATTTACGAAATATTTTCCCTGGTGTTCATAAATGCCCTGGTCAATATGATAATGGCCAATGACAAAGATATCCGGATTGAGGACACTCAACTCATCATACCCATAAAGTCTTTCTTTAAATAGTCGACCGGCTTTTAACCCGGCATATAAATGCAGGACGCATATCTGAGAGGCCGCGTCACCCTTTGGAGGCAGTATCAAAGTCTTGGGTTCGAGATTTTCGTCAAAAGGAACCCCGACTATGGAAACTTTATGCCCGTCTTTTTCGATGACCTCATGCCGTAACTGTATAAGTGTCTTGTCTGCGAAAAGGACTCCGAGGGGCTGATCGGGGACGCTGTCCAGACGATTGGCCGTCAGGTCATGGTTCCCCTCGATCATGAAAATGGGGCAAGGGAATTTATTGAATACTTCTACCAGATCCCGGTTCATACGGTGGCTGTTACGAACAGGCTTTTTGTTATTAAAAAGGTCGCCTGCAATTATAACCGCATCCGCTTTCAGCTTTGAACATGCCTGACCCATCTGGCTGATTTTGTCCAGTATGGTCGCCTTAAAATCATCCGTGCGGGCCCGTGGGGGGTCATCACTGATGTGAATGTCATTGGCAGTAATGAATATAAAGTCCGTTGTCATATTGCTTTTCCGCAGGCAGGACAACTCTTATATTCCCCAAGGTCCTTATTAACAGAGTTCAGTGTTTCCGTGATACCGCGTATTTGATCTCTTAAATCTTTGGCAGATTTAGCCGTTAACATAAAATCCGTTTCCAGGGTTAATAAACCCTGGGAATCCTTTTGCATATCGGAAATTTGATTGAAAAGATCAGAAACCCCGTTTTTCTTAAGAAATTCCAGAAGTTCTTTGATGTTCGTACATCGGTTTTTACATTTCTTAACAGAGTCTTCCGTTATAGATAACCATGTGGTCTCTTTAACTATGGTATCGTTTATCTCGGGTATTTTTAAAGTATTGGCAACATTAAGGATATCCACGTGCTTTTGGATAGCCTGAAGTTTATTTAAAGCATTTTCAAGATAAGTCACCTCAGTCAAAAGTGTCTCATTAACTTCAGGTACAGAAAAGGTTTGAATAGGCTTTAGACTGGAGAGTCTTGATATAAGTCTGTTGAATTGATTGATTCTATCGATCAACCATTCCAGGTCTTCATCAGTTTTTTCGCATTCATCATATTGTGGAACATGTACTTTGTGTACAGTATCCAAGGCCTTGACTCGATCTTGCAAATGGGTTAGTTCTGATTCTTTATCCTGTATGTATGCTATTTCTGCTTGGAGCTTCGTAATATCCGCGTTGATCCTGAGGAGCTCTGTGGTCTCCAATTTTACTGCATCAAACCCATTAAAAGAATCGAGTTTACCCTGGACAGTGGTAAGATCCATCTCCCTTGTTTTGAGCATGGACTTCTGGCCTCGTAGTTCTTTTTGGCACAGTTCGTCAGCTTTGCTCAATGTATTTAAATTGTATAAAGCGGCCAGGATCTCTGTGACTACTGCACCGGGCATATCAAGAAGGAATAAAGGATCATGTTGAGGGGCAATCTGTGGGGTGAGCTTATGGTCGCCCACCTCCATTTTAGTAAAGCCAGCTTTGAGGATCGGTTCCGGTACAGCTCTGTTCAGAGCTGAATATGTTTCTCCGTTTATAACATAGGAGGTCTTCGCACCTTTTTTCCAATCAATTACAAGGTCCTTATGCTCAAAATGGACTTCGGTTTGTTTCGTTCCTTCACGGATGAAATCGGAACCGGATTGATTCGTTAAAGCCCCTTCAATGGCCCGTAGCACGGCACTTTTGCCGATGTTGTTTTTTCCGATGATGATAGTGAAACCATCAACGGTAACTTCGGTTTCTTTAATACTCTGGTAGTTTTTAATCTTAACTTTTGTGGACATCGTTACGTCTTTGACATTTTGTGACATCGCTAATAAAAAGAGTGGGTAGTGTTAAGAGGAGTTTTTTCTTCTGAGGTTTGATCAGAAAAAGAAATATCCCCTTTTGCTAAATCGTACCGGTTCATTCGTCCTCTGTAACGGCCTCTTTGGCCATTTTCTTTTTGCTCTGCTTTTCAACATATGCGGAAGACACATTGTTGAGCAAGGCATCCACATCCCCGCCGGTTTCGGATTCCTCTGCGAACTCTTCCCGGACTTCTGAATCCTCTTCGATATTGATGTTCGCGGCGATCTTATCCTGGATCTTTGGGCTATCCGCGAGAAGCTGCCAGAGTTCTTTTTTGCCCTGGACCTTAAAAATCTGCTCATCCCCATCGGAAAAAGTATACAGGGCACCGCTCCGTTTGATAGTATTGGTATTAACCCCAAGGTCAATGATGGACTGGATGTTATCAAAACCCTCACCGAAACGGATGTAAACAGGAGCAGATCTGAAAGGCTTATCGATTTTGTTCTTCACCACGGACACCCACACGGTGACGTTTACCGGTTCCTTTTCCATTTTTCCGGTGATCGTGCTGATGCGCTCAACCTTCTCCACCTTGGATTGCTTCATTTTCAGGCGGACTGAGGAATAGAATTTCAGGGCATTTCCACCGCTAGACGTTTCGGTCGGGGCTCCTGGAGCCACAAAACCCATATTGATAATAGCACGAATCTGGTTAGTGAATACCAAACATGTGTTCGCGGCCTTAAGGTGCTTTGTGATGTATCCCAAGAACGTAGACATAAGCTGGGCCTGCAGACCCGGACGGCCGGCTTCATCTACGGAGCCTTCCATAACTTCTTTTGGGGTCATGGCCGTGACACTATCCACAACAATCAGGGCCGGGCGAGTTGCCAGGACATCATTAATAATCCGGGCGCCCTGCTGAAAGTGCATCGGCTGAGAAAGCATGAATTTATTCTTATCCAGGCTTACTCCCAGATGCTCGGCATATTTTGGATGAAAAGTCTGCTCAAAATCAAGCAGGATGCAGAACCCCCCCTCCCGTTGGGCGGACTGTATTGCACTAAGGGCCAGGGTTGATTTTCCGGAGGATTCCCCACCAAAAATTTCAACGATCTGACCGCGGGGAAATCCACCTTGACGGTCTTTCATAGACCCATCCCCGATAATCTGATCAATCGGCCAAGATCCTGTACGGATGAAATCGAGGGTTTTTTTCTCGGACAGATTTATAATTGCATCCTTATCATTTTTATGAATTTTCCTATAGAATTCTTCCGGAGTCATAATCCCTTTGTCTCTCAAGTCCTGCTTTGGCGCATCCTTCTTTTTTCCCATCATTTTCCCCGCCATCCTGAATCTCCTTTTTTATGGATTCAACATTTCTGGTTTGTTTCGAAAAATCAATAAAGTACTCGTTCTCTCTATAAATCAACCCGTAATATTCCGTGATCCCCTTCTTCTCCCCTCTCACATAGGTTTTCTTCCCACAGAAGAAATCCCGGATTCTTTCGGGCAGGTCTTCATCTTTTAGGGTTTTCTCAAAATGCCACCGATAGAACCACCACCCGATTTTGCCAATGTGGTAAGCATCCGCAACGTGTTCGGAGAACCTTTTCCCCTGCCGATCTAACTCAACCTTGGCAAGGTGGGATGAGTGGTGTTTTGTTACGTTGGATGCTCCAATTTCTTGAAAAAAGATGCTTTTCCAGGTAGATGAATTTATCAAAATCAAAAAGATCTTTTGATCTAGAAACACTTCGTGCAGGTAAAAATGCAGGGCGTAGAGCATCTCGGTCCCATATTCCTGCAATATTGGGGCCTCCATAGCGATGAACTTTACGTCATGGGATACAACGAGATTTCTCAGACGTTCCCGTTGTTGAATAAGTCGTTGGACAAGGAGGCCGTCAGACGTGTCCGTTTTGAACACTCCCGCTGCCCGAACGGCCCCCTTACCAATTTGCTTAGAAGGGTCCATCAGGACCCACCCAAGATGAGTCACTGACGGATCAATTGATAGAAACACGATTACACCTTGTTAAGCACGTCATCCAGGTTGAATCCGGCCGTGGACGGGTCGGTTCCGCCTGCAGACCCGCTGGTGCCAAGGAGATCATTGATTTCCTCAACAGACAGGTTGCTTGCGATGGACTTTTTCACATAGTCCCAAATCGGTTTCGCCTGTTCCAGGACCATGCCCTTAAGCTCATCCTTGGACGTCCAGATGGATTCGCTGCAGGGGGTGATGTTGAGATGCTGGTACTCCTCGTTATCGCAGGCGATTTTGATATCGTGCGAGGCCAGCGGAAACTCAGAGTTGACATTTTTGAGCTTCACGTAGGCTGATTCACCGAAAACCCATGGGAACAGTTCGAAGCCAAAAGGCTTCTTGGGTGTGCCCTGTCGATCAGTGTTGTATTTGATGAGAACGGCGCCAACACGCCACCTTGCCGGCCCACAGATTTCGCAGCACTTTCCTTTCACGCACTGGAAATACCTCCCCTTGAAATGAACTTTCGCACCCGCAAACATGGCCTTGGGATCCGTATAAACGATCCCACACCGGTCCACCTGACCCTTTTTTCCCTTGTACTTTTCCATCAAACCGCCCTTGATTTCCTCGTTCTCGAAACCAAAGGTTGATACATCTGCCATGATAAAACCCCTTACATGTTTGTGTTAAAGACCCATCCATTTATTTGAACAGGGAATCCAGCAGGTCATCAAAATTGTTACCTGCTGGTTTTTGCTGTTGACTTTTTTGATCTAGATCTATTTCAGGCTGTGGGACCTCCTCCTTAGCGGGTTCCGCAGGTTTTTGTGGTATTGAAGGTGTATTAGTAGTTGAACCCTTTTCAAACTCAACAGTTTTTGCGGTATTAGTGGATGTGTCTCCCGGTAACAGGATTTGATCAAGATTTACAGTACCACCCACAGGACCCTCTTCAGAATTCTCTATCGTATACGGAGAGTCATCTTCATTTTCCGTCTGTTCATCATCGTCATCTTCACAGGTGTCCTCAGATATTAAGGGGGTATTAGATGGGACTTCCTGTATTGGAGGGGTATTAGATGAGATTTCCGGTGGAACCAGATCATTTAACAGGTCTACAGTTCCTGGTTCCTGAAGATACTTTGAATCCACAAGATTTTGGACATCTAAAGGTGCCGTAGGATCCGCGGTTATGACATGCTCTTCTGATGTCTCGGCGCCCTCAAAGGCATCCCCGCCATTAATCCCCTTCCGCATCTCGGCTATAAGGCCCTGGTTAACCGGGTCACTCTTCGGCATGCCGTCCAATTTAAGTTGAGACTCCAGAATTCGAACCAGCATTCTGATATCCCCGTTCAATCGGGTCAGGTTCTTCATCTTCTGGTTCACAGCCTTCAAAAGAGTAGAATGATCGTTCAGCTCATTTTGATACTGAGTCTGCCGGTCAATCTCTTCTTTCAAACGCTGGTTGGCCACAGCTTCTCGGTCTTTTATGCTGGGAAGCTGCTTAATATCCGGATCGGATATCAACTTTTCCCGCTTCATCTGGAGCTCGGCCATGGTGTTGTTCAGGGCCTGTTGGATTACCGACGTATCTCTAGCAATTTCAATGGAATATCGCTCGGTTTCTTCAATATATCGATGGCACTCCCATATCTTATGGCTGATATACGTGGGGGTTGGGTTCGGGTCATCATTGAGGGTGACCCGGATTTCCAGAAGGCGGCTGTAAATGTCACTACGTGCGTTTATGTCCATGACTATTATATCACCCCCATGATATTTTTTTAAAGTTCGATTTGGATTATTTCTAAACGAATTCCAATATCCGGAAACCGGTTGATCATTGCAACCGCGGCCGCATCATCAATATTCCCGGTAAAATACAGGGTCTCTATGCCGGCGCCGACTATAGAAAGGACTTCCAATTCTGATGGAAATCGGTTTAAAAAGGCAGCATCTCCGCATTGACTTCCGGAGATGGAGAGGGCTTGGACGACCGCCGACGTTTCTTTTTCACCGGCATCTCGATTGTATCCGATGGCAGTTCTTCTATTGGTGCCGACGATACAGGCACCGCGTTGGGTTGAACAGGGGGACATTCTGGCGGCATTTCGGGCAACGGTGATGTAAAAAGCTTTCTCCGATTCTCCAAAATTTGGCATACCCGGACCCCTAGTTTTGTGTTTCTTTTATAAACGGATGAATTTAGGATTGCTCGCTCAAGAGCGGATCCATGACCCAAAATTATGGCCTTTTGTTTTGCTCGAGTCAGAGCTGTATATAACAGATTTCTCTGAAGCAAAAATTTCCCGTATTGGTTGATAAAAGGCAGAATGATATATGGGTATTCCTGACCCTGACTGGCATGTGCGGAGATTACATAGGCCAGTTTCATTTTTCCATCAAGATCATCCAAAGACAATTGAATTTCCCGGTCATCAATTATAACAGTTACGAAGCCTCCACCAATTTTTACAATTTTACCAATATCCCCATTATAAATCAGATTCTCGTAATCATTCTTTTTTATGATTATTCGATCCCCTTTACGGATAACCCCATCGTCAAAAGCCATCTCTTCAAGAACAGGGGATGCTGGATTGAGAACATCTTGCAAAAGTTTGTTTAATGCGGAGACGGACAAAGGGCCTTGATTTTTGGGGCTGATTATCTGAAAAAGCCTGCGTTCATCTTTGAACTTTTGGGCAAATCGAACGATGGTGGTTTCAATGACCTGGACATTGTTTTCTCTGATAAAAAACACATCAGATTTAGGGTCCGTTTTGAAATTGGAGAGATCCGTGTCCCCCTCTTTAATTCTATGGGCTACCCGGATGATGTCCGAGGCCTCCGCCTGGCGGAATATGACGTTGAGTCGGACAGTCGGGATTACCCCACAGTTAATAAGTTCTCTCAGGACATTCCCTGCCCCAACAGAAGGAAGTTGGTTGTCATCTCCTACGAGAATCAAATGAACTCGGTTCTTTAGGGCAGAGAGAAGCCGATAAAAAACCTCCTGGTCAATCATTGAGGCCTCATCCGTAATCACGACATCCGTCTCAACCTTGTTATTTTCCCCATGGATCCATTCATTACCACGGAATCCCAAACTTCTGTGAATTGTAGATGCCTCATGTTTTACTGTTAAGGATAACTTTTTGGCAGATATACCGGTCGGTGTGAGACAGATGAACTGCAACCGGGATTTTTTTATGAATTCAACAATGGCTTTTAATATTGAGGTCTTACCAGTGCCGGGTCCACCCGTGATTATAAAAACTTTTTTCTCTACGAAATAATGCATAGCTCTTCGTTGATCATCACTGAGTATTATCCCGTTTTCCTCTTCATAGTTGATAATGAAATGATCCACCGCCTCTTGGTTTAAGAGAAGTAAATCCGAGGGTTTCTCAACGATTTCCGTTAAAAGTTCAGCCGCCCGGGATTCATAAAAATGACATTTATTACTATATACACCATCTTCATATCTAGTTAGTTTTTCATCTAGTACAAGCAGATTAATCAGCTCTGTCACATCGGAACGATCCAATTTGGGTTTGTCAATAAAAACGGTGCTTTGTTCCGACCCATATTGATTGATGATCTGAACCAGCTCTTCCTCTGTCAGAAAAAGATGGCCGTTTGAAGGGCAGATGTGGTTGAACACATAAAAAATAAATGCCCTCAATCGGGCTGGTGAATTGAGAGGCACCCCGATCTTCTGTGCAACATGGTCGGCTAAGGAGAATCCGATGCCATCTACCTCAGCTAGGATATATGGATTGTCCTTAATTTGGGTTTCTGCAAGCAGGCCCCCTCCAAAGTGCCCCAGAATCCTTTTGACACGCCGTTCCTTGATCCCCAGGGCATAAAGAAAAGCTCTCAAAGTAAATTCTTGCCGGACCTCAGACCACCTATCCCGGTTTATTCGCCAAGCTGCCACAAGACTTTCTGCAGTGACCTTACCAATCCCTGGAGCTTCCGAAAGACGGTGGGGTTCTTTATCCATAATCCTGATAAGGTCATCCCCGAAATGGGCGATCAGCATCTCGGATCGCTCTCGACCCACATTAGGGGCAATCGCATCTATATATAGTTTTATGCTGTTCAATTCTTCAGCATTGTGCTCTATCTCATAGGAAGCAACTCGGAAAGAAGATCCATATTTCGGATGGGTCCTATGATCCCCATGAAATATAGCGACAGTGCCTACAACAATGTCCGGGCCGAGTTCACCCGTCACAGAAAGAATCGGTCCAGAGTTCATCCGGACTTTTAAGACTTTGAACCCCGTCTCCTCACTGTGGAATACGACACGCTGTACGGCACCTTTGACTGTTTCCAGAGTTCTTTGTTCGAACGGCATTTTTTATTTGGTATTCGGTTAAAAAGAGGTGCCCCTTCAACAAAGGGGCACCCGATATTTATCTTGTATTCCCGATTGTCTTGTCCACACGGTACAGGACAAAATCTTTATTGAATTCGTCGTAGTACCCCAAAACTCCCGGAATAAACGCGGATGTCTCCGGTGAGACCCTGGATCTGTCGTGGGCATAATACCAAGCCTGACTTGGTCCCCCGTTATAATCCGCTATGGAAAGAGTGTCGTTCTCGTACGACGCCCATAAAATGTCAAAATACTTGGCTGCCATTCGAGTGCTTGTGGAGATGTCCGTGTAAATCTTATCACTGTAACTGATCCCCAAAGCCTCACAAAGTAACCGAGCCGTGGAAGGTACGAATTGCCACGCCCCGCGGGCACCCCTAGTACTTGTGATGACCCGGCTCGTATTGGAGGAATCCTTCGTGCTGTCGAGATAGGAGGATTCTCTCTTACATACGGCCAGAAGAAGAAATGGCTTTAAATTCGGATATCGCTCACACTCCTTCATGATCGCTTCAGCCTTCTGATAGGCTTTATCGTAATTGATAGGAGTGATATTGAGCCTGGTCCATTCTTGAACTATCTGGTCTCTCATGAAGAGAAGGATCTTCTGCCGTTGTGTGGACCAATTAATCGTGGACAGAAGAAACTGGTTCGTTTGAGTACTCCTGATGTTTGTCTCGATCTGTGTCGTTTTCAGGTTTCTTATCTGGATGACATTGAAAACCAACCCGATAATAACCGCAAGTAACAGAACACTACCCGAGATTTTCCACCACATCCGCACCTCTTTCGTTAAGGTTCGAGTTCAAAAAGACTGGGCATTTCCATGGCAGGCTGTTGTGTGGATTCTTCGCCGACCATGTCCAGGAAATCTTTCTCAGAGATTATCCTGGTGCCAAGTTTTGCAGCTTTTTGTGATTTGGATGAGCCATTATCCTCGTTACAGACCAGATAGTTCAAATCCTTCGTGACCCCGGAAAGATTCTGCCCCCCGTGCTTTGTCACCAAACCCTGATAAACCGATCGGGGTTGAGACATCGCTCCCGTGAAGCAGAATGTTTTTCCGGAGAGTTTTCCCTGTGCTTTTGAGGCAATCGTCACAATTTTTAACAGGGCATCGATTTCCTGAGAAAATTTCATAAGTCCATCAACAACTTTGTATGCGGATATTTGAGCAAAACCTTTCAAGGCCATCACATCATCATAAGAGGCTTTTCGTACCCCATCTAAAGTTTTAAAAGCCTTCAAAAGATCCTCGGCTGTCTTGGTAGACAGTCCTGGAATACCCAGTGCTGTGAGAAATACCTCAGCTGACATTGTCTTGGAATCCTGAATCTTTCCAATAATTTTCTCTTCTGAGTTCAATCCCCACCCAGGTAACTGTGATATAAGTCCATTTAAACGGTAAATATCCTGGATTTCATTCAAACAGCAAAGATCTCTAAGAGCCGCTGCCAACGATTCCCCAAAACCATCGATTTTTGCGACCTTTATCCAATTCAGAATACGGTAAAAGGTTTTTCCATGACAATGGTCATTTCGACAGAAAAGACGAACCCCGTCATTGTCCAATGTCGATTGACAGGCAGGGCATTGGGTGGGAATCTCGATCGGTTTACCTTTATGTTCAAGGACTTCTTCGATCGCAGGAATGATGTCACCCCTTTTGGTGAGCATCACCGTATCCCCATAACCGATGCCCAGGCGTTTTATCTGGGCCACGTTGTGAAGGGTAGCCTTGGAAATAGTCGAACCGTCAATTCGAACCGGTTCAAGATGGGCAAGTGGTGTAACAACTCCCGTGCGACCCACGTCCCATGTTTCCTTTATGAATTGGGTAATGGCGCCGGGAGGTTCAAATTTCCAGGCAACCTGACCCTTTGGCCGGCCGTCAACCCATCCCAAAGCCTGCTGAATATCATAATCATCAATTTTTACTACCGCACCATCAATACTGTAGCGAAGAGTCGGCCGTATCTCTGAAAGCCCTTTAAAAGCCTTTTTAATAAACTCTGGGGGGCCGATCCATTGCTCTGGGGTATCAAACCCCATATTTTTAAGTAGGAGCAGTTTATCAGTCTCTTTTAAAGGGCCATCGGTAGACAGGTCATACGCAAACAAATGAAGTTGGTTACTGTATAGGCCATCAAGACGCCGGCTTATACCCGCAGCGGCCATTCTGGTATTTTCGTAGCGATCCTCTTCAGGTAGGCAATCGTTGAGTTTTTCAAAAGTATCCTTGTCCATCATGACTTCACAACGGACGGCTCCAGTAAAATCCTGGATAACTTTCTGAAAACCGCTCATTAAAGGAACATTGTCGCTGATGTCCTCTCCTTCAGATCCATCTCCTCGAGTAATTGCTCGAACAAAATGAGAATCTGAGTATTCAATGGAAATGGATGACCCATCCATTTTCCATTGAAGAACTAGATCGTTGTCAGGAGCCCGTTCGACCCAAGAATCAAAATCTTCCTGGGTATGAATCTTTTGCAAGCTACCCATAGGAATAATATGGGTAGCTTTTACACGGGTACTAGAAGGAGGATGACCGACAGTAGCCAGAATAGGATGTGTTGGATTGATGGCCTTTAAAGCCTCTTCCAGGGCATCATACTCTTTATCCGATATGGTAGGAGACCCTTCATAATAGGCTTTCTTGGCATTCTTGATTGCCTGTACAAGTTCAATTTCAGTCATCACCATCTCCTAAAAAATCATTCTTTGGTTCATCTTCTGAATCATCCAGCTCTCTTGTAACTATCCAATCAGCAGTACTACCGGCACAAATGTAGCCGTCCATGGACTTCTCTAGAAAATCCGCAACTTTTCTTTTTAAAGGATCTATATCCTTTAGCTTCTCATAAACAGAAAACATTTCAGGTAAAACTTTTCTGATCTCACGCATTCTTGTTAAGGACGCATTTGAAAGAAACTCTATAAGAGACCCATGGTCAGATGATCTTTCTAAGAATTTTTTAAATTCATCATCATTGTTCATTGATTTTTTCTCCTCATACACATGCTATCAATCTCAAATAGAAAATTTAAAGTCTTTTGATAATTCTTCTCTTATTATATATATATATGGGGTTATTTGTATTCTTTCAGGTCTTCCTGAAAGAAATAGTAAAGTTAAAGACAACCGTACATACTCTTGTAGGGGGAGAAGACTAATTGGGATAATTTAAACAAGAGATAATTATTAAATAGGAAAATTTTTCCTACTTCTAATACAAACAGGAAAAATTTTCCTAGTAAAAGGTACTTGACAATTTCAATAGGGAAGATATTTTAGAGAAGAATGAGATTTAAGTTTAAAAACCCTAGAATTGATGGGTATCATAGGTATGCCAGTAACTGTGGGTCAGAAATCACAAGAGACTTTGATCATACCTGACGACTTGGATTATGTCCTGGTTGCTGGTTCTGATAAGCTTAGCATTTACGGATTTGCCAAATATTTAACGTCTCTATTGAATAGACCTGTTGGAGCTGTTCATACTCTAATGACTGTTGATGCAATAAATACTTATGTTGAACAGTTTACAGGTAAATTCAAAAAAGGCTTGATTACCTTCTATGCCCGTAGAAAAGTGAACCTGCCCAATCCTATTGATATCATACCTGATAGTCTTAAAAGTGCTTCGAAACTAATTGTTTGGTTTGAATTATATACAACCACACCCAAAATTCTGAAAGGTGATTCTGATTTTTGTCGGGTGATCCTTTCTGCATGGGAAAAAAGAATGGGGGAAGAAACGGCATAAAATCCCTCTGACGAGGATATGAGCGCGAAATGCTGGACAATACAAACCGGCATAATTGTGGGGCACCCGCCCCGTATATCACCAGGCTACCCGCTATTCGTGGCCGATATGCGGTTCGGGTAAACGGCAAGCGGTTTCTCAGAGTTCGTCAGGGTTGCGATTCCGACAGGTCGGATCGTCCGGTGCATGCCGGATTGGAAATACCGCATGGCAAGTACGGCGTCGGATGTCCCCGGCGGTACCGTGGGCAAAGGATAGATAAAAGATCTGATCATATTCAGATCTTTTATCGAGGGCGGGCCAAGGAGCGGATACAGGCACGTCAAAAACAAAAAAAGACCTGAAAGAAATAGTAAAGTTAAAGACAACCGTACATACTCTTGTAAAATCAATTAATTGCACGGATTACCGTGCGAGGTGGAAATTGCGGGCCTTAAATCTTGCCGAAATACGCCAAGTGCGAACTATGGCCACGCCGGAAAGATTGAAGCAATGTGGGACGGCATATAGTGTCGCATTGACTTATTTGCCTGTTCTGTGTGAAATGGCAGAAAAATTGGTAACTGCACAAGCTCGCTCATTTCATTGTGGGCAGCGGATACGCTACACAATATTCAAGGATTCTTCAGGGAAATTTGGCATTGAAGGCGGGGATTTTAAAGAAGTAATTGGGGATGAAGTTCTCTGCATCAAACTGATAGAAGAATTAAATTCTGTGGTTGTAAATGGCTAAAACCTGGGTTGGTCATCAATCCCTTATACCCAAGCTGACCTCTATTATCGGGTCGTCAGGTGGGGCCTTTTTATTTCAAGGGCCACCGAGTACGGGGAAAAGAACAGTTGCTTTTTCAATGGCAGAGGCAGCTCTTTGTGAAAAATCCTCTTTTGATGAATGCACTTGTCAATCTTGCAGGGCTTTCTCAGTTGGGGAACATCCGGATTTTATGTCTATTGGCCATTTAGATTCCATCCATATTGAAGACATCGATCGTGTTTTGGAATTCGCCTCCACACGACCCTTTTTATCAAAAAAGCGTGCCGTTGTTATTAACAATGCGGAGGAGATGTCCGTTGAAGCAAACAATCGACTGCTTAAGACTATTGAAGAGCCTGCTACGGGGATGTACTTTATTCTGGTGACATCTTCACCCCAGAGGCTCCTTCCCACTATCCGCGGTCGATGTATCCCGGTAAATTTTGATGTTCTTTCTATGGAAGACCTGACGAATGTCTTTTGGCAGAAAATGGGTTATGAATTGACAAAAGCTCGTGTACTTGGGTGGGTTGGTGCGGGGGCCTCTTTCGATATATTTGCCAATGCTGGTCATGTTTTAAAATATCGCGATGAAGCGTATAACCTTTTTGCAGATATCAAGAAAAAGAAATTGATTGATTGCCTTGACCTGTTGGATCGTATTCCAAATTCGGATGTACCAATTTTTACGGATCTGTTTTTAATAATTCTTACAGATCTCTTGGTTCTAAAATATCAGGGTTCCAATATAGCCAACGTAGACATTCAGGATGGGTTGAAGGTTTGTGCAGAGGAGCACACCATTCCTGCGTTGACTGGAGTCGTGAATTCAATGAGTCAGGTAAAGAAATACCGCCATTTGAATGTGAACCTATCTGCTACCCTGAAGGCAGCGTTTATTTCCATTTATCCGGCGATGCTGATATGAGTTTCAGTCAAGCGTTGAAAGCTTTGCGGGGGGGGTCCTCGAATCGGTTCTGGGTTCAAGGGGATGAAGAGTTTTTAAAAGAAAAATTTGTTGAAATAGCAAAGAGCCGTGCCCAGGAGGTTCATTCGTTTTATCCGGATCAAAAAGCCGCTGTGGCGGAAATGTTCGGTGGTTTAAGTCTCATTGATGCTACCAGAGCTATAATATTATATAACGTCGATAAGATGGATCCGGATGACTTTTTTGAAGGATTAAAGGATTCACGGGACCTTTTGATTTGTGTCCCTTCAGATAAGGTGGATATGAGATCCCGGGTAATGTCCCGGTTGAGCTCGATCTGCACGACCGTCCAGTGTGATCGTATGAGGGAGTATAACAGCGATTATCCTAACTGGATTCAGAAGTATTTTAAAGAGAATAAGGTGGATATATCCGATGAGGCAAGTCATGAAATTTACCAGAGACAAGGACCGGATATGTTCGCGATTTCAAATGAACTTGAAAAACTCTTGTTGGTTCGTACCGGAGTAGTTACAGAAGAGGATGTTAGAAAATTTGTCCCCCATACGGCCCGGGCCACCGCATTCAATATTCTTGGTGATTTGCTCAACAAAGATGTTGCAGCGGCATTAAAAAAGCTGGCTACTCTTGATGATCCTAATGAATTTCTTAAATTTTTGGGTAACTATCTCGAGAAGATGTACCGGATTTTGATTCTTCGGGAACAGAAATTCGAGGCTGAGCAGATAGCGGATATTGTGAAGATACCGGCATATCTTGTCAAGGTTAAATACCTGCCTAGGGCGGTTGGTTTGGGCAAGGATTGGATTTTAAGAAAAATGAATGATGTCAATACTTTGGAAGTACGTCTTCGCCAATACCGCGGACCTGTGAAGCCTTTGCTTCATAAGTTTATCTATTCTTTTTCCTGACTTAGTTTAAAAAACCCTGTTTAACCAGGTATCATGGGTATGAGAATACGATGCATTGAATGCGGCTGGGTAGATGACGTCCAGGAAAAGATACCGTGTCCTAAATGTCTGGGGCTGACCTCTGAGACACTTTTGGACATAGATGGTGCGGAGCATCTTTTCCTTACTCGTGGTGCCCCTTTTAAAAGCTATTACTTGTTTAAGACCTTTAAACGGACTGAGTCCTTGTCCCTGGGTAAGGATGGCCTAACCTACAGGTTTAATATTTTTCACAATGAAATCAGGTTTGTTATTCCGTCAAAGGTTGAGATCCCTGGGGGGATCATTTCTTACACGGATGCAGAGCGCCTGTTTGGGCTATTTCGGTACCCGAGGAACGATAAAGGGGATTTTTTCTCACCTTTTACGGTTAAATTGGATCAGGGTAAAATAAATGCCCTGACTGAGGACGAAGTCAACAAACTTCTCAAGAATCCTTACCCCCTCGTCTTTGAAGCTTTCAGGATTCCTGCACACGTTTTCGATTACTCGGACATTACCAATGCGGATCTGGAAAAGATCCGGGACATCTGTGGTGCTGAACATACGGAAGTCCTTAAAAAGAAATACGATGAGGCGATTTCACATGCTCTGAATAAGGCTGCGGAGGCCATCTCTGCGGGTCCTAATTATCTCGTAATACTCCTGGATATACTTAGTCACCGAAGGACAGATTATACTGAGGTGACTAGGATAACAGACAACATACTACGGATAGGATGAGATATCATGCTTGATCGTTCAATGCCCTCGGAGTTTCCTCTCACCCTTCTTGGTCAGATTATTTGGGAAGATCGTTACGGTTTGAAAAATGAACAAGGTGCTTTGATAGAAAAAAGCATTCTTGACACATTCCGCCGTAATGCCAAGGCAATGGCATCCAAGGAATCAAATTCGGCGTATTGGGAGAATGAGTTTTACAAGATGCTGGCCTTGGGTTTCTTTTCTCCCGCCGGCCGAATACTCGCGCATTCAGGAACCCATTACAGCCAGCTCCTTAATTGTTTCGTTCTCCCTTTCCGTAAAGATAGTCTTGAAGAGATCATGCACACGGCCGGCGATATGGCCGTGGTTCAAAAGCACGGCGGCGGAACGGGTTTTAATTACACGCGACTTCGTCCGTCCGGGTCTTTCATCAAAGGGGTGAATGGAAGAAGCTGCGGCGTTATTGGTTTCGTAAATATGATGAGCACAACTTCGGAAGTAATTGAACAGGGTGGTTCACGCCGTGGTGCGAATCTCGGGCTTCTTGAAGTCTGGCATCCGGATGTATGGGAATTCATTAGTTACAAGACGAACCACAACTGGGACCATATGCTGGAGTTCATGGAGGTCAAGGATCAGGAACGCTGGCAGGCTTTCAAGTTTGAGAATCTTTACAAATGGCAGATGTATAATGTCTCGATCGGTGTAACCGATGAGTTTCTTGATGCAGTGAAAAAAGATCTTGATTGGCGGATGTATTGGAAGGATACGGATTGGCAGCTTTATACGGTTGTGTTTAAGAAATACATTGATAAGGATACGTACGCGGAGAAGCGTTTTGAGGTTACTGCGGATTGCGATGCTACGGCCAAGTGGAAGGTGAAGAAACTGGTCCCGTTTCCTTCAGCCAAGGATTCTTTCATTGTTGAATCCAAGAGAAACGTCAAGGCCCGGGAACTGTGGAACCGTATTTGTCAGAATGCCTGGGCCGATGGGTGTCCGGGGCTTTTGAATCTTTCCACGATTCGGCGTATGCACAATTTGGAGTACGCGAATCCGGTGGAAAGTACCAACCCTTGTCTTCTTGGGAGTAGTTTGTTATTGACTGATATGGGGTTACAGCAGATAGGTGGGTTAGAAGGTATTACAGTAAATATATGGAATGGGTCGTCTTGGGTTCCCAGTGAGGTATTCTGTTCTGGGACTAAACCCGTTTATGAAATGCGCCTTAGCAATGGGCAAGTATTAAGGGGGACGGCCGATCACCGAGTATTTGCAGAGGGGGCTGAGGTACACCTTTCAGACACAATTGGAAAAATGGTTGATCGAATGACAGGGTCGGATTGGGTCGGGATATCTTGGGATAGAGATGATACTACCCTCATATGTGCCGGGTTCGTATTCGGGGATGGGAATTTCCATAAGGCCAGCGGAAGGTACAAGTATGTCCACATCGGAGAGGATGATGGGGATGTTCAGTCGCTTTTCTATAACTTAGGAGAGGATCTTGAGGAAGCTGGTAGGTCTGACAAGAGATTGCTGTCTTCCAAGTTCGCCCATGCTGTGTGCGACAGCTTGTATTTTCCGGGAGTCCCTCTCCCGGAAAGAGCCCTTCCCCAACGTATACTCTCACTACCTCCGCGGCAGATCCGCTTATTTCTAAAGGGCCTGTTCTCCGCAAATGGCTCTGTCTTGAAAAATGGTCGAGTCACGTACAAGACATCCTGCAAAACCCTTGTGGAACAGCTTCAGATTCTTTTAATGGCGTTGGGGATTAAGAACTACGTGACGACCAATAAGGCACATGACGTTGAATTCTCAAACGGCACTTATTCATGTAAAGAAAGTTATGATCTTAATATTACGTCGGATGAGCTAACCCTTTTTAGGGATCAAATAGGATTCGTTCAGGGCTACAAGAACGTCAGGCTTAAAGAGATTTGTGCTGAACCGCGAGGTCGGGGGTTGGTGCCGAAAGTGATTGAAATCTCCTATCTTGGCGAGGAGAAAGTCTATGATTTCACGGAGCCGGATCGCCATTTTGGATTCGTGAATGGATTGAAGGTTCATAATTGTGGGGAACAGCCCCTTCCTTCGCTTGCATGTTGCCTTCTGGGATCTTTAAATTTATCTACTTTTGTTGTTGATGGATCCATTGACTATGAAAGTCTGGCGTATGCGGTAAAGACCTCCGTACGTTTCATGGATAATGTGATAGATAACTGTGATTTTCCGGTCCCTGGCATGAAGGAAATGGAGACATCCGAACGTCGTATCGGGTTGGGTACGATGGGCGTTCACGACATGCTTATGAAGATGCATTTGGGTTATGATACTGATGCAGGTCGTAATATGGTTGAAGAGGTCCTGGCATATATACGTAATGAAGCATACAAGGCATCCATTGAGCTCAGTAAAGAGAGGGGCCCTTTTCCGCTTTTTGATAAAGAAAAGTATCTGCAGAGTGGGTTTGTTAAGACCCTCCCGCAGGAAATTATTGATTTAATTGTTCAGTTCGGTATTCGTAACGGAACAATTTTATCACAGGCGCCGACCGGGTGTCTCGTAGGGGGGACTTTAGTTCCATTGTCCAGTGGGTTTAAACCCATTGATCAGGTTTCTGTAAATAGATCAGATAAATGGGTTAAATTGAACCCTCGCACTACACAAGTTATCAGTGACTTTGGTAAGACTGGGGTTATTAGTTTTTTTAATAATGGTTTATCCGAGACCGTGGGGATTAAGACGAATAAAGGATATACAATAGAGGGTACCCCGGATCATAAGGTGCGCGTAATGTCGGCGGGAAATGGGTATTCTTGGAAAATGCTAAAAGACCTTTCTATTGGGGATAAAGTAGTTTTGAAGAAAGGGTTTATTCAAGATAAGGTCACATGGTTGAAACCTGATATTGCATATTTGTTAGGGTATTATATGGCGGATGGGTGGTGGAGTTCTTGTGAAATAAATCCTGAAACAAAATCAAGAGGATACCGTTTATATTTTTCTTTGAATCCCATGGATCCTTCTTTCAATATTTTTATAAAAAACAAAATTTTATCAACTTGGGGGGGCACTTATAAAATAACTCCTGATCGGATTATTCCACGGTATAATAAAAAAGGTCAGATGATTAGATATGAGATAAGCAATGCTAAATTATTTCGTTGGTTTGAAAAATATAATTCTTTAAAGGATGGGGCGGTAAACGCATACATCCCTGATATCGTTTTGGGATCTTCAACGGAATGCATATCACAGTTTATTAAGGGTTTTTTTGATGGAGATGGGTGTTTTCAACAAAAAAAGAAAAACATCTCTTTTAAAACGGTGTCATCTAAAATAGCTCATCAATTACAGACAACACTTCTCGGGCTTGGGGTACCATCTTCCGTTTATATTGGGAAAAAGCCCTCACATGATGTTTTTATAGAGGGGCGAAAGATTCAGAGTTTTAGAATCCCTTACACTGTGTCTGTTGATCGGGGTTATACAGAGAGATTGTGCCAATTGATGGGTGTTAATGCCCCATTTGATTTTGTTAGACGTACAGAGGAGAGAGTTCCTATTTTTCATCATGAGATATATGAATATGGGTTATACCCATTAAAGGGTGATACAGCAGAACCTTTCCTTACAATTGGGACATATAAGCATAAAGTACCTAAAGATGAATGGAATTGGTTTGTACAAAATGATTTGATGGTTGATGGGGTGAGAAGCATAGAAATTTTTAATGAGCCAAAAGAGACCTTTGATTTATCCGTGGCCGATGTAACACATACTTATGTAGCTAATGGTTTTGTGACGCATAATACGATCGGGACAATGTTCAATGTCTCTACTGGCTGTGAGCCCTGGTTCTCTCTGAAGATGCAGAGGAATACTCGGTTGGGTTCCTATGAGGATGGTTGCCAGACTTACCTTGATTGGGAAAAGAAAAATTCAGGTAAGCCTGTCCCGGATTATTTCAAAACGGCCGAAAAAATTAGTCCTGAAGACCATATCAAGATGCTCTGTGTATTTACAAAGTATAACGACAGCGCAACGAGCAAATGTGTTGCGAAAGGAACCCTGATCTCGACAAACATGGGGACTATTCCTATTGAGAATTTTAGTACCCCATCTCCTATTATTCCGAATACTTTCAATACCCCAAATGCCCAATATACTGTTATGGATGAGAATGGGCATCTCCAAAAAGTTGAAAGCCATTATTACGGTGGGGAAAAGCACTGTTTTAAAATTCGTTTTGACAATGGTTTCGTTTTGACCGCGGCGGACACCCATTTATTAAAGACCGGTTCTGGGTGGAAATCATTCAAGGATTTGAAAGTGGGTGATAAAGTTCTTTATCGTACTAATGGCCTTCCGGATAATACAAAATATGTTCCGGTGGTTCAACCTGTTTTCAATGGTGTTACAAATGAGCATTCTTTAAATTTTCCGAAGGTATATGATGAAAAATTTACTAGACAGGGTCTAATAGAGAAGTGTGGTTTTGACGTCGATTTAAATCTAAGATACGTTTCAATTACGGATAAGGAAGATGCCGGATTTCAACCCGTTTATGACATAGAGGTTGCAAATAGCCACTCCTACCTAATTAATGGGGTTGTATCCCACAATACTGTGAATTTGCCCAATGATGCAACCGCTGATCTGGTGAAGGATGCCTTTAATATGGCCATGGAGAATGGCGTGAAGGGCATTACCGTATTTCGTGACGGCTGTAAGGATGGGGTGCTTGTCCGAAAGGAGCCCGAGAAGGCCCAGGACGTTCAGGATGATGACGAAGAAGAAGATGATGACTTGACTCCGGGTGTTTCTAATTCTGGCGATACCCGGCAGAATCCAAAGAAACGCGGAAGTCGCACAGTGGGGGCAACCACCCGGATTTCAATGCAGACTCATAACATGTATGTCACCGTGAATCGGAATGCGGACAACCATCTTGTTGAGGTGTTTGCGACGGTCGGGGAATCAAAGAGTCCCAAGACCCACCATACGAGTGGTATTGAGGATTCGTGGGCGGAAGCCGTTGCCAAGCTCATTTCTCTTGCATTGCGTGCTGGGGTGGAGCCTCAGTCCATTGTCAGAAATTTGAAAAACATTCCTTCAGATAAGCCTGTATTTACGACTGTTGGAGATTTAGATCATTCTGAACTTCTCCCGTCACCGCCGCATGCAATCGGCCGGGTTATCGAGGAAGAGTTGAAATATCAGATAACAAATACGAATAAGATCCAGATGCAAGACCAGCAGCCAAAGGAAGGCGCCAGGTGCGCCAATTGCGGTTCCACGAATCTGTGGTTCCGTACCCCAACCTGTTACGAGTGCCGGGACTGCTCGGTATCCTCGTGTTCAGGGTAACAACCCACATCAACCAGGGGAAACGGCCATGTTGACAGAATACCAGAGTTCGACTCCAATTAATAAGGGTAAGGTTCTTCTTGATTTTTATACCACCACCTGCGGCCCGTGCAGGGCGATGCATCCTGTTTTGGAAGAAATTGCTAACGAGTACAAAGATTTGATGGTCTGTAAGGTTGATGTTCTTCAAAATCCCGATATATCTCAGCAGTTCGGAGTCATGTCAGTCCCAACAGTTGTTCTTATGGTGGATTCAAAAGTGCAGGAAATCTCCAATGGTTTTCCTGGGAAGAGTGCTCTGAAATCTCTGGTACGTAAGCATGTCGGTGCGCCGGCATCCTGAAGAGGATCCTCGAATTTATATGGACCTTGATCGGGACCGGATAAAAACGGTCCTGAGAGAGGCCTATCGTTCTATTAAAGATCTCCTGAGTATTGACTACCAGATCTCGGAAGATTCATTTGTATCCGGGATTGACCCTTTTCTAGATTCAAATCGTGTAAGTATTCCAGTCAATCTTCATCTCCCTTCAAAGTTATACCCGGAGATGGTGATTGAAGTAAATCTTCGGCAAAAAGCCGTATTTGCCAGGCTGGCAAATAGGAAGATCCAGGCGAGAATCAACCATTATTTGAAGGTTCTCTGAGATGGAAAAGCCCCATACAGATCCTCTGTTTATGCGTTTCCTGAACAGAGAGGTGACCGTTGCCGATATGCTGCTGACCTTCTCTCGTTCCGAGGATACTATTACGGCTCGAGCGGCAAATGAGCGCTTGACTAATCCCCCCGACCTGTATGAATTTCATCAAGAACTGTCAGGAGCGGTTCGAGATATTGCAAAGTATGGCGTAGGGGCTGAGTTCAGGGCGTTTGTGAATCACTACATGGAGAAGTCCATTACGGAGGATCTGTTAACGGAAAAATCCCCTTATGGGGAGAATTCTTCTCGTATTGCACGGGTTAAAAATCCGGACGAACCATGGGTTCAGGGTCTAATATGTTACAACGTCTGTTTGTATATCAAGGCATATGGCCTTGAAAATCTCAAGATTTGTAAAGTTTGTGATAAGCTGTTTCTTCATAAAGGGAAATGGGCCGTTTATTGTAGTGACGCATGCAAAGAAAAAGGTAAAAACCTGGGTAAGGAACCCGCACGGGCTCCAAAAAATGTTGATCCCTTCAATCCTTTTAGATCCGTATGACCGTTTATGTTGACAATCTTCAGCGGTGTGTAAGCAAGAATCCTGTGGCCCGTATAGAGAAAACCGACTCGGTTGTAGATAACCTTCTATTTGAAATTGGTCTGTATGGATCTTTTGATTGTAATGAACCCTCAGAATAGTTTCCTGTCCCCACAAGGGTCTGTATCCTTGAAGGAGCAAGGGGACGTCCTGCGTATTCGGTTGAGGGACTATCTGTCAAAATTCCCTCGAAAGAAATTGTTTCTGCAAGAGAAACATGCTCCCGACGACGCTTTTTTTTCTTCCGATCGGACTCATTCGATTGCGACCACCGATGATTACTCGGTTCATCCTGATTTGAAGAAGTATGCGGATTTCTTCTATGACAAGACCCGATATAATGCTTTCTATGAGAGTCCTTTGGAGGGGTTTTTAAGGCAGCAAAAGGTCAAGGACATAGGGCTTGTGGGGTTGGAGACGCATACATCAATATTGTTTACCGCGGAAGAATTGCGGAATAGGGGTTATCAGGTGACTGTTGTGGAGCCTCTCTGCATGTCTAGGGATGAGTCTCTTCATGGTTTTGCCATTACGGTCATGTGTCATTCACTGGGCGTGAGGATCTCAAATGGCCAAAATTAAAAAGCACGTTGATTGCCCCAATTGTGGGTTTCAGGCGGTTGCCGAGGTCGCCCGAAAGAATTACCGTTTTCTTATTTTCCGCTGTCCCGTTTGTAGTAAAAATGTGGCTTGTTATGGTGGTAAAGTAGGCATCGTCTCGGATGAGTTGATGGAAAATCTTCATAAACACGGTTTTTTGCGTACTTGTGGGATTATGCGTGGTAATAATGCTTCCTGTGAGAGCATCAATGATAAGGATATAGCCAAGCTGCACCGTATCCTGGAATCTGAGTCTGATTCCGGGAAAATCATTTCTTTACTTTAATTTAAAGACCCCCACTGAATATCATATATAGAATGGAAAAAACGGAAGCGTTAAAGTTATTCAGGGGGTTCCAAACAGTTCATTAAAATAGTATAAGAAAAAATTCACATCAAATAAAAGGGGTCTATATGATGAAAGTAAAGGACCAGCAGGAGTTAGCTCTGAAACTCAGATCTTCAGTGAAGGAATATCTGTA
>Ga0172362_10000592_pt1 | contig 30053 bp, 26 predicted proteins | sample LakKivs1_kivu2a2_FD_114534 | JGI IMG/M metagenome (GOLD analysis project Ga0172362, IMG submission 114534) | Sediment microbial communities from Lake Kivu, Rwanda - Sediment s1_kivu2a2 | ecosystem: Environmental > Aquatic > Freshwater > Lake > Sediment | place: Rwanda: Western Province, Lake... | reverse complement strand
GGTGAAGCGGTTTGTATTTCTGTTAATTCACCAGATAAATTGTATGTTACTGAAAACGCTATTGTTACACATAATACAACATCAACAATAATCGCAGCACTTGAAACACATGCAAAAAAAATACTAATTATTTGTCCTGCATCTTTAAAAATAAACTGGCAAAGAGAAATTGAAAACTATACAGATAGATCAACTTTTATTGCAGAAGGAAAAAAGTTTTCTACTGAACATGATTTTGTTATTGTCAATTATGATATATTGAAAAATTTTCATGATACCGATTCTAAAAAGAAAGATGAGTCCTTACTTAATCAATCTAAATTTGATTTGGTAATTTTAGATGAAGCTCACATGATATCAAACGCTCAAGCCCAACGAACAAAATTGGTTAATAGTTTTGTTAAAAACATTAACAGAGTTTGGTTATTGACCGGAACTCCAATGACATCAAGACCTATTAATTATTATAACTTATTGAATATAATTGAAAGTCCTGTGGCACAAAACTGGATGGCTTATGCAATCCGTTATTGTCAGGGATATCAATTTAGGGCCGGAAATAGAAAAGTATGGAACGTTACTGGAGCGTCAAATCTTGAAGAACTTCGGGATAGAACTGCCGGTCAAATATTAAGAAGACTTAAAGAGGATGTTTTAGATTTACCAGATAAAATTATCACTCCTGTTTATTTGAGATTGAAATCAAAAGAGTATGAAAATTTAATGGGAGAATATTATGAATGGTATGATAAAAACCCGGATGAATCTTCATCACTTACCGTTCAGTTTTCAAAATTAATGAAAGTTAGAAAAGTAATTGCAAACGAAAAGACGAATCAAACCATTGAGTTTGTTGAAAACATTTTAGAACAAGGAAAAAAAGTAATCATATTTACAAATTTTACAGATACACTTCAAACAATTTACCAACATTTTGGAAAACAAGCTGTTTATCTTGATGGAAGTTGTAGTAATTCAGTTCGTCAACAGGCGGTAGACGCATTTCAAAATGATGAAAAAATAAGAGTTTTTGTTGGTAATTTAAAAGCTGCCGGAGTCGGTTTAACATTAACATCCGCCGAAGTTGTAATAATGAACGACTTATCATTTGTACCTGCAGAACATGCACAAGCTGAAGATCGAGCGTATAGGTATGGTCAAAAATCAAATGTACTTGTTTATTATCCATTGTTCGAAAACACGATAGAAGGTGTTATTTATGATATCCTAAATAATAAAAAACAAATCATACGTACTGTTATGGGTGATCAAGAAAATAATAATTTTGGTGATGTTGCCGAAGAAATTTTAAATTTAATCAATAAAAGGTGATATTTATTTGTAAAATAAATAATTATGAAAGTAGTAAAAAGAATTACAGAAAGAGACATGTCTAAAATAGTTAGACGTGTTATTAAAGAAAATGAAATGGATTTAAGTCCTGTAAATAAATTAGGTGAAATTGAAGGTATTTCAGAAATACAAGGTTGTGGTGGTGATAAATTTGACGCTAACATGTGTTTATCAAGCGCAATGGAAACACTTACATTCAATAAATTTGTAAAAGAATTTTTTCCGGCATTTCAGGGAGTTGCTCAAGTTACCAAAACTGAAATACCAACTTCACAAATGGATCTTCCAATAATGGCCGAAGGAAGAATTAGATATAGAGGAAGAAAATAAAAGTATCATCAAACTAATTTTTTTAAATCCCCACCTAATCAAGTGGGGTTTTTATTTTACAAAGTATTTATAAACAATGAATGTTAAAGTCAAACATATTGAATGTGATATGTCCGATAAGGATATTGAATTATCAAATGAATTTATAAAATACCTTCAAAAACATTTTCCTTTAAAAAATGATGTGAGTATTGTTTTTACTGGTGAAAGAATTGGTGAAATGTCAACTGGAAGTAGAAATTCAAAATCAGTAATCAAAGTTTTCACAAAAAAAAGAATCAATAGAGACATATTAAGAACTTTGGCTCACGAATGGATACATGAATGGCAAATGACCACAAAAGGAAAAAAACCAACAGGAGACATTGGTGGACCGATTGAAGATGAAGCTAATGCTAAAGCCGGGTCAATTTTAAAAATGTTTGAAAAAGACCACCCAATCAAAGAACCTTTAATGTACGAATCAATTCAGAATAAAATAAATTTATTAAATGAACAAATTTTAATAACTGAAAAAATTAATATCCAAGAAGAATTCATAAACGAAATGAAACAAATTGGTATTGAAAAATTACCTTATTCTTATTCTGCTATTAAACAATTTGTGGATCCGGAAACTATGGATATCCACTATAACAAACATTACAAAACTTATGTAAAAAAACTAAACGACGCTCTTAAAAACACCAAAAGAAAATATGATGATCTTGAGGAAATAATTAGATCAATTAGTTTATATGACACAAAAGTTAGAAATAATGCCGGTGGGGCCTTTAATCATGCATTGTTTTGGAAAATGTTGTCACCAACAAAACAATTACCAAAGAAAGAAATTTTGAATAAGATTAATCAGGATTTTGGAAACATAAAAAAAATGAAAGACGAGTTCAATGAAGTCGCGCTTGATCGTTTTGGTTCTGGATGGGTTTGGTTGGTTTTAACTAAAAGTAATAAGTTAAAAATAATGTCAACACCAAATCAAGACAACCCTTTGATGAACATTATAAAAGGTGGTGGTTATCCTATTTTAGGTTTGGATTTGTGGGAACACGCATATTATTTAAGATACAGAAACAAAAGAGATCAATATATTAAAAAGTTTTGGAACAGTGTAAACTGGGAATTTGTTAATGATTTATTTGTTTCAAAAACAAAAAAGAAATTAAATGAAACTTATTTAAGAACATTACTTAAAGAAGATACCGACCAAGAATTAGATTTAAAAAATAGAATGAAAAGGGAACTTCAAAAAATCAGACTGATCCCTTTAGATAGTGAAGCGGCGACCGACGCAATTAACAACATTATTACAAGTTCAATTGAGAGGGGTTATCTAAAATACGATAGAACCTTAATGGGTTTGATGTCATTAGACTTAAATAATGTTTCTGAAAGATCTAGATACAGATTTAATAATTATTATATAAGATGGGTTAAAAGTAAAACTAGGGGGTATGATTTTGAAGCCCTTATTGCTGGTTTACTTGGGGGTGAAATGGCGGCGGCGTTAAACTCCCCTTATGATGTTGTTTCTAGATTTGGAGATAAAGTTTCTTGCAAGATTGTAAGAAACAAAAGTGAAAAAATTTCATTAAAAAGTGTTCGTAGGTCTGTTGAGTTATTTGTAAAAAATTATACTGGAAGTGAAGAAAACAAAGCAATTCTTATGGATTTGGCAAAATACCCAAACTTTGTGGATTTAGTTTTAAGACATGAAAATCAAGACATACGAAATGTTGGTGAAGATATGTTGGGCGACCTTTTGAGTGAGATAACCGGAATGCTTGTCGGCGTACCAGACCCAAATTCATATCAAATTGAATTGATTTATTTCAATAAAGACGCTCTTATAAATGCCGCTAAAATACCTGACATGTTAAAAACGGGAAAACAAAGTGGGTCTCAAACAATCACATTTTCTTCTAAAATATTAAAACTAGACGATCCAAATATTGTTAAAGGAAGAATTCAATTCCCTAACATATCACTTCAAGAGTATAGTGACTTTTTAATCGGTGACGAAAACACACAAGAAATATTAAATTTATTTGATATGTTTGGAAAAAAATATGGTGTGGATAATCTTGGATCTAATATACCACAAGACATTATTAGGGATTTATCTAAAAATCAAAGATTCAAATTAGACTTAAAAAGGTTGTTAAAATAAGACAACGCAATATTTATAGAGAAAACAACTTATGTCAATAATTAATGAAACAGAAAGAGCAAGTCTATACAAAAAAGTACGCCACGTACTTGGTGCTCCTCTGAGAAGTATTGAACTAGAGGATGAACAAATGGATACCCTTTTGGAATTTTCGATTGACGAATATTCGCAGTACGTACAAGATTGGTTAATCGAGTCTCAATGGACCGCACTTTACAATTTAGATTTAGATACTCAATCACTAGCAAAGGCATTTACAACAAGAAGTTTAGATTATGAAACAAGATATACATATGCGTATTCAAAAATAGTTGGATTACAAGCAGGTGGAGACTGGGTTCTGAAAAAAGATTACGTACAATTGGTTCCGAACCAACAAATTTATGAAATACCAGCAAACAGAGAGTTAAATGAAGTTTTATGGTTTACGCCGGCAACTATGAATAATATGTTGTTTGATCCATGGGCTTTTGGTGGAATTGCGGGTGGTGGTATTTCAGGACCAGCGGGTTACGCTCAAGTGGGTAATTTGTCAGGTAGTTACTTTTTAATGCCAGCATTTGATATGTTACTTCGTATGCAAGAAATAAACATACAAAGAAGAATTATTGCGGGAGATTTAACTTATCGTGTGACCGCATTACCTGGAGGTAAAAAAGCACTTCACTTAATGAACACACCTGGTGGTAAATTTGATTTTGGTAACTCAACACTTATGAAGGGTAAAGTATGGTATTGGTATTATGATACAGAGGGATCGGATAGAGACAAATGTTTGGCCGACAACCCCGACATTATTAAAATGCCTTCTGATGTACCTTTTAATAAAATGAGTTGGGAAGACTTAAATAATCCGGCACAGGTTTGGGTTAGAAGATGGTTTATCGCATATTGTAAAGAAACTCTTTCAAAGGTAAGAGGTAAATTTAGCGGTAATTTAAAAGCACCTGATGGTGATTTAACAATGGATTACCAAACATTAGCAACTGAAGCGAAGGATGAAAAAACAAAACTCATAGATGAATTAATAGGTGCGGAAGGTAGATTAACAAGATTGAAACCAGAAAAAGTTATGGAAAGAGAAGCATTGTTGGCCGAAAATCTAAATAAACAGCTCAAATTTAGAGCGATGCCTAGACAAATTTATGTTATATGATAAAAATTGAAAATGTTACTCCTAGAAAAAATGTTGTAAAATATCAAACACAACATTATGTAGAACCTAAAGTTATTATACAAAAACCACACGAACTTAACAAAATAATTTCAGGAACAGAATATACTGTTAGTGATGAAACTTTGTTAATAGTAAAAGATGTGGATCAATGTGAAATACTTTTAAATTCACAAGTAAATCACAAAATATATATAAAATCATTAACAAACGTAATTGTAAAAGCTGATGTAGGATCAATAGATGATGACTGGGACGAATTACTTTTAGAGAAAGGTGCTTCAGTACTTTTTCAGTTTGTTGAAGGTAATTGGTACATACTTTCTTCTGATGGTATGAAATTTTCTTAAAAATTTATTTCACGTACTTTTTCATTTCGGGGTCAGCTAATTCATACATATGATAAGGGCTGACACCTACTTTATTCCAGTAAATCATTTCTTCATTTGAAATTACCATAACATCTTCTAGTTTGTCTTGATCTTCCTCATCAAAAGGTTGTCCATTGATTAATTCACATTGTACTTTTGTAAAAAATGGTCTGTCTTCCGGATTTTTAACTGATAAACTATTTCTTACTTCTTGTTTGAAAACAACAAGTAATGGTTCTACTCGTTTGTTAAAAGTCTCAATTGCTCGTTGAATATTGTACTGACCTTTCATGGTCGGGTTACTTTCTAAATCTAATGGATCAATACGATAACAATTAAGTTGTATTATAGAATCTAAATTTTCAGGTATTGGTTCACCATAAGTATTAATATGTTCTTGTGACCAACCTTTCTTTGGTTTGTTGACTTTCTGAACATCTCCGTGTGAAGCTTTAGTTCCGTTGTTTACATAAAAGATTACATCACCAAGATTCACATTCAAACCTTCTTTAATTGCTAACTCCATATGTGCCTGACGAGACATTAAACTTCCTGCCTTTGTTGTTTGTTTACTACGAATAATGTAGTCATCAATACTTTGTTTTACTTTAGCCTTGTTTGCAATATCCATTAAAGGAATTTGCAAATCAAAGATTTGTTGTACATACTCATAATAGTATTCAACAAACTCCTGACCTTTACCATCAAGAAGTAATTGAATCCCTTTATCCAAAAACTTCTCAATATAGATTGGCATCTTTTTAGATTTGATTGAGTTTCCTGTAAGTTTGATTTTACCTTTTGCGGTGATAAGAGCGTAGTTTTTTCGAGCCAAATTAATACACGCCGGCCATTGTCCGTCAGTATCTAACGCCATCTCACCTCTCATTGCAAAATCATTAAACTCCATCACATCCGCTTCTTCACCGACATATTCTTTACCTTCTTTTACTTTCCAGTTCAGACCTTTACCAATATACTTTCTGTTTTCGACACCTTCAGGAACAGAGAAGTTAATACCATCCGTATCCATTACAAGAGGTGTATAACCACGATCCATAAAGAAATTAATCATCATTCGAAGATACTGACGACCCGTACAAGTAATCATCTCACCTTTGTCCATATCACCCCAATGAAAAACTTGTGGGGCAGACAAGGCGCCGAACATGGAGTTGATAAAGATCTTAATCGGTAATTGTTTACGGTCATAAGAAGTTGATTTCTTTTTATCAATAGATGCATATTCCTCGGCCAATTGTTTATACTTAATACGAGTGTTACGAAAGTATGATAATAAACCTTTCATTGCACCTGTTACATCACACTCGGGAAATACATCGTGTACCAACTGAATAGATGGATATAGAGACGAGTAGTCAAGTTTTAATACGTTCCTTGAGTATCCTGTTCGAATCAGACGAGAAAGTCCTCCTACGAAGTTTCTTTTATCTCCTTTTTCAGGAATTGCAAGACCATGTTTATAAGACCAAGCTAACATCAACATTTTCCATAATGTTGCGGTACCCATCGTTGAAACTCTTTCATATGTTGTTGGAAGAAGTGACGCCAATAAAAATGAACCTTGGTTGAATTCTTCATCAACCAACAGACTTTCTTCAAGGTCATCGTCAAGATAACGCTCAATAATGTTGTCTCCAGTTGTTTTGATATATACATTTGAATGTCTTTCACACACCTCATCAATCTTTGGATCTAATCCAAATTTTTTGTATTTACCATTTTCAATATTTAACCAATATTCTTCTTTGTTTCGATACATCGATCCAATTTTATCATGATCAACATATACTCGGTCAGGAGTACCTGCCTCAATATATTTTGTAATATACTTCAAACCAGCTTCTTTGATGTTCGAGTTAATTGCTTGAGCACGACGAACTGAATGTAGAATATCAATAATGTTATATCCCCACATTTGAGTTTGTGTAAACTTCTCAACTTCGTTTGCAAGTTTCAACATTGATTCTTTTTGTGAAATTGTTTTTTCTCTATGTAAGGAAACCGCAACTCTTTTTATGTCAAGTTTAAGTATTCTACATCTTTCATATATCCAGTACCAGTCAAAGTTGAATGAGTTATATCCTGAAATGATTGATGGTTTAATTTCGTCAATAATTCTAAAAAACTCCGCAATGCCTCGTCTTTCTTCATCTTCGTTGGTACACTCAATAACTTTTTGAAACCCTTTATTTGTTTTTAGTCCGATCATAAAAATTCTACCATCTTTAGGTTCTAAAGATGTAGTCTCAAGGTCAAATACAAGTCTTGTGATATCATTGTATTCTTCGAATCCTTTGAACAATCTTTTTTCTTTTGAGATAAGGTACTGTTCAACTGGGGGTAACATAAGAATTTTATCTTTCAACTTTTCTCCCCAAGGATCAAGTCCGCCATCTCTAAAAAATTGTGTAAGCGCTCTATATCCTTTTAAAGATTTAACTATAAAGGTTAAACCATTTTCTAAACGTTCATTGTTATCGGTTCTTAATTTTTCGATCATTATTCCGTATTTGGTCATAGCTTCTTTTTGTAGTGCCTTTGACCCCGAATAAAAATTCAAACCACGCAGGTCACCAACCCACGCAAATGAAATTAAATTGTCTCTTTGGATTTGTTTTCCCTTTCCAGGAACTTCTTTTATTTTGTAGATGTGGTCAGATTGATAATCAAATTCGACTGCCACGATAAATTCTTCTGGGTCATTTCCCTGTAGGAAATTTTCTATTTCTTCTTGTGATATCATAATTATTTTTGTTTGGTGTATTAGCTGTCAAATTAGGTCGACATTTACCTTTTCTTCTTAAGTATAAATGATTATCTTTCAAATGTCAAAATAAAATTTCTTTCCATTTATCATTAATGAAAAATAAAAAATTTTACAACTATAGGTTAAAAATGTTACTCAATAAGTTAGAAATATTGGACTTGCAAAACCAATATGTTGAAAAGTTTACAAATGAATATAAAAGTTTGTTTATGACTGAAGTTTTAAAACATTTTAATCAACCGGTGGTTGTATCGGTGGTAACATCTAAACCTTAATTGTATCGAGCATTTGATTGTATTTTTACAAATCTAAGTTTTAATGAAGTTACTATTGTCACACTAAAAGGGATCAAAGGGTTGTTGTGGTTGTTGTAATCGGAGGCACATAACAAATTGTGGTTGTTGTAGTTGTTACAGGACCAACAGGTTTTGTATTACAACAAGGATATTTAACAACATAACAATTATCATCATAACTTAAGTCGTCACAAATAAAACTTTCTTGTATGTTTATAAATAATTTATCTCTAATTGGCAAAATTAAAGTTCCTTCGTGATTCACAATAATAAATTGACCTTCGTATTTTCCTGGTTTTTTCGTTTCAAAATTTGAAAATTGATAAAAAATATAATACTCTGGTTCGGCATTTGGGTCTAAAAATGTTTTATTAACTAATCCCGCTGGTTTGTTTTGTATTTTTGGAATTCCGGTTTCAATATCAACCATAGAAAAAAATATTGAAGATTCTTCTAGAAGTTGCATGAATCTGTTATAATCACTTCGTCCATCTTTAACAACTTGCATTTTTAGCAACGGAAGTGTTGCATTTTTCTTGATATAAAATTCCATCTATGTTTTTTATATAAATATACTATTTAACATTCTTTTCTTAAATCCGCGTTGTAAAAATCAAATCTATTATGTTCAGTTGGGGTTAAAAGAAGTAAACCTGGGTTTAAATTACCTTTAACTAACTCTTGAAAATTATATGACATTAAAGTTTGTTCATACGGAAAATCAAATTTTTGTTTTATATAGCATTTATAGTTTCCCTCTTTTGACATTATTATCGGCCAGTTCGATAAGTATATTTCACCAGACGTATAAGGTACCCCATCCAAAGATTTTATATTTTTATATTCAATACAAGGAGCGTTTGGGTCATAACCGAAAGAAGGTAATTTATTTTTTTCGGGCCAATGTTTTTCTCTAAAAGATTGTGGAACATTGTACCAAGCCCATTGTGTTTGATGAGATCCAAAAAATTCTGTAAAATTTAATTTAAGAAAATCAAAATTTTCTTTTTTCATAATCTTCATTATTTTATTGAATAATTTTTCTACATATCGATTAAATCCATTTTTACAAATTGATACTTCCGGGTGAACAAAAAACATATCATCTTCAAAAAAGAAATAGTGACTTAAATTTTCTTGTTTATTAAAATGTTCAGCGATAAATTGTCTTCCACCTGTAATACCAATATTGTCTTTTTTAATATGCTCAAAGTCATATAATTTACATAATACCTGATATTCTTTTGTTGTTGATAAGTCCGTTGAGTTATCCAATAAGAATTTTTTTGTGTGACTTAAAAATGTCATATCATATTCTATCATTGAATTTACCAGAGTTTCGAATTGTTTTGGTGAATTAAATGTAATTACATAAAGTCCTATATCTCCATCTTTTTTGAAATTTATTTGTTTGTTTTTGGAAAAAACTTTGACATTTGAATCTTTTAAATTTTCAAAATACCTAAACATTAAACCATCAGATTCGATTAAAGAATAATTTATTAAGTCTGGATGTTGATAAAGTAAAATTGTAAACAAAGACTCTTCGGTTCCCATATAACCTTCAGTTAAAGTATCAACTAAAATATTATAATACAATCTATTCATTTCTGTTATAGATTCTTTATCCCCACCAAAAAAACCACCCCTAGCAACCATATTTGGTTTATCATTTGATAATTCACACATTTTATCAAAAGAAAATCCATGTACTTCAGTATTTGCTTCATAAGGAAAACAAACAAAATAAAATTTATTTGATTGTGTTTTTACATTATTTAAAACTTTATCATGAGTGAAATATCCTTTATTTACCGTGTTGGTCAATCCGGCGTCAATCCAAAATAAATTATCAGAATTAAATTTATCTAAAATTTTTGCGTCATGTAATAAAAACATTTTAGACATTACAAGTGGATTGTAGTATTCCAATTTAGCCTGTGTTGAGTCTTTCAACCAACCAACCTGATCATACCAAGATGGGTTTGTTCTTATGTTTTGTATTAGGTTAAAATAATCATTGGATGTAAACCAATTAACATCCCTTTCAATAAATTGAGTATTACTTTCGTTTCTTATGTTAAAAACAAATTCTTTTAATTTAGAATCACCAAAAATTATCATATTGTTTTCCACCTCTAAAAGTTCAGAAAACCTAGACAAATAATAATCAAAATTTCTAGACCAACCTTCATTAAGATTTGATCTTCCAATATTCCATAAACCAGTAACAAGTGTTATCATATCATTTTAATGCGTCTTAATATATTTTGCTAACTATTGAATCTAAAACTATAATTGACCGGTTATTCTATCGCACCAACCTTTTGATTTGCTATAAGGCCAAACAACCCAATATGATGGTTTAGCTAAAGTTATGAATTCTCGCCATATTTTACAATATCCATCCTTATCATTTTTCATATTTTTTATTTCGGATTCGGTCGCATCTTTTCTAAATAAAGTTTCATCATTCGAATTGTGGAAAGCAACAACCCAGAATTCATAATCATCTTCTGGTACCAATTGATGTGTTATATCAATACAATGTTTAAATATTGTTGAAAAACTTTCTTTCCATTCTTTGTCATTATTAAATCCATATGGATTGGGAGGATAGTTTTTATCCAATGTATATTGTTGAACTGATCTATTATCAAATCTTATCCCAGAATATTTTTCATAGTCAGTAATGGTTCTTTCTTTACCAAATCCATATTTTAATACCCCTTCGTATTTTTCATTATCGACACCTAAAACTTTTCTATTTTTCGAGTGTGACGATATGTTTTTTACGTGCCATGTTATATCATCATCCCACTGTTTAGTTCTTCCTTTTCTTGTATATTCGTGCCAAACTAAAACTTTATGTGGATGAAATAAGTCATACCCATGTGTAAATGCCCTAACGGCAATTGATATTTCTTCACCATGAAAATAATACTCTGGGTCGTGTTGAACCTCAATCGAGAACTGACCTAGTGTAAAACAAAAATGTGCCGAATAAAATCTGGATCTTACAGGTTCATTTAATTCTTTCCATCCTGGAATTATTTCCGGTAAAAAAAACACAACACCTTCTGGTGTGAATCGATCAAACGCCATTCTCCATGGTTCATTGACTCTACCATTTGGATCGTTATCTGGATCGAATGAAGATACATAACCTGTTAGTAATGGTTTTTTGTAACCTTTTGATTGTAAGTCAATTAACATTTTAATTAATTCTTCATCCCAGTTTTTTTCAAATCTCATATGAGAATCTATTTGAAGTGTGTAGGTTTCGCCACTATAAAGTTGTTGTACTTGATTTCTTGCCCAGCAAACACCATTGGACATTTCATATGGTATGTCTAATATTCTAAATCTACTGTCATTTTTGTAGTCATCTAAATTATCAAAATTATCATCATTGTGATATTGTCTGGCAATCCCAAATCTTAAATTTTCCGGATGTTTAGCATTTTTTAAAATACTTTTTATTGTTGGTATAAGTTGGGGATCTCTATAAGATGCGATCTGAATGAATATTGTCATAGTCAGTTAAAAATAACTAACATTCGTAATAATTAAATATTTCACAACCATTTGAATCTATCACTTTTACAAGTAATGAATCAACATTATTTAGTGGGAATGTGGGCTCAAACGTAAATGATGGTGGGATTGAAGTTCCGCCAGAAATCAAAAAACAATATGTGTTTGTTACATCGCATACATATACATCATAAGGTGACGTACCAGTAATACCTGATATTGTAATTTGATGTGACATAATTATGTTCTTGGTACGTGTAATACGTTAGGGCAATCTGGAGAATCAACCGGTAATATTGTATAATAACCAAAAGGTTCTTGTGGAGGATACAACATAGACGATTCAAATAGAAATGGAATTGTAACAACGCCTAAATTTATAACAATATCCGTAGTATCAGGATAGAACAAAACGTTAGCGTCCTGATTATTGTAATTACTACTTTCTATTAGAATTGATTGACTCATCACCTTTTACATATAAATATGATTTGAAGTGGATTGTGAGATAATTTTTAATACGTCTTCATGTAAAATTGGATCTATTGAATTTTTCCAAGAATCATTTTGAATTGCTAAACTATTTCTAATACCTTTAACAGAAATACTTGAAACTGTTTTTGGTGAAATGTGTTCTTTTATTTCTATGTCGTCAGAATTTCTAAAATTAAATGATTCAATATCAGGTATTATTTGAACTACAACATCATCACCCTTTGAGTTATGGTATTTTTCGATCAGTTTTTTCACGTTTTCAGAACCAAAAGGTGTTGTAGTCGAAATCTCCACATCTTTAACTAAAATTAATACTGGAACTCCATCCGATAACAACCTATTCACCATTGCAATATGACCAAGATGGTATGGTTGAAATGTACCAACAATCATCGCTCTTTTATTTTTTTCATGATTTCTTTTAAACCCTCCGTGAAATTTACAATCCCAATTTTTCATTACTTTAAAATTTTTGTCATATCAAAAATGTTTGTATCCATCATAGGACATTCATGTGTTACACCATTAAAATTGTAGTCGAACAAATAACTATCAGGTAATCTGAAGTTTTCTGGTAATTTTGCCACAATATTTTCATGCAATTTATAACCGAATAAGTCTGGTGATGTACCAACCCACAATACTGTGGATGGTAAATTCATTGCTGCAGCTGCATGTTGCAAACATGAATCAATTAAAATTCTTTTTTGTGCGTAAGCCAAAAGTGAAAATAGTTCCATGTTTGTCATTGGACCAAAATGTGCTTCAACATTTTGTAATACATTAGATTGATCTCTACATATTTGAATTACATGATACTTTGTTGAAAAATGATTTACTACGTTTTGGGCAACATCAAAAGGTATGTCTCTAGTCCAAGAGTACGTATACTGTTGTTCCTGAAGTGGCCCTCCGTTAGTTTGCAATACCATTACGGGTTTATCTCTGAACCATTTACCATGAGCAATTTGTTGTTGTCTAACATTATAAACTAATTGAGGTTGCTCATTATTATATTTTAGACCATACAATTTACACCAGTTTAAAAGTAAATGAAGTTTTTTATTTATGTGTTCCGAAGTAAAATAAGGTTCGTGTTTAAAAATAAGACTGTCTTTATCTTTAATATAGTCGTCATAGAAATAAGGTGTTAGCCCAATTCTATAAACTCTACTAACAAAATTTAAATTTATAAAAATTTCAGGATAACCACAGACAATAATTAATTCTCTGTCTGGGTGATTATTTTTAATACATTGTGCAACCGCAGTTGCCAAGACATGTTTTCCTAAACCACCTTCAATGTGGAATATAGAATATTTTTTTTCTTTTTGTTTTTCCATTTTCATAATTATATTTTTTTTATTTTGTAAATTCAATAGCCATGTTTATTTTATCTATAACCATTTGAGGTGTAATTGTTAAGTGACATTCATTTTGTCTGTTGGTATTATTTAAAACCGGACAATCAGATTTGATATTTGGAAATATATTAAAACATCCGTTACACACATTTAAGTTCTCAACTCTAAAGCAATCAAATTCGTTTTGTCTTTTTGTAAAATTCGATATCATTACAACTGGAACCTTATATGCCCATGATAACCATGAAAGACCAGATGATAGACCAACAAAAAATCTAGATTCATTTATATGTGAAATTGCAACATTCAAATCTTCGTGACCATGAATACCATAAACATTTTTCAAATTTAATGTGTTTTCATATGATATATTATAAACCTCAAAACCACAATCATTTAAATAATCAACAACATATTGCCATCCACCTTTATAGTTCCACTGCGAAATATATTTAATTGTCTCTGGACCTATTGTAATTTTTCTAGGGTTTATTTTTCTTTCGAATGGAATTACAGGACAATTACTGGGTGAAAAATGTTGTGGTAATTGCATTGTATCTTTAACAGCATAAAACATTCCTCCCGTTGTGTGACTCATGTTATCTTTGTCATAACCTATGTCTAAAAGTTTGTCCACATCTAAAAACTTATCATTTTGTGCGGAAACAAATTCATAATCAGGTCTGTGTGATTTTAATAAATGGGGAAAAAATGTTGTAACCCAAACAAATCTTGGTTTATGATATTCCATAAAAGAATCCATAAAAGAAGAAAAACAAATTGTATCTCCTAAACAAAAAGAATCAAAATGTAATAATAATTCTTTTCCTTCATAATTTGTAATTTTAGGTTCACGTTGGTTATATTTTAATAACTCGTGTTGCTCGTAATGTCTTTTAACCATTTTTTAATTTTATATTGAATTTATTTTCAACTTCAACAACATCATAATATTTACAAGGACGACCAGGCATCAAAGCTTTTTTTCCAAATTCCCATGAATTAAAATAATCAACCAAAAAAGAAATTTCAGATTCAAAGTTTTTTTTCGCGGATGAATTATTTAGTTTTTTTAATATATTGTTTCTAACATAACTAAAATGATGCATCTCTATTTCATCTCTTGTAAATATTTTACATTTACCAGGATGAATTTTTCTTGTTGGGTCAACAGTTACTGGAAATTTATATTTACCAAATGATATGTTTTTTCTTATTTTATATATTAATGGCACATAATATGTCTCTTTAGGTTCAATTCTATAGTTTGGTTTATTATAATAAGTAATCATCTGACAGACTGATGAATCATAATTACCATCGATTATAGTTTTTTTCATATTTTTGAATTGATTAACACTGTAATATTCATCGGTGTCAATTGACATGTGATGTGTACAACCATTTTTAATCGAAAGTTCTAGTCCTATATTTCTTTTTTTTAATTCATTCGTACTGCCACCGGTATCTGTAGGCGTATATTCATATATTTCATCAATATGACCCGAAGATTTTAGGTTCTTGAGTAATAAAATTAAATTTTCATCACAAGGATGACCAAAATTAGAAATAGATTGGTAAACAACACTTATATAATCAACTTCGTTTCTAATCTGAAATATCGAACCTTCCAATAATTCTTCGCCGTCAAAAACATTATAACTAACACCTAAGTTCATTATTATTTTAATTTTAATATTTTAGAATAAACATCAAACCAATATTTTTCTTGCCAAATTGTACCTTCCTCTAAAAACACCAATGGCTTATTTTGCCAAGGTTTTTTTACAATGAAGTGTAAAATTTTTAAATACTTCGGAAGTCCTGTATTTTGAAATATTTGTTTTGAATATGTTTTTAAATAATTGTACTCTATTGGTAGTGGGGTAATTATGTCACTGAAGTAATGATCAATTATGTCTTGATCTAAATGTTCAGTTATTCCGTAAATTGTTGTAAGATGAATAAGGTGATCAGTAACTTCTTTATTGAGATATTTTTTTCCAATCACCATAACTCCAGTGTTATATTGATCGATGTATAATTCTTTAACGGCACCAAAATCTTCTTTGAAGTCTATCAAATGATCGATATTTCCTAACACAACAATATCGGTATCTAGAAATATTATTTTATCTAAAAAATCTAAAGAAAATATTTCATACTTACTATAGTCTCCAAAAGCAACTTGACCTTCTTGTAACTTTTTTAATTTTTCGTATTTTTCTGTGTTGTAATTCATTAACGTAATATTGGAGTGAATTTTTTTTGACACGATCAAATCTTCATCAGTCAAATCATTACTAATTAAATAAAAGGGAATATTTTCATTCATAACTCTTGGATTTGTATCAGTCAAAGATTTTAACATTACTTCATATCCAACCAAGTATTCTTTGTTACATATACTTACAAACATACCTTTAAAATAATAAATGAAAATCAAAAGTGTATAAAACGAAAAACCCCACTTTGAGGTGGGGTTATAATTATTTCATAGTAATTTTATTGAGACCATCTAGCCCTACATTTCCATGATACAGAATCTGAAGCTAAACCGGTTACCTGTAGTATTACTCTTGCTGGTGACGTTGTGTAAGTTAAATTTGCAGTTACTAATGGGTCAAAACTTGAGTAATTTAAATTTGTTGTTGGGGATAATGATAATTGAGAAAGAATCGAAGATCCATCAACAAGGTATGCTGAAGTAAATTCTTGTGATAATCCCGAAGAAACTAAAGAATCATAAGCATTACACCAAACTTTAACATTTGTAACACCTCCAGCTAATTCACCTGTAGAATTTTCAATTTTAATTATATCGGTTGGTGTTGCATCATTTGTAACCAAAGTTGCCGTAACATATTTGTAACCGTTAATTACAACACCAGTATCGGTAGAACCGGTTGTTCCAAGTGGATTATCAATTGTTGTTAATTTAATTTCTTTAGTGGACATTTGTAGGTTACTTTGAATTATCAAATTGTCTCTAACTTGAACTGAAATAGAAGTGTTTTGTTGATCATATACACTATCCACAGTATCTCCACTTGCTGCAGTTTGCATAAATATTTGAGCACCTAACCCGGAATCGTTAACACTCATATTACCTTGAGTGTTTTCAGAAATGATTGCTGTTGATGTGGTCATTACAATGTTTCCACCTGTAAGAGGGTCGACTGCAATTGTTTGAGCTAATGATGGTGTTGACCCTGTTAAGTCATCTCCAAACACAACTAAACCAGTTGATGTGATTCCTAAATTAGAAATTGAAGTTCCTGTGGTTATATTTTGAATATTTAAATAAGGAACGTAAACTGTATCATTATCGTTTCCAGTAATTCCATTTCCACCAATAATCGCCGAATTAGTAGCATTTAAAGTTGAACTATTAGAAATTACATAAGATGAATCACCACTAACAACGTTACTATTACCTACTGCAAATGAACAGTTACCATCAATAAAGTTCCCATAACCTCCGGCAACTGTGGAATTGTATTGTAAAACGGTGTTGTACTGACCACCAGCAATTGTCGATCCATCAAGAATTACCGTATTTTCTGATCCGCCACCTACAGTACCGTAAGTTGCAAAATTGTCGTTACTAAAACCACCACCGATTACTGACATGTTTGATAGTACAGTATTTAATCTACCACCACCAATAAAAGAAAGCGACCCTAATACTAAGTTGTTAAATCCAGAAACAATTGATGAACTATCGGCATCTAATGTGTTACACAAACCAGCACCGATAAAACCATAATTAGATTCGATTGTATTATTTTGACCAGCACCAATAATTGCACATTCAGAGTTTACCGTATTGTAATTTCCGCCAACAATTGTTGAAACAGAACATAATACCGTATTATCTTTACCACCACCTATAAATGAAAATTCACCTTGTGATTCATTAAAGGATCCTCCGTGAACTCCAGAACATAAGTTACTTGCGGTGTTGTTGAAACCTCCGGTGATAGTTGCATAAAGACTAGATGCGGTGTTATTACTACCACCACCTATAAAACTGTATTGTCCAGAAGCCGTGTTTGAACAACCACCAACGATTGTTGAATTAACTGAAGTTGCCGAATTTAAATACCCACCAGATATAGTTGAGCATCCTGCGGTAGCTCTGTTTTGACATCCTCCACCTATTGTAGAAACAAGACCGGAAGCAAAGTTTGTTGTACCTCCGTTAATTGTTGCGTTACCGCCGGTTATTGTATTTCTAAAACCACCATTAATCGATGATAAAACAGCGGTGGTTATATTACAATAACCACCTCCTATATTTGAATAACAACCTGTAGTTGTGTTTCTTCTACCACCATCGATGTTTGATAAGTAACCAATATTTGTATTACAAAATCCACCAGAAATTATACCATACTTTGATAATGAAGTATTTCCAAATCCACCTAAAACTACTGAATTTGGTCCTAAAGCCTTATTATTATACCCAGTTCTTACCGTTGTACTGATACCACCTACCGGATCGTCAATTATTACAAAAGCCATTTTTTTATTTTTTTTAAAAACCCCCTCGGTTAAAAGGGGGTTGAGTTTATTGTTTTATTGCCATTTAATGTGTAATGAAGTATTTGCACCATTTCCATCATTTGTACATCTGTAAATTGCTCCTATTGGAAGAGATGTTAAATCAGACTCTGTTGGTATTGAATTTACAATAACGTGAGTTAAAGAAAGACCTCCACCCTGTACTAATAGGTTATTTACGTGAGTAGTATAAGAACAAGTTGATGTGATATTACAACCAATGATGTTTGAATACACACAAGTCGCTACATTCGAAGACCCACCAAGGATTGAAGAATAATCTCCAGTTGCAGTGTTTTGACTACCACCAAGAATTGATGAAAGTGCTCCTAATGTTGTGTTGAATGAACCTCCACCAATCACACCTCCATTCGAGTTTGATAAGACTGTATTTCCTCTACCACCTGAAATCGATGAGTTAACGGCGTTTGTACAAGTTTTGTTCGATTCACCACCAGCTATTACTGATCTACAACTTAATAATGTGTTTAGAAAACCACCACCAATAAATGAATGTGTATTATTAACACAGTTACCTTGACCCCCAATTATTGTTGATACATTACCTAATGATCCAATGTAGTTTCCAGCACCACCAATAACGCTGTTACTTGCCAATGAAAGGTTATTAACACCACCTAGAATTGTTGACTGACTTCCTGTGATTTTATTATTAACTCCACCTAAAATATTTGAGTCATCCCCACCTAATGCAACTGTGTTTTGACAACCTAAAGCGATTGATCTTGGAGCACATGTTGTATTAGATAAACCACATCTTAAAGATGAGTTAGCTCCTGAACCAGGAATTATAATTGGGTTGATTGCTGGCCCCGTAGGGAATCCACCAATTGACACAATACCATTTTGTTGTTGTAAATTCAATATACCGTTATTGGAATCAAAAGTTCCACTCTGTACAAATGTTTCTTGAGGGAAACCTGGTATTGTAACTTGAGTTGTGTCATTAAGACCTAACGTTAATGTATTTGTGAGTTGATCAAAAGTACCTCCAGTTAAGAATGTATCTTGTGTTACAAAACCAGAAGTTTGAATTATTGATCCATCCTCCATAGTTAAAGTCAAAATACCTGTGTTGTAAGTTGCGGCAGATAAATAATGATCTTGTAAACCTGGAATGGTGATTTGACCAGTTACGGTGTCTAATGTCAAAGTACCGCCAGTATAATCTAACGTTCCTCCAGTAATACAACAAGAAGTTAATCCTGTTACAACGACTGTTGATCCATCAGTGTTTGTTAAAGTAATCTCACCATTAGAATTGTTGTAAGTTCCTCCTGTTAAATAAATGTCTGTATAACCTGTAGTAAATCCTGATATTTGTACAGTGTTACCAGAAGTATTGATAAATGTGACAACTCCAGTGTTTCCATCATAAGTACCGCCAGTCAAACCAAGGTCAGTTGCTAAAATTCCTAAATTAACTGTATAGTTATTTCCGTCATTTACTTCAGCTGTTAAATCAAATGTTCCTGGGTTCCAAGTTAGACCTGTTAAGAAATAATCTGTCGTGGATGCCCCAGAAACAACATTTCCGTTAACATCGATTGCCAAATTATAAACTGGTGCGGTTGATTCTATTGTTTGAATATTTAATTTTGGAACATAAACTTTATTTGAGTCGGCACCAATAATATTATTTCCTCCAATTACAGCGGAATTAAATCCTACTGAAGTATTGTTTGAACCTCCAATCACGGTAGAAAAAATGCCTAAAGATGTGTTTTGACTCCCGTTAAGAACTGCAGAATGACAACCAACGGCCTTATTTAAACATCCATTACCAACAAATGTATAAAGACTATGTGCGGTATTAGATTGTCCGTTTGAAATATGGGAGTACTGATTTCTAGACTTGTTGAAATATCCGCTGTCAATAGATGAATAAAGTCCTGAAGATGTATTACCATATCCACCCACAACATTTGAGAATTGTGATGAACTTGTATTGTAAGCGCCGCCAACAACACTATCATAACTCCCAATACTTACGTTAACAATACCACCAACTACGGATCCATAAACATTACCAGCAGTATTAAGTAAACCAGAACCAACCATAGATGCGTATCCAGAACCTAAATTGTTGAATCCACCCAAAACTGAAGTATAACTGTTATTTGCAATGTTACCCGCATTTTTTCTGACTGCAGAATTAAATCCAGAACCATTAATGATAACGGCGTCATCAAAAGGAATCGAAACGTTACCATTTTGTTGTTGGATAACCAATTGATTATTGGCGGCGTCAACATAACCACCAATTACATAATGATCTGTATAACCAGTCAAAAATCCTGTTACAAAAAAAGTACCTCCAGTGTTATTTGTAAATTCTGCAATTCCTGTTACAGGGTCATAAGTTCCACCAGTAATTGTCATTTCACTTGATAAAACACCTAGATTAACTGTATAGGCACTTCCATTATTAAGTTCTACAGTTAAATCATAATTACCTTGATTAAAGGTAAATCCGGTTGTGTAAAAATCGGTCATACCAGTGGTAAAACCGGTTACAACAAATGAACCCCCTTGATTGTCAAAGAATGTTGCGTCTCCGGTATTGTTATCATAAGTTCCTCCGGTAACATAAGTGTCGATTGAAGTAAATCCAGTAACAAGAACAGTTGATCCGTCAGTATTAGTTAGTGTCAAATCTCCATTTAAAAATGTACCACCAGTTAAGAAAACATCAGTATATCCTGTGGTAAATCCTGATACTTGTACAGTTTGACCTGAAGTGTTAATGAATGTTACAACTCCAGTGTTAGCATCGTAAGTACCGCCAGTTAAACCAAGGTCGGTTGCTAAAACACCAAGATTTACGGTGTAAGCACTATTATTATTTAATTCAACTGTCAAGTCAAAGTTACTATTATTAAATGTGAAACCTGTCGTATAGAAATCTTGCAATCCGTTAATAATAACGTTTGTACCATTATTATTATCTAATGTTAATTCACCATTATTGTAGTCAAAAGTACCTCCAGTCACAAATGTGTTATTTGTGACAAATGGACCTGTGTTAATTACAGAACATCCACCATTTCTTTGTAAAGATAAAATACCGGTCAAAGAATCGTAAGTCGCTCCGGTTAAAAATATATCTCTACCAGCAATTACATTACCAAAATTGTCAACACCTAAATTATTTGCAAAAGAACCTGAAGGTAATGAATTTATGTTTAATGTTGGCACATATACTCGATTAGCAACAGTACCAGTTAAAAATTCACCACCAAGAACAACAGTTCCATTGGCAAGTGCTTTATTATCAAGTCCGAATGCCATAGAAGCAATTCCTGTTGCAGTATTGTTACATCCACCAATTACTGATGAATAATTTCCACATGCGGTATTATTTCTACCACCTGATATTGATGAATAACAACCATTTGTAAAATTTCCAAAACCACCACCTATGACTGTGTAATTTTTACAAGAGGTGTTTAATTGACCTCCACCAATAATAGATAAACAATCTATAGTTGTATTTTTTATACCACCAACAACAGACGAATAATCGTTTCTGTTTTGATTATTACGACCGCCAGAAATTGTGGTGTAGTTTCCTTTCGATGTGTTTTGAAAACCACCGGACACCGTTGAGTATGAGTTAGCCGCCGTATTTGATTGACCACATCTTACCGTGGACGTTAGACCACCAATAGGGTCATTAATAATTACAAATGCCATTTTTTATTTTTTTTTTAGTTTATTAGTTTATATATAAATACCACCGTCATGAAGAAATTCAAAAAAAAATTATCCAAAAGTTGTTGTAGTTGTAATTGGAAAAAAAGTTGTGGTTGTTGTGGTTGGGTTAAATGTAGTTGTAGTTGTGGTGTACAACACATACGTAAAATCATTGTAAGGGCAATAAGTCGTATTACAATTAGGGCAATATGGGTCAAACATTCTAAATCTATCTTTTATCACATCAAAATTGTGTTTGATTTCGGACACACTCAATGGTTCCACATACATTCTAAATTGTGAAATCCCCCCCTCAAAAGTTCCACCAAATTCTTTCTCCAACATAATATTTGTTGTCAAACCAGAAAGTGATGTTGTATCCAGTAATGATGTTGGAAAACATTCTGGGTCTTGAATATAATTTGATGTTAATCCAGTGCAAGATGAAAATGTTAAATTTTCGTGAAGACCTTGTGTTCCACCACCCCACGATATATTAAAAGGTACGGTCAATTGTTTTTCTTTTTCAGTATTTAACTGCCTTGGAATTACCTCTTCGAAATTTTCAATTGTATATAATTTTTTACCATTAACATAGATTTTTAATCTACCATTTCTGAATTTCTTGTCTTCAATCCATTTACTATTGAGATTAACTATATCAACAAATTCTTCTTCTTTTTTATTATTGGAATATGGTGGCATAATAAGAGACATGCTATTATTTGCCAAGGACTCAACGTTTTCTTTTTTAGTTATATCTCCAAGCCCTCCTCTATACCACAAATCACATTCATCTAAATAGGTATATCTTTCCCAAACCGCACTTACCATAAACCAATGTTCTTCATTTAAAAACGCCGGATTCAAGTCTTTACATACATCATATATTGATGGAGTACACCATTCTTGTATTGTATATCCGGTTGTAAAAGTAACACCAGTTCCAATTGTTGTGTCACCAGTAGTTATACAATCACCTGTAAATCTTAAAACTTTAATACCAATTCTTGGATTTTTTATGTCTCCACAAATTTTAAAAGATATGTTATTAGACATTACATCGTCTAACGGATTTTTTTCACATGTGTCTTGTATTGTTGTAAAACCTGACGATGGACAGTCCAAACATTCAAAACAACCATCACCACTACATGTCGTACAAGTTGGAGTACAAACTGGAGTCGTGGTTTCACAACTTGGTACTGGAGTCGGTACTGGGGTCGGTGTGGGAGTTGGGGTTATTACAATATCACATTTATGTTCAAAACATTGATATCCACATTCTAAACACGCTAAATCACCACAACTACATCCACAAGAAGTTTTACCACTTGTAATGGAACCACAAGTGGGACATGAATAACTTATATGTGGATCAAAGTTTCCACCAATAGGTCTTGGTGGATAAACATATATACATTTACTATTTGATATAGTAAGATTACAACAAGCACAAGTCTCAACACAATTTGCTAATGGTGTTGTAACTCTTGTATAACCGGTAAAACATTTTGGGGTTCCGTCGGCATAATGGTAAAACTTATTTTCCGCTCTAGTACCCATATAAAAAAATGTATTCTTATTTTTAGGATAAATTGTATTTAAAGTTGTTTCACCAATTCCTGGACCATATTGATCACAAAATCTTGGTTTTAAAACCATTTCTACCGTCCATCCTTTTTCCATTCTTTCTGGAAGAATTTCGTAATCATAACCATACAACTTATAAAACCCTTGATAAAATCCACCATATAGTTCATGATATCTTCCGGCCGTGGGATCTATTTTTGACACCACTTCATATTTTGTATAATTTGGTATTCCCGAAAATTTGGCGTTTTGACCTGTATGTCCGGTTACTTGAAATAATTTCAATCTTTTATCAAAATACTCTCTTTCGAACTTTACAGAGTCTTCAAAAATACCATTTGTGAAATAAATGTCCTTTCCGACCATTTTATCTACAAGACCATTATCGATACCCGTAAGACCCACGTCACATGCGGTGGACGCACTTAATCCACAAAAATTAGTATTTTCTTTTGTGTAATAATTTGCAGAAACTAAAATATTATTTGGATTGAAGTTATTATAAGTTAATGAAATATCTTGCGCCGTTAACGTGTCATTCAAATCGAAAAATACTGGTAATTTTTTTCCATAAGTTTGTGCAATTAAGTATGGTGAAAAAATAACTTCCTGTTGGTAGTCATTTTCGTCGGAAGCCAAGGACATATCTTGAGAATCCGAAACTATACTTAATTTATATTTTTTATAAACGTATTGATTTATATTTTGCTCGGCCATTCTTTTTCTTTATAAATACCAAGTTTAAAGTATTTATATTTAAAATACACACATGATTGAGCTTAACAAGAAATATTATAACTCGCCTTATTATTTTTATTTGAAAGATAACGGGAATAGTATTACAGTACATTATAAAGTTACATCAAACTTGAATGAGTCAAAAAAAGAAGAAAAAAAAGTTGAGGTCCCTAAATCAAAAGAAAAGGAAATCAAAAGTATTGTGACTCAAATTTTGAAAAATCCAGAAAAAACTTCTGCCGAAAAATTGTTTCCAAAAATATCTAAAACAAGAAAAGAAACAAAAAAAGGAAGTGCGGAATCCTATTTGGTTGCGAAAATATTGTCAACAGCGCTTAATAATTATGTTTTAGATGGTGATTTTAAAATAGAAAAAAAAGATTTAGATTTTATTAAATCTTTACCAAGAGATGCGGTTAGAGCGATACCTGCGGTCCTTACTAGTTTTTTTTCAGATGAAAGATTAATAGATGAATTCATTTCTAAACTACAAAGAAAAACATCATTACATTTTACATCAAACACTAAAGAAAAATCATCTGGTGAAATAGAAGAGTTTGTTGACGCTGACGGAACGTTTTCAACTTCAGCAATTCCAATTTTGGATAGAAGTCAACATACTCAATGGACACAAGATATGAGAGCGTCTCTTATTAGAATGGCAAGTGGGGGGTTTCCATTTAAAGCCAGAATTTATTATGGTGAGTCTATAGATGGTGAGTCGACAATTGATGAAGAAAATTTTTCTGTCTCTTACGGTTGGGATGAGATGCAAAAAAAAAATATAAAAACATTTAAAGGGTGTATGGAAATGTTCAATTGGAAGGGCAGTGACCGTAAATCAAAAGATGGTGGTTTGGAGGTTAAGGATGAATATGACGCAAGATCAAGATGTGAATCAATAGGTTTTGATCCAGAATTAGACGATGAAGGGGTACAAAGAATTGTCGAGTTAAGGAAAGAAAAAATGAGACAAATGATTGACGAACTTTTGTTAGATAAAAAATCCAAAGAAGAAGAAATATTCGAAAAAGAAAAACAAAGTCAATCTCCCGTCGAAAGAATTATAATTAGAAATTTAGAAGCAATTAAAAAAATTGCCGACAAACACGGAATAGAATTAAGACATTTACTAAAAAAAATTAAGTAATGAATAAAGATTTATATGGTCATATAATTCCATTACCTGAAGAAATTGTTGAGTATTTGGAATCATGTTTTGGTCAAGCACAAAATGCAGATTCAAATACCGAAGGATACAATAGAAATCAGGAACTACGAGATAGTGGTGAAGTTACTTATCAACAACTTGGTAGAATGAAAAATTGGTTTGATAATTATACTGGAGATAAAACAGACGCACCTTTCATATTAAATGGTGGTGATTATGTTAGAAGCTGGGTAGATCAAACTTTGACAACGCTTCGATCTGGTGATAGTTTTACAAAACAAGTTAAACAAGATTACAGTCCAGAACCTGTTGATACAAAATTACATGATGAAATGGGATGGTTAGCAGATATGAATAGACCATCCAAAGAACATAGTACATTTACACAAGATGTTAAAATAACAGAACACCTAAAAAGGATAAACGAAATAATAAAAAAACTACTTTAATGGCAACTACAGAAAGATTAGATTTTAGTCAACCAATGAATGACCTTGGTATTATCGGTGAAGAACAAAGAAAAAAACTCATTCCTAAAAATGATTATAAGGAACAAAATAAGTATTCTGCAACAAATCCAGACGCTTTAGGTGATGGTGATGAATATGGTAAAGGTACCGGTATCTTTTTAGATACGGCAAATGGAGGTTCTTCAGTTGATGTTATTGAAAGAATCAATGAGATTAAAATCAACGAATATCAAAAAGACAAACCTTATACTACACCTTCAGCGTAATGAAGTTATTAGAAACATATAATATGTTGTTGAATGAAATCGCTTCGATCGATAGTATTGTTAATGCGATAAAAAAAAGACAACGTGTTATTGTTTATTATGATGGTGATGAACCAGGAGGAAAAGGTTTAAGAATTGTAGAACCAGTTTGTTATGGTTATAGTAAGGCGGGAAATCCGGTTTTAAGAGCGTGGGATTTAGAAGGATCTTCTCACAGGGCTTATATAGGACAAAAACCCTTACCGAGTTGGAGATTATTTAGGGTTGATAAAATAATAACTCTAAAACCCACAACCGAAACTTTTAACGAACCAAGACCAAATTATAATCCTGCGGGAGATAAAAGCATGACTAAAGTTATTATAAACGCAGTATTTTAAGTAGTATTTAATTTTTTAACCAATATACTAATATTATTAATATGAATTCAGAACAAGATCTTTTAAACAAACTAATGATTTCCAAAAAAATAATGGAAAAACATAATGACATGGGAAGAGGTGGTAATAGCCAATCAACTTCTAACGTTCAGTTACAAGAATTTCGAACCCCACAGGCAAAATATAATTTACCAAACGAGTTTTTAACCGAGTCAAGACCGCAAACAACTGTTGACATGGTAAATCAAATGCCAACAGAACAAAGAATTATGAACTCTAAACTTCCAGATGAAATTAAAAAATTAATGATGGAACATCCTATTGATAAACCAACTATGGGTACTGGACCAACATTATCAAATGAATTAGTCGAAAAAGCATCTAGACTTATGAATTCTAACTTACAAGAACAACCGACTAAGCAACAACCACAACAACAAAGACAATCAACAAATGTTGATCTTTCATCTATTAAAAATATTGTTAGAGAAACGGTTGAAGATGTGTTAAAAGAAAATGGATTACTTGTAGAATCAACAACAAGAAGTGATGAGGTTTTTAAATTTAGAGTTGGTAATCATATATTTGAAGGTAAGTTAACTAAAATTAAAAAAATATCTAACAAAGATTAATCAAATAAAAAATATAGTAATCCCCATGACAATTGTTGTGGGGGTTTTTATTTTCTATTGTTGATATTCCAATATATTATGATTACATTTTAGTAAAAAAAATATGTCAAAAATTAATGTTTTATGTCTCCCTAGTGACCAATCGGGAGTAGGAAAATTTAGATCTGTGGATCCCCACGTTAAATTACAAAATCTTTTTCCAGAGGAGTTCCATGTTGATATTGATTACTCACCAAGAATTAACGATATAAATTACTGGAAAAAATATCAGATTGTACATTTTCACAGAACCATAGGTTCAGATTACGATAATACACCAAACTTAATTAAATCATTACGATCATTAAGCATTGTTGTAATTGGAGATATTGATGATTATTGGTTACCAACAAAAGAACATCCAATTCATCAGTTAATCGTGTCAAACAAGTTGCACGAAAAAATTATGGCAAATCTTAAAGTTTGTGATTATGTTACAACAACTACAGAATTGTTTGCAAATGAAATTAGAAAATTTAATAAAAATGTTTTTGTTTTACCTAATGCTGTTGACCCAAAAGACCCGCAGTTTTGTGAACCAACACTACCATCCGAAAAAATTAGAATTGGTTGGTTAGGAGGGTCTTCTCACCTACATGATTTAAAACTTTTAGACGGATTGGTCCCAAAGTTGTCAAACTACCAAAATAAGTTACAGTATTATATATGTGGATTTGACATTAGAGGACAAGTTACTGAAATCAATAGACAAACTGGTGAAAAAACACAAAGACCAATCAGACCTGAAGAAACCGTTTGGGTTAAATACGAACAGATTTTTACTGATAATTACAAAATAATTTCAGAAAAGTATAAAAATTATTTAAATACTTTTGTTGAGAATGATTACCTTGGCGTTGAGAATGAAAATTATGTTAGAGTATGGACAAGACCGGTTACAAGCTATGCTAAAAATTATTCTAAATTTGATATTTCATTAGCACCAATTAAAAATCATGTCTTTAATAGAATGAAATCACAATTAAAAGTAATTGAAGCTGGCTTTTATAAAAAAGCATTAATCGCATCAAACGTTGGTCCATATACAATTGATTTAAAACACGCACTTAAAAATGGTCAGTTTACTGATGGAAACGCACTATTAGTTGATGAGACAAGAAATCACAGCGATTGGTTCAAATCGATTAAAAAATTGGTTGAAAATCCAAATATGATTACAGATCTTGGAGAAAGATTGTATGAAACCGTAAAAGATAGATATGATCTTAATTTGGTCACTAAAACAAGGGCTGATTTTTATTTGAGTTTAGTTAAGTAATATTATATAAGTCATAATATTTATTGTTATGACTTATATTTACACATTAAGCGACGGAGAAAAAATCCGTTATGTTGGTAAAACAAAATTTACCATCAAAAGATATCACTCACACATCAATGAGAGTAAACACAAAAAAACTTATAAAGAAAAGTGGATTAATAATGTTTTATTAAATAACAGAAAAATTGTTATGGAAATATTAGATATCTGTGATGATGACATATCAAATGAAATTGAGTCATATTGGATTCATCAAATGAAATGTTGGGGATTTAATTTAGTTAATTTAACTTCAGGTGGTGACGGCGGATCCCCTATGTTAGGAAAAAAACACACCAAAGAAAGTAAAATTAAAATGTCTAAAACCGCAAAAAATCAAAATAGAAATATCGGTGGTTGGAATAAAGGTCTAAAAATGTCTGAAGGTTTTAGAAAAAAAATTAGAGAAGTGTCTAAAGGTAGAATTATAAATGACAACACAAGAAAAAAAATTAGTGAGTCACTAAAAGGTATAAAAAAAAAACCAATGTCTAATGAAACCAAGAAAAAAATTTCAGATAAAAAAAAAGGACAAGTATCACCTAACAAAGGTAAAAAATATACTGATGATCGAAAAATACAAATGTCTTTATCTAGATTAGGTAAGAAAAGGAGCAAGGAATCGGTGGAAAAACAATCTCACTCTAGAAAAATTATTTGGGTAATTAAAACACCATCTAATGACATTTTAAAATTTTTGGGTTATACTTCATTTATTGAACATGTAAAAAAAAATAAATTGTCTGTTAGCACCACAACTTTAAAAGCATATGGTAAAAACAAAGGGTGGGAAATAATCGATAAACTAAAAAACAAATAATGATAAATATACCTTTAACAAAAATTTTATTTTTGGATATTGAAACTGTTGGTGGTTGTAGGGACTATGAAACATGTAAAACCAGTAATCCAAAAGTGGCGGATCAATTCATTAAATATATCGACTGGTTTCAAAAAAGATTTCCTGAAGATTCACAACTTTCATTAGATCAGATTTTCGTAAAACGAACCGCATTAGTTCCGGAGTTTGCAAAAATTGTTTGTGTGTCAATGGCATTTGTTTTAGATAATGGTGAAGTAAAAAAACAAACATTTTCTGGTGATGACGAAGTTAAATTGTTATCCGATGTTCGAGATTTATTAAATCGCTGTCATAAGTTAGACTTTTACCTTTGTGGTCATAATTTAAAAAACTTTGACATTCCTATGTTAGCACAACGTCTGATTGTACATGGCATTACGCCATCTAAAATACTTCCGCCTTACGATACTAAACCGT
>Ga0172362_10000591_pt1 | contig 30098 bp, 22 predicted proteins | sample LakKivs1_kivu2a2_FD_114534 | JGI IMG/M metagenome (GOLD analysis project Ga0172362, IMG submission 114534) | Sediment microbial communities from Lake Kivu, Rwanda - Sediment s1_kivu2a2 | ecosystem: Environmental > Aquatic > Freshwater > Lake > Sediment | place: Rwanda: Western Province, Lake... | reverse complement strand
TTCCTTTTTGAAGTAAAGATTTTAATTGTTTTATTTTATTTTCAAATAAATCTTTTTTAGTTTTCCAATGATTTGATAATAATTCTGAATTTGCAAAAAAATCTTGATTTACAAAATTTTCTACTTCTTGCATTCTTCTTTCTATCTCAGCTTTCTTCTCATCCAACGCTTTAGCAGTTGCTTCTACTTCGCCTTTGGCTTGAGCTTGCGGGGCAGAGACTTGAGATTCTGCTGAGGGTGCTCCTTGCGCCACTTCTTCGCCAACTTGGGCTTCTGACTGTACAGGTACTTGACCTGCTGTTTGCTCTTGAACGGCATCTTCTTGCGATGGTTGTTGAGTGTTAAAATAATTATCTACAGCAGCGTCTATCTGCTCTTGGCTTTGGGACATATCAATACCAGTCAGGTTCTGAATAACCTGCTTTACATTCTTCCCTGTGGTTCTTATGAATTTTTTAGCAGATTCTGCGTTTCTAAACGCGACCTCTATAGCTGATATTATAGGAGCTTTTACTGACTCAGAAAGCTGAACCCCGCTTGCGGCCTCGCTTATCTTCGCTTTCGCCTCCTGCGTTGTGCCTAAAGGCGAGACTACTTCTGCTTGTTCTCTTTGATTAACTGAAGCAGCTTCAACCTGTCCTTGCGGCTGTACTTGGCTAACTCCTTCTCCGCCTCCATCGGCAGTATTTTTGGCTGGTTTTTCATCTTTTTGCTTTAAATTTAATTGCTCTGCCGCCACCTTGACGTCAGATGCTGTCACTTTCTGATTCCCCTGCTGCGCTAACTCGAACCGTATTTTTTGAGCCTCTATATCATAAACAATGTTCTTATTACGAACAGTGACCTCTTGACCGGTAGCTTTATCTCTTAAGTTCACGCTCACAACATCTCCTTCTCCATCAACATTCACAGAAACATAATCGTAATCGGAACCATAAACCTTGACAGTATTATTTGAGAAATCAGCATCAACAGCAGAGGCGTCTGTCTGTTGCTCCTCATCTATAGCCGCAAGCTCAGTTGGTGTCATCGCCTCCATTGTATCAAACGGTCTAACAAGCTCTACACCTATCTCAGACATTGTTCGACCTGGGATAGCCCCCTCGATTACATAATATTCCCCATCTGATGTTTTTACAGCCGGAAGGCCGTCCTCTGTCATCTGAAGCGAACCTTCAACCCCTTGGTAGTTCACATAAACACCTGACTGGTATGGAGCGTTTTCAATAGGAGTATTAGCAAATGAGTCCTGCTCCTGGGGTGTCGCTGTAACAGAGATACCTTGAGGAGTAACAAACTGCTCTTTCTTAGGCTTAGGTCGTTTCGGGAAAACTTTTTTAGGTTTAAACTTAGGAACTTGCTTAGGCTTCTTACCTCCCCTCCCTTTCGGAGCAGACGGTACAATTTTCTCCCCTGGACCAGCCTCCCCTATGGCTTCTTGCTCAACTTTAGACTTCGCTATCTCAGCTAAATCCACATCTTCCCCAGCATAGATGGCTTTCGCCACTTTCATATATGGGTCATCTTCAGAATTATATGCCTCTGTAGCATCAAGAATTGAGCGCTCAACAACGGACTTGTTACTAATAGAAATACTCCGAAGCATTCCATCTATTTCAGAAATCCTATCAAGCTCATTCGCAGCAAGAGATTTTCCGTATTTCTTTACAGACTCTTCAAGCTCTTTACGCTCTTGAACAAGGGCAATAGCCTGAATCAGCGCTTCCTGATTAGTTATTGATTTTGGTATAGCCTCTGAAACATAAAGTTCCTTTATGCTATCAATCCTTCTAATTGTCTTTTCGTAGTCTGCGAGACTGATTTTTCCGGAGTCGAGATACCTATCAAGCTCAGCTCTTACAAACTGTTCATTTTTATTTGCATCTTCACCATAAACCATTCCGTGAACCAGTTTTGAGAACTTAGGCGTCACCATAGATTTAAACGCGGCTGGAATTGTCATTAAGACAGCTCCCGCGAGTCCACCTATTGCGTTTTCCTTCACTTGGCTTAAAAACTCATCCATACTCTCTACTGTCTCTATACTCGTCCCGGCTGCGGAGAATGCGAATTCAGTTGCCGTGCCAACAAGCCCCTCCCAAACTTCAGAAGCCGGCTCTTCTATCAAACCTGGAACCATCCCCTTTAGATGAGAAGAGGCGATTGCCCCGTAGTTTAGACCTTTAATTTTACCTCCATTATCCTGAATCGCTCTCCAAAGAGTCCTTCTAAGAGACTCTCTACCCTCTGTCTGAAGACGCTTCATCATCCCTCCGAAAGCATACGTATCTGACGTGGCCGCTGCAAGACCCAAAATACTTGCAAACAATGTCGCTTCAGCCTTATTTAAGCCTTGGTCTTGCGCCTCGTAAAAACTATCCCCAAAAACCTGAGCAAAGCCAACCGCCCCGCCTACAAATGGGTTCCCACCCGAAACCAACGTACCAGCCATGGATGTAGCTATACTCGCTCCAGCCTGTGCAGTTATAGCGAATAATTCAAGCGTTTTGGTTTCTACACTCTCAATACCTTTCTCTTTTAGATACTCAACAGAGGCCATTGGAGATATTTCTTGAAGATATCTTAAATTCGCGTCTATCTCACCTACAACAGCGTCTACATATGCATTATTAAATGCATTGAGAGCCTTTCCTGCCCTTTCGTCCCCAAGCACCTCATACATACTAAATGCTGACGACCACGCTAAATCCTCCATGGCTATATATGTTTTTTGGAGGCTATAACCTGCCTGTGCAATAGCGTCATTTGTAATAATAGCGGCCTTACCTAAAAAAGACTGCTTGTTAAATTTATCAAGCCTGGCTTTCTGCTTCCATTCCGGGTCATCCAAGGTCCTCTGAACATCGCTCCACATGTGAAACCTCTCTCGATTAATATCAAGATTCCTCTCGGCTGACTTAACTTGAGCGGTCAAATTAGCCATCTGTTGATATATAGGTAGGGCCTTGCCAACCCATTGCTGCAGTTCTACAGGCACGTTCTTTTCTCCACCGACAATATACTTAGCTACATTATTAGCATTATAACCAGCAGGAATATCTACAATTAAGTCTTGAATAGAACGTGTTAAAGCCGAAATCTTCCCCCTGCTCTTACTTAAAAGATTGCTTAAGTTAGCATACTGAATATCAAGCTCGGCGATTTCGTCCTTTGGTATATTTTTTATTGACTCCAAAGATGAGACCCCCTGCCTTATATCTCGAAGCCTGGTTTGAAAATCTTCAATAGAACCTTTTCTCGAAAGGATGTAATTATTAAAGTTAGCAGAAGCATTTTCATATTGAGCAATTGCAATGGGACCCTTCAATCGCAACTCCTCAGGTATATTCTTCTTCGCTTCTTCATATTTTAAATAAGACCTCTGAAGGGATTCAATTTTTAACGCTTGCTGTTCAATATATGGTTTCAGCGGCTGATATTGCTCTTCAATTGATTGCAATTGATAAAACAAGTCATCGGACTGTTTTATCTTTTGATTAAATTCATTAACCGACTCCTCACTACTTACATCAAGAGTTTCTCGCAATGACTTAATCTCTTTATTCAAAGAAGTAAACTGCTCATTAATTACACTAAATTGCGAGCTTAATTCTTTGCTCATATCAATAGCTTCTTGAGCCGATGAAAGCCCTATGGCGTTTATGTCAGCGCCGGCAGGTTGAGTTAACCACTGGTTGTAACTATTTAACTCTGACTTATACGCTTTGCCATAATCAGTAGCGCCCGATATTTTTAACGCTTCGTCATAATCATCAATTATCTCAACAAGTTCTTTAGGAGCCGTTGGCATACTACCTTCTTGCCCATACTTTATTTCATACTCCTGAGTTGCAACCCTTATCGCCTCTGCCTTCCTGTTTAACGCCTGATAATAAACCTCCGCGTCAGTCAATTTGGGATTATCGCGCTTAATCTGCTCCGATATTTGGTCATATGAAGCATTTATATCAGCATAAGTATCTTGCTTACTTTGATGTTGCAATTGTCTATAAAAGTCAAAACGCTGCTGTGAAGCCTGTTTTCCTTCTCCTCCACGTTCTCCAAGCTCTCCACCCGAAACATTAAACTCCACTTTTTTAAAATATTCAGAGAAATAATTATCTTTTGGGTCGCCCGATGGAGACTGCGGCTGTTCAGGTTCAACATCTTTCGATAGCTCTTTTAAAAAATTAGCTCTTTTTACAATAGGAACATCAGGGTATTCCTTATTAAGAAGTTCTGAGCCGGCAAATAAATTAACTCCAGCCGCTCCACCGTCAGTAGATTCCGCAGTGGCTTCAGGCTCAGCTGTATTAAAGTCATAAGCCACCACATCCGCATTACCCTCTATTTCATATCCACTGAAATCAATAAACTTTTTATTTAACTCCTCAGGATTGTATTTGCCGGATTTTATTGTATTAGAGTATACTTGATAATACTCCCACAAAGATTCATCTTCTGCTATTTCAGGAAAATCAACAACAGCCTCCTCGAATGTATAATCAGGATATTGTTTTAAAGTCGCATGAAAATCATTTAAGTCAGATTGACGAACTCTCAAAGGAGGCCCAGTCTCTTGAGGAGGTTCAACCTGAAGAACAGGATTCGGCTCAACTGATTGCTCAACAGGAGGTTGAGGTTGCAATGTCTCTTCCATAGTATATTTACTTAAGACAAATATACCAAAACATGCTTTAGCTTAAAACGCCTAAGAAAACCTTTATAATTTTAATTAAGAGTTTGATTTGTCCGAACCCTTCTACCGACCTGATTTTCCGGTTTTTTCCCAGTCTTAGGTTTCGTTTCAGTTGATTTCGGCGGGGTCGCTGGCTTGGACTTCGGAATCTCACGAGATTTCTCAATAGGAATAACCCCTGTTGATATCGAATTATACTCTTCAGGAGACACATATTTACCTCCGCGCATATACCTTTTTATCATGCCATTTTGTTCAGCCATCTGTGTAAGCTGGGTCATATAGTCATTTTTAGTTGGGTCAAGAATATAATTCACGAACAAGTCAACAGCCTTTTTATTATCCGCAATCTCCTTGTCATTAAGCAAGTCCCTAACACCCATCAACGTAGCAAACATTCGTTTATTCTGTTCGCTTTTTGATATCTGAGCACGAGTTCCAAGAGAGGTGTTTTGATTAAAGAATCCAGCGGCAGGATATAACAACTGTGCGTCTTTTTCTTTTTTATTACCAGGTTTAGCTATCTCATCAGCAACAACTTTAGCGAAAACATCAAACTGAACATTACCTGATTCTACTGCAGCTCGAACTTCATCCTTATTAATAACCTTCCCGGCAATTCTAACAACTTGACCGCTAGGGCTTTGGTTTTTTGCAAAAATAGGAACAAGCTCCAATTTAGTTGACTTAGCCGTGAATGAACCAATAATGCTTGTCGGCTCATTCGTCCTTAAATCTATAATTCCCTGTTGACCCGACAAATTCAAACCATCTTCTCCATAATTTAAAGCCAATGCAGGGTAGTTGTATGTCTTTTTCGACCTGTCTTGCTGAACAGCTTCTATAGAGGAGAACTGCATAGACGGGTCACCCAATACCGCAGATTCGGGAACATCGCCGGTCGTAACATTTACAGTTGTCTGCATATTATATGGCTGTCGGGCTTGTACGTCGTCAGAGCGAGTTATACCCTGAGCAAACAGCTGGTCTGTCCTATAATCAATAATTGCCTCCTGAAGCTTTCCGGTTCGCTCAAGCTCTCTTATATCCTCCTTAAATCCGGGGGTATTTCGATTAGCTTGATAATAAGAAAAAGCAAGGTTGGCTTTGTATTCAGGGTCTACGGAATATGACGTTGCCACTCTTTTTTTTATAGCATCCTTTTTTACAGTGTACTGAATATCCTGAAATGTAGTACCCTCTATTTTAAAAGTATTAGTTTTAAATTCAGCATTATTAGGGTCTCTAAAATAGGAGATGTCAGCATCTTTGAAAAAATCTTCATCAAGCTTAGATACATCTATTTTCTTTGGAAAATCCATCACTATAGCGCCGGTTGCGTTATCCTTAGACATATTGCTTCGGATATTGAAACCAGGAAGGCTCATAAACCCGTCGTCGTCAAAATCTTTTTTCGAATCATCGGCAAGCCATCCTACTATAGGTTCAGGGACAAGAGCGTTTGGCTGAGCTTGTGCCTTCCTTGCGGCCTTTATCAAAGCGTCTGCCGCCTCTATATCAGTCACTTTATTTTGAAAGGTAGCCATTGAAGAGCCTAAGTGAGGCATAGCCCTTTGGGCGTCTCCATATTGAAGAATAGTTTGGTCTATACCTGCCATAAATTCATCCACAACAGCTTGAGCTTCAGGCACAAGCTTCTTATCCACTCTTAACTTTTTAGCCGCATCAACTTTGAGCTTTAAAAGTTGGTTGTCGGCAGAAACGCCAGCGCGAGCTCGCGCAAGAGCCTGTTGTTGAGAAGCCCTCACCCCCTCATAAAATGCCTTATCCTGAGGAACCGCTACGGTAAGTCCTTTTGAAAATCCAGCTCCGGAAGAGCCTGTTAACATATCCCCTAATGCCATATTAATTATTTTTAAATAACTTTAACAGCTCCTGGAGCTGCATTAGGATTAAACCCACCTGTATACCCAGGATTTCCATAGTAATTTGGGGGAGGCTGATAATACCCCGGATAATATGAAGGGGAGACATCCTTCGGGGAGTTCCCGCCCCTTCCTCCAAACATATTATCAATATTTGCGCCAACATACTGACCTGCCACATACTTAGCAAACTCTTCAGGCTCTTTCAATCCTTTTCCAATATTCGTTAACCCCATATTTAAAAGACCGGCTGCGGCATCTATTGCTTGCTGGCTTCGCATGATTTCTAATTGCTGTTTTTGCTTGTTATACCAATCCATATCCCGAGCAAGTTGATTCTCAACCTGAATGTTCTGACGTCTTATTACGGCATCGGATTGCGCTAAACCAAGGTTAAACTCATTTGAACTAAGACCCATAATGGTTGATAGCACCGCGGACATATTACCACCTGTATATGCACGCCCAGCTCTAAACTGAGCAAGAGACAAACCTGCTTGTCTTTGAGTCAAAGCAGCCCTTTCTCCTGCGGTATACCCTTGGGTTGACATAGCCTTAGCTCTATCATAACTCCTGGTTATCTCGGCGCCTGGCGAGTAAGTCGGCCGTTCTTTTTTATTTAGCTCCTTTAACTGCCTAAAACCAATAACCATCTGAGGAACTCCCATTAAAAATTCTGCTATCATGTTGTGTATAGTCTTGAAACCGGTTTAAATTTAAGAACCATATTAATAAGCCTCTGCTCTTCCTTTGTGTTAAAAATAAATTTAACTCTCACAAAAGTACCAAAAATACCACCTTCCCCAAACTTTCTTAAGTCCACATCTTGAGTGTCTTTATTTACAGGAGCGTCCCACTGGTCCAACCTCCCGACAAAATCATCCCTAATAATAAATGTTCGATTCGTATTGGTGTTTATTTCTATAATATACGGAGAAAGAGCTGATAGAACACGTAGGGCAACTGCCTTTTTCTGCATATTCCCATCTATATTAAAAACGCTCTCAACGGCGGCAAGAATTTCTTTGCCGCCCTTCCCGCTATCATAAAAGACTAATGGAATTCCGGCGTTTCTTTTAAATATATCACCAACAGGAGTTGCAGCACGAGGGTAATAAACATCATCCATATTCTTAAGATATATCGTAGGATATATGTCATCCTTGCTTATAAACCTGTCATCCTTTTCACTCCAAACAATACTGAAAAACTTCATATAAGATTCATCCCCATAATCAACACGAATCCACCTATCCAAATCCTCTAACATTGATGTGCCTGGTTTGGAAAGATGATTATTTTGAGAAATATACAAAACAGGTATTTCCTCAAATGACTCCTCGTAATATAGACCTGGGTATGAATAAACATCCCCCTCTCTTATCTCCAATCCGACTTGCCAAACGCCTTTATAGTTCTTAGCCAGTCTAAAGGTCCAAACAGCCTCTTGGTACACTTCGTCCCATACTCCGTGAACCCCAAAGCAATCAGCTGGAGTCAATGACCATTTAGCTAAGGCCGTATTATTCCTTATCAAAGAAGAAACTTTCGCACGTTTAGATATAGGGACCGTACCGTCAGACCCAAAACGAACAATGTGCCTATTTACCGCATCGAAATAATATAATACCTGGTTCCCGCCCTGAGTCCTACCTATTATCACAGACTGCTTATGCATTGAACCCAATTGAGATATAAGCACACCTGGGCGAGAGAATGCTCGACCATCGCCAATTAGAGCCGTCAAGCCGTCTCCTGTTGTCAAAACCCCTCGAGTATTAAAATATTGACGCTGAAGCCCACGCTCTTGCACAGTAAAAAGTTCACCGTTCAATAACCCATGATGATATATAGGGCCATACTTTGTGTCGATGCTTGTATAGTCTGCTATTGAAAATTTTCTATACGAATCAACTGGAGCGTTCCGAATTTTTGCGTCTGAATAAATTATACCAGTAGGGTCTTCAGACACCGTCACGACCCCGTCATAATAAGGGAGCCGGTCCTGAACCTCCCCTCTTACGTTGTATATCCTGCTAACGTAGTTTAAATCATAATCATTCGCAAACAGCCAGGAAAATATGTCTTGACCATAGCCCCCTGGCCAGGCCTCTTTATTGCTAATAGTAGACTCAGCCATCGCCCTCATTTGAGCATTTATTCTCGTGTGCGAGTAAAAATCTATAGCCGCAAATCTCCTGTTTGCTTGACCAATATTTGAACCTGTATAAGCGAGTTTATGAGTAATTTTTTGTACAAAAGCATCTCCTCCGTAAACATCAACAGAAAACTCTGATGATGTTATTGAGTAACCAGTGCTTATAAACGTAATATTATCAAGATTCGAATACTTATCAGGCTGGTCGATATAAACCTGAACATATCTAATCCCCCTGTCTTGTATTGTAATCTGCGTGCCGATAGAAGGGTCAAAATCATCAACAAAATCAGGTTCAAGAGGAATTGATTGAGATAATTTAAGGACGAGGTTTTTATCCCATTTTGTATTAGATGTAGTTAAGTCGAGATTAGAGAAAAAAACTTGCGTGTTATTAAACAGATATGTTGAGCCGGCTTGTACATTATGTGCCTCCTCTATATCATACTCTGTTAATGAGTATCCTTGGCCCTGCCAGCCACTGTCGCCTCCATAATACAAATAGCCCCGCCTTACATTGGGGCTGTCGAAAAGGTCTCCAAAAATGTAATCCGGAAACGAGTTGTAATCATTACTTCCGAATACAATTAACTTTGTCCCTGCCTGAATCAAAGCATCCTCCCCTGAAAAAATCAAATCAGGCAAGTAAAGAGCAACGACATCTTGTTTACGATTAACAGGGGCTATTTTGTTATAAGCAGAGTCAATAAACGTAAGAGGCACTACAGAGGATGTTTTTGCAGAAAAACTCTCTATAGCAGGTTCTACGCGGTCATATGTTTGACCGTTTGAAAACAACGTCCCATTCTTTTTACATAAAACAGCTATTCCGGAATAAAGTACAGATGGACTACTTACCTCCGCTCTTAATATTTCAACCCTATCAACAACCTGAAAAGCTGGGAGGCCGTCAATAATATAATTAAAATCAAAATCAGAAAACTGTATTCCAGTTACAATAATCTCCCCTTCTGTTGACGCCGGGATTGAATATCCTCCGCGACCTTCTGTTATGTTGTATGTAGGTAAACCTGAAAGCCGCCTACCGTCTGAGGACGTCGATTGCTGGTCTATCCTTATTTCAGCAAAAGGAATAGGCATTGACTCAAACCCATCCTTAAATATAACCCTACCTGCAAATAAATATGTTTCATTCGGGACAAGTGTCCCAAAGTAACAAACATTGAAAGGGTCTTGATATTCTCCTGTGGATAAAAAATCCTGAGGCTGCACAAATGGCGCAGCATCTGGGTACAAGCGACCTATCTTGGGGATTCTCTTTTGTATAATTCGATATTTAACACTGTCAAAAAAACCAAGTAATATTTTTTCGTTCCTATATTTTAGATTAGACAAAATAAGCCTGTTGTCAGCTATAGATATGTTTAAAGACTTACTTGGAGGACGGTTTTCTATATTCAAAGACGCTACTGGTATAGTTATTATACCAGTCTCCAAGCCTGTATGAGTGTAATTAAAAGACCTCCTCCCGTTAACAGGGACTCTTTTTACTATATAAGCCTCTACGCCATCTTCAAGATAGTCTACAATAGCTATATCTACATAAGAGATTATCTGTGGGTCTATACCTGATATCTCCAATACATTAGACTTATTACACTGGGCATCGGGGGCATTCCCTGAAACAAGACGCGCAGAGCCTGTTAATTCGGGCTGAAAAACAGGAATCAATCCGGTGGTTGTACTCCAAGAATACTCGCTCAAATCTCCACCCACGCCTCTTACAGAATAACGCTTATTTCCCGACTTTAAACTACCTTGATTCTGCAACTGTTCCTTAAATCTCACCTGAAGCGAAGACGTGGAAACAATAAGCCTCAAAGTGGAATCAATATTATCATATGAATAGACGCCATCAGGAGAAACAAAAGAAAGAGCCCCGTCTTCAATATATTCACCTTTGTAATAAAAAACCCTTTGACTATTGTTATAGTCAGTAAAATAACATGCGATAGAGCCAATATGCTCCTCTGTGTCCACATCAATCTGCTTATGAGTCATGAAATTCAACTCGACTGAGCGAAGAAGTCGAGTATACAACTCATCACCGTTATAATCCCTTTTCATTACACCAATTTCTCCAACGGACCTAATCTTACTACTCACAAGTAGACCTGCCTGGGAGACGGGGGCGACCGGAATAGTCGTAATGCCCACAAGGTAGAAACTATTTGAATCAACAACCTCAATGGAATGAGTGCCATTTAAAAATGAAATACTTGGCGATGCGCCTGATAGGATTATAAACTCAGCATTCTCAAGTCCATGAGAATTAAGCAAAACCCTCCATTTCCCTTGAGAGAAGTCGAACTCAACCAATGGTGACACCCTGGAAACGGGAGATAAATTAGTAACCGCAGAAAATATGAACGTATCACCTCTGTAATCACAAGAGCCTATAACCCTAAGTTCACCAGTCAACGCTGGCGGTATAGATTCTTCTATACACTCTATTTTTATATCCGAGTTATCTTCAGGAAGAACAAAGAAGTCGTTATGATAACTTACGTTGTTAATATTGCCCGGAAGAACAGTGTTTAATCCTATAATTATGTGTGGTCCTGTAATAGATGACGGTACGTAGTTTGAGTAAAAACCAAGGTTAGGGAATAAAGAAAATCCAAACTGAAGTGACTGGTTTAAACTTACAAGATTGTTTCCGGAAGCCTGGAAATATGTAATCTTTTTATTTGATGAAGTTACTTTTATAGTAACTGGACCCGCTACATTTGACAGCTTATACTTCTTTGACGCAGCGACCACATTGCCAATTTTAAAAGAAAACTTATCTCCTTTTCGAGGCTTGCAAGACATCCCTTGATTTGACGTGGAAGAGTCTAACTCTATATTCTCACCAATTGTGACCATAGGTTGCGGCACAAGCTGGTATTCATCGTCGGAGTTTATCCCAACAAAACCCTGAAGTTTTACCTGTGGCATCCTATATATCTTTATTATTATCCTGCAGCAAGGAGTTATAAATATAACTTAATTCAGCTTTCTGCTGCTCAAACTGATTAGTAAACTCATACCCTCTAACATACGCCTTCTGAGCTATATACTCTCTTTTATACTCATCCCTAACATCTCTTGAAATCAACCCGTAGAAACGAAGGGCAAATTTATAGCAAATATAAGCAACGACCGCTCTTTCTTGATAGTCGTAAAGAACCATAAAGCAATCTTTATCAAGATTATATCCAAGGTATGTCACAGTCGCTTTATCTGCTGTGATGTCAGTAGAAAATATTAGCTCATCTCCAATAATCTCACATGACCTATATTGCTTTACAGTGTAAAACGAATTGTCAGAATTGTCTCCAACCCCTGAAATATACCTTGAGTCTACATAGATTATTTGATTGGGGCCGCCGTTGGTGTTAACAGAAACTGCAATCAGTCGAGAAAACCCATCAGGCAACACCATTCTATAATTGACAATATCAATTGTCTTGGTCTGTTTTATGTTCTTTTTTTGACCTGATATATTCCTAATAGCGTCATCAGCTAATTTCAATAAAAAAGGGTCATAAGCACCATCTTCAAGATTAAGCATTTGCTTAGCCATTGAAACTGCCGAGTCAAGCGTTATATTTACAAAAGAACCTCTTCTCATTTTTATCCATTATTATTTTGAACTACCTGAGGAATCACAGATGAATCTTCGGTCGCATTCGGTATTGTATCAGGAGCAGATGACATCACTGACCTAAAATATTTTTCTTGAACTAACTGAAGTACCATGTTAAACAATTCGTCAGTAATAGGATACTCGTCATGTTGTATATCATACTCGGGTAGAGCTTCGGGGGCCTGAAAAACAGCACGGACAACAAGCAACTTTGTAGGGCCTCCATATGGCTTATGAAACAAAATAGAATTATAATCAGGCTCATATAAAACCCATGGAGATTCAGAAACAATATGTCTTGTAAAAAAATTTTTTTTATAATTACTAATCTGAGACCGGCTTTTTAACCTGGTTATATTCTCCCCATTCTGAACCCCTATATATGTAATTCCATCATTAACAGCAGATACAGGAATAATTCTATCACAAGTGTATGTGTAAATGCATTTAGACAAATCATACTCATCCTGAAAATCCTTATCATAAACCAAAGATGATGTTTGATAAGCCTGTTCAGGAACAAATCCTTTTACTCTGAAAAACTCAGAGATGGCAACTGCTCTAAAATCATTAAGAATTTTTATTGACTGCTGTATTGTGACTCTCGCATCTACTGTTATAGAGCCCCCTGAGCCTAACATAGACTGAATCTGCTGTGCGTATTTGTGAATTACAGGCATTATGGATTGATTAATATTTGACCATTCTCTGAATTTAAAGCGTTGTAATCCCTTACACTTCTATTGAAATCAGCAACCGCCTCGTCTATAACTCTTTGAATAAATTTTCTCGAATAATAAACTTCATAGTCCACACTATTACTCTCCAAATCAAAAAATGTTATATCTGAACGAATATATGTCATTGATGCAGAAGATGGACTTGGGGTTTCAGGCCTAAAGTATATTTTACCATCTGATAAAATATATGACGGAGCCCAAGGGTCTACGCCCAAATATCTGTTGACAAATTCATGAGGAGATTGCTTTTCAGCCGATTCTGAAAAAACTAAATTAAAAACATAAGATGTACCAACCGGTATAGTCGATAAAGATGCAGGAATAGATAGCTCCTTATCCTGAAACAAAGCAATAGTCCTTTTAGAAAGAGATTGAACATAATAATCTTGCTCGTAAGATTGTAAAATCGGGCTGGTGGTAATCTTAACGACATGGCCGGTCCTGAACACGGTGGGGTATAAAAACTTTATTTTATTAGCCTCAACTCCTTCCACTTTAACCCGAAGCTTACTAAGGGGCTGCTTATATTTTGGGCGAACAGAAAGAAGATGCATGTAGTTCCCTGCCACTGAAATAGAGGAGTATACCGATACAGAGTTTTCAACATAAGAACCGTTGATAGAGGACTGGGTTTGAAAAACAATTTGAGTTGGAGACGTTATTGCAAACGGGCCAACGAATGCTTCTTGAGACAAGCCTGAGTTTTCAATATTCCCAAAAACAAGATGAGGTAAATCTGCTGATGATAGTGTGTGAGGCTGAGTAAAGTTTAGTTCAATTGAAGTAAACCCAGGTGGAACTACAGGAGGCGTAACAACTACACTTTCTATTAAAAATGGATTTATTAAAAGCGCTCCGTCAAATAGCGGAAAGTTTTTTTCATAGACAATCAGTGAGCGAATATCATCATAATCTTTTTGAGAATCTAAACCTCTGAATATGCGCTCAATAATGTTAATTATTGCAACATTCATTCGGCTCGACTTCTGCGATGTGCTCTCAAAGTCCGTATATGCCTGGTCTATTTCCCGGTCATATATCTTTAGAATATCAAAACCTGTCATAAAACAAAATTAAACAATAAAGCCCCTTGTTCGAAGGGGCTTTACTTAAATGTTAATACATGAGACTATTGCGCTTCTGTAGACACCTGAGCCGGCTCTTTCTTCTTAGTACGAACCTTCTCGCCTTTTGACTCTGCAAGTGTTTTTACAAGAAGCTCTTTCGCATCCGAGCATGTCCCTTTATATCTTTCAAGGTCAACATCATATTCTTCTATAGAACGAAGAACCTGCATATTCACAGTCTTATCTCGTCCAACATAGGCGATAACATCATCTATCGTCCGGCCAAGAGGAGTGTCGTAATACGAATAGCTTTCACGCTCCTTATAAATAACCCCAAGAGCAAGGGCTTTTTGAACCACTACCCTTGGTGAAGACGTTTCAAAATCTTTAATAAACTCTATGAAATCAACAGCCTTTTCTACTGTAGAAATCAATATTCCCCTATCAGGGGCGGCAAGCATTGAAGCTAACTCATCTGCGTTTTTCCCTACCGGATTAACACCAAAAACAAATGCAATCTCTCTCCACTGAACAGGGTCCTCCTGGAAAAACCTATTCATAGCAAGCATTTTTGTGACAACACCCATATACTCTTGGCTTACTTTTTTATGAGAAAGCTCGACAATCCATCTTTTTGCAGAACTTGAATAATTATGAGATTGCTCTCCGGTTGAATTATAAACGTCCGGATGGCGAAGAATCATCATAGCTTCTTTATCATTCGCAGTCAAACCCTTCATTTGGTCAAACGACAAGTTCTTGCTCATTAGAAGCTCATAGTTCTCCGCATTAAACTCAACCTTATACTCAAAAACATCTCCATCGAAAAATATCTTTTTCTCATCAAGGGGGCGCATATCCCTCGATGCCAACTGGCCCTGATACAGCGTACCGTCAGTCAATAAGGAAATCTGCCTTTTTGTTATAGAGTCAAGAAATGCAAAACTAAATAGCGTCCTGCGATTTGATGTTAAATTAAAGGGCCTAAGGATAAGTGTTTCTGTTCTCATTTTTAGTGTTTTTGCAAATTTATAAAAAGCTGATACATAAAAAACAAAAAGCCCGAATAAACGGGCTTTTTGATAATAGATAAAAAATATTAGTTATTAATAGTCTGATTAGCAAGCAGCTCTGCATCAGCAGCAGCTCCTCCAGCCGCTAATCCTCCGAATATTTCAGTAAACCTAACCTCCAAGGCCGCAAACTCAGTCGGCGTAGTGTCGTCAAAAGTGTCATCTACAAACAAAATATGTGAGCCCTCTTGATATCTGCTTATTGAATTCAAGGACGAAACAGGGTTAGCATATTCAATAACATATTTAGTATACTTACGACCTGTATTCGGAGATAATGTTGCACCATTACCTTCAACCTCTGCGGCAACAAGTTCATATGAACCGGCGACCTCTGATGGGTATACAGTAAGAACCGCGGTTCCTGTGTTTGTACCCGAGCCTACAACCCCTGTAATAGTGAACGTAGTGGCTCCCGTTACGTGAATTCTTGAAGGAGTTAGAGTAGCTACGGAGGCATTACCATTCTTTGTGAACGTAAAACCTGTAGCACTTGTGATTCCGACAAGAGCTCCGGTGCTCAGGTTATGAGCGGCGAGGGTTGTTACCGTGATAACTCCCGAAGAATGAGCTATAGCAATACCTGGGGTTGCGTTAAGCGCAATTGTATCGAGAGTCTCTGCAAAAGTACCTCCAAGCGGACCACCCATTGAGAACAACGGGTTTCCTGTTCCGCCGGTGACAATACATGTTGAGGTTCCAGTGCCAACAACATTAACCTTTCCGCTATTGTTATACTTAAGCAAGACTGCACGAAGCGCATCGCAAACCACTTGAGCTGAACCTGGTGCTGTTGCACCCGAGTTGTATATAACAGCGACATTTCTACTTTGACCGTTAATTGTCTGAGTTATAACAAACCCATAATCGACGTTAGCAGCAAGCGTTCCTGGAGTGTATGTATAACGCTGCGACTTCTCAACGAGCGAATAAATTCTACTCAAGTAGCAATTCTGAGATAAATTAATTTTCGGACTGCGGTTAGCAGTTGGTCCGATTAATAAAAATTTATCATTAACAACTAAATCAGCGGCTGAGCCCTGAATTGTGTTTATAATCTGATATGTAGGTTTTAAAGCGTCCATTTTTCTTCAATTTTATAATTATTGTGTAAGTTCAATCATACCGCTAAACTGACCAATCATATCATGAGCGCATTCTGTAAGAACGTGATAAGAACTGTTGTCTACATCTGTAGCTGTTCTATTCACAGACATTTCCATGATTTGTTCATTGGTAATACCTGAGCTCGGAGAGCTGTCGATACCCGGAACGAAACACTCATAATACTCACTATCTCCCCAGTAAACCTTTTCAATTGCAGGAGCCGTTCCCGAACCGCCTCTTACAGGAATAGGGTCAAGGTCTAAACAGTATGCTGTATACTGCTTTTTGCGATAAAGGGCATTTGAAAGAATTGATTGCTCAGGGAAATAGAATGGGTCGTTGAGTAAAGGAAGCTCCATGAAGTAATACTCAAGACCGGCAACATGATATTGCATGATATTAAGGCCTGATACATCTTCACCCCCGAAGGTGTTGAGCTTTCCTGCGTTTTCAATAAACCCTTGCGTAAAGTTATTTTGGATATAAGATAAGATACCTTTACCCATGAGCAAGAATTTAGGACCCTTCCTTACACGTCTATCGTCTACATCAGCAAGGAACTTCTCAAATGTGTTAAGAGAAGGCAGTGTGGGAAGAGCATAATGAACCACCTGACCAATAGGTCTTTCTTTGATAGCCCACTCAATCCCACCGGCCTGGTTTACAACCTCGCCATTTACAGTAGACTGTCCACGGCGACCCATCAAAGCCATGTTCTCCATGTTTTTCAGAAGTCGGTCTACAGCCTCCTTTTGCTGTCCACCCCACCACATTTCTCCGTCATACATAACGCGAGTCTTACCACGGTCTCTACGAGAAAGGTAATTCGATTCACGAACAACCTGAGTAAGATTATAATCCACATCAGGGAAAATGTACAGAGGTTTACGTCCGGTTGAGTTTCTTAAAGGGTGTGCAGAACCATATACCTTTAAGTATGTGTTTGCAACAAACTCAGAAAGCATTTGAGCGATGGTGGTTCCACCCGGAGCCGGCTCAAGGGTCACTGTTCCCGCAGAACTTGAAACCACGATACCCTGAATCTCAGTGTTAGCACCCGTCACCAAGTCCCATTCACGGAAATTGTTATACGTAGAGTCTGCAAGACCAACCACGACAGTGTTCCCTACCTGAACAGGCGCAGAACCAATCATGGCGATTACATAGTCATTTACAATAAATGACTTTTCATACTGCTCAGTATTAATACTCTTGGGGCCTGACTCTTTATTAAGAATATTAATTAAAGACATCAACTTAGAGTATCCTCCTGACAAATCATGAACAGCCGAAAAATCATTCCGGTCTGTAAGTCTCCTTGAAATCAAGTTAGTTTCAAGAGATAATGGAGAAATGTTACTTGCCATTTTTAAAATTTATTAATTGTTTATAACCGATTATTGTTTTGCACGACTCTTCTTCCATTGCTCATAAGCATCACTGTCGGTAGATACTGGGGCAGTCTGCCTTGTACCAATATTCCGGGTAACACCATTAGAGCCACGTCCAAGTTTCGCACCCTCTTCAAGGCCTCGGTCTTTACCAAAGGTAATGTTAGCCTTTAAGATTTCTTCTAAATACAAGAAAGGTATAGCAAACTGTATCGTCGCGTCAACATCAACCCTTCTTGTCTTTGGGTCTCTTATCGTATAAATTGAAGCAAGAGATTTAACTGCATCAGCTCTCTCTTTAGTAATCGAGAGGCGATGCCACGTCTTGCCCACAAGAGAGTCTATCTTCTCACTAAAAGACCTTCCTGCGGCAACCTCATACTCGTATTCCTGCTGAGACAACTTTTCTTGAGATTCAGCTTGACCGGTCAACTCATTATTGAGCCTATTAAGATGCTCTTGCTTTTGGTCCTCAAGCCTTTTTTTAGCAGCGCGGATTGCCTCAACCTGCTCATACTTCTCCTTATTTGAAAAGTTTCTGACAGCCTGTTCTATTTCTTGCTCATCCATCTTAGCCTCTATAGCAAGGGTTTTTCTCAGGTCGTATTCGAATATCTGAACAGGACTCATTTTTGCCGGGTCGGGAATATCACCATAAACCTTACTAACAAAAACATCTATATCTTTACCGCCAGCCTTTTTAAAGGCCACCACTGCTGAATAAAGAGGGTCTGAAGACAATTCGTTATACTGCCTTTCAATATCTCTTAATCTCTCAAGCTCCTGTTGAACTCCAGCCGGAACAGATTCCTCACTTGCTTCAACTCCAAGGTTTTCAATGAACGAAGGCTTGTAAAAAGAGCCGTCAAGCTCTATCTCGCCACCATTATCGTTAGAACCATCCGCATTATCGCCTGTTGGCGAATCGGAAGGGTCTGTTTTTTTAGATTCAATAGGTTTTTGATTCTCATCTTCACCTACCACTTTTGTGTTCTGCTCTGTCATTTTGTGCAAATTTATATGTGTTAAAATATTATGATATGTTATTTTTTTTCATTATAGTGTCAATACTACTGCGTGGCGGATTGAACCATCGTGTTAGCTATCCGTCCTTCAGCCTCCACCTTTTTAGCTGCCATATTCCCAGCAGAGCGAACAGCTTCTTTTTCAATCTGACCTTCTCTCTGAGCAGCAATCTCTTCCTGCCTGGCTGCCATTTGCTGTTCCATAATTTGCTGTTGACGCCGAATTTGCACCTCCGAATAATACTCAAGCTCATTTATAACATCTGTCTTGGTTTGCATAGACTGAATCTTAACAAGCGCCATTAAAGCCTCTATGTTTCCGGTAGGCAAAACAGTTTGAGCGATTGCTATAATCTGCTGACGCTCTATGTCTGTCATCGAATCCCTCATATCAACATGGGTAGCAAGATTTTCAAACGCCACCTCTTTTGCAGACTCGAGGAAATGCAAAGACCTCGGAGATAAAAATAACTCTGCCTCATACTTCCCTGAAGGGGTCGAATAAAAATTCTTACTATAATTTAGTAAATGCTGTAGAAAGTTTGTTATAAACTGAGTATGATTCTCCGCATCGTTAGCTAAAGAAAGAGTAGCTTGTGAAATACTTTGATTCTGCGAATTAAAACCAACATACGTCTTATTCGTACCCATAACAACAGGAGATGTGTTAAACATGTCGTTCATCAATCTCTCCTCTTCCTGCTTTAACTGAAGGAACTGGTTCACATCAGAGTCAAATGTAAAATCGAGATACTCAGCAATGGAACCCTGCCTTTGTATTGAAGGGTCAAAATCCTCACCATTAGCCCTATTAGCAACCGTAAATCCAAGAGTTACAATATCCTGAACAAATGATTTAGGCGTTTTAGTTTCATCAAACTTAGAGCCGTCTATAACGGGAATTTTACCATGGGCTTTCGATATTCTTTGACGTATTCTAAAAGAAATAGCATCATGCATGTCTTGGTGGTCCCTAAGCCTATCAACGCTACTTTTTATTATTCCATTTGTGATTCCTGGAAGAAAAAAGTGTGCCGGGAACAATGGCATATCGGGGTCTGTCGGGTCATAGAATGTTTCGTCAAGAGGGCCGTAATCTACAAGAAAGCTATCCCCTATGAGCGTCCCTTGATATATTACAGGTTTCATTATCTCAGACCGTTCCTCCCCTGGCTTTGACTTTTTATAAGAGTAAGGATACCTTATACTGCCATCCTTTTTCCTCTTGAAATAATAACCAGTATCACGTAGATAAATAAAATAAATAGTAACGCAAGCAATTTCTCGAGAACTTGGACGAGACCACATGAAATTAATAGTAGAACCCAGTAGGGATGTTCCAACGGCGGCATCTGTAGCAACCATATTGTAAAGTTCCGTCCGCTGTTCACTCCCAATCTCCCTGTAGTTCCTCGAAATTATTTCCTCGGGCGTCAAATACTCAATAAACCCTCTAAACCTCGCCCCTCGATTAAACTCATCATCCACCCGGTTGTCTATAATCATGTGAGTAGAGGGGATTAGCTGAACATCTATCCTTGTACCAAAACGCCTGAATATAAGCCCTGTTGGTCCTGCTATTCGGGTATGCCGCCAAGATTGAATAGCAAGTGATAAAACATTATACTTATCAAGCATACGCTGCAATATCTCATTCCCAACAATCTCAGCCCTCTCAACAGGTTCTTCTTGAGCCTTTCTCAATAAATCCTTTTTATCCTTAACTTGAATTCCGTCGAGCGGATTCGCAAGCTCTATTCCGGCAGATTTTACCCTTTCAAACTCCTCGATGTAATCATACTTAAGAAGCGCCAAAGCTATTATCCTCTCTCTATACGTTTGAGCATCCCTACTTGTTGAGCGACATCTTATTTTCGCGTTCCGGATAATAGAAGCGTAAGTCCCTTTCAAAAATTCAACGACCTGAAAAACTCTTTGGCCGGGGATAAAAGGGGCTGATATTTTTGTTCCATCAGGAGCCTGTTCAAGAAATGAATAATGATAATTAACCTGCTCTCCAAGGTAATACCTAAAATTCTCCATCATCCTAACTACTGGCGATGTATCATAATGCTGGCGCATTGTATTATTATCAGTAGGCATTGAAGAGCCATAGACTTGACTCCTCCTTGTTACCCTTTGGTTATAAAAGGTAGATGCATAACGGATGTTACGAACTATCCAATTTTCAACAGAACCATACTCCGTCTCTATCTCTACAATAGGAATGTCGTTCCTTGGGGCTGTATAACTGGACGCAGATACCGTCTCTTTAGATATATCCATGTGTATATTTTTATTTCATAGATTTATTACCCCTGCATTTCCACTTCTTCCTCGAAAGAGAATTCGGGCTATTAGGATTTTTTCTCCAATCGCCTTTTATTTTATTACTTCGAGCGCAATAAGCATCTCCTTTTTTAGTGCCGGGTCGAATGCGGTCCCCTCCATCTTTAGCCTTTCCAGCTTGGCCATAACTAACTTTTTTCGTTCTGCCGGTTTTTGGGTTTTTGTAAACCTTTACGAAACGCTTACCTTTAGATGGACTTGTCATATGCAGTTGTTTTATGCAAAAATATACTGATTTATATAATGTTAAAACAGATTGCTAAACATTATCTGTAAACTTGCATGGCGTAAAATGCAATAAGGAAAGCGTCTGCGTTCCATAAATAGACCTGCTTGCCAGGGAAGGTAAGCTTTGCCTTCACCAAAAGACGCTTTTTCCATTCTGTCTGAGTCTCCTGTTTATCTTTTTTCATCATGTAATATTTCATCCATGACTGCGGAGTGATATCAAAGTAAGTTATCTTCATAAAATGCAGAGCCGTTTCAAGAACACCTATCGTATGTCCGAATGTAAAATTGGCCTTGCCTCCGTGCCGGGGTTGAGAATGAACTTTTTCTTTAACCAAGATTACTCGATACTTATCAAAGTCCGAATACTTCTTTAACGCATCTTGGTACTCAATAGCTGAGGTTGGAGTTTTAAAAACATCAAGAACTTCTCCCGAAGAGCTCAAAATAACAAAACCTCCCGAAGAGCCGGGGTCGCATCCAATGTAAATCGTTTCTCTGTTCATGTCAATTGTTTACAAATGTAATGGAGTTATATGGCTGAATAGAAAGAGTGTAATCATCTCTTTCTATCAGTGCAAATGTATCAATTCCTTTGTACAATCCCTTCCTCCTTACCCATAAGTGGAATAATCCGAGCTCCGTTGCGTTCTTACTGTTGGTAAAAACAACTTTTCTATAATTCTTTCTTGGCGGGTCTATAAAACGAAATTCTCCAAGATTAAGAGTAATTAATCTTCCGAATTCATTTTCTATCAGAGCCCCTTTAGAGTACCCTGTATATTCTCCTTTTCGAAGTATGTATTTGTGAAAATACCCAACTAAAAGCCCACCGCTTTTTGAATTATACTTAACCCTCCTAAGCCGGCTCAGCATTAAACTACCTTCCATAACTTATAATAGAAGGGTCTTTTTTAGAAAGTAGGTCGCCGTCCTTATCTACATAAGCTGTAACCCACTCTGTAACCAACTTTCCGTTCTTCCAAACGGTTTGAGGCATTTCGACCGGAATCTTTTCTCTAAGGGAGCTCTTATTCTTTCTAAATAAATAATCCAACCTATATACTAAGAATGAAACATAAGCATCCGCAAGGTCTGTGTTGGTTGTTAAAAACTTCTTTAACTCGTCAACAAGCTCTTTCATATTTATATGCTCTCCATTGTTCTTTATCACCTTAACAAGCTCTGCGTAGGCTTCTGTTGCATTACTTCCTTTCCACCATCCATGCCCGTCTCTTTTTTTATAAGAAAAACTACCAAAGCAAATTGGCTGTGGGGCTAAAATATGACGCATACCGGCATCTCTTATCTTATGAGACAACACACCGCCTTGATTCATCTCAATCATTATCTTAGCATCATTATAAAGCCTTGATAATAAAATGTTCTTTTTGGTAGCAATGTCGGGGTCGTGCGTCCTTTCCCGATAAAAAGCAACCGGTTCGGCGTTATCCATTCTTGCAACAACAGAGACTAAATCAGAGTGCCTTCCATCCTGAACATTATCAGAAAAAGGAATAGGGTCATTCCCTATACCATATAGAACATCAGGCTCAGGGAACTCAAGAATTTGCCAGCCTGACTTATCAGGCGTGAAGCCATCAGAGTGGTATGGCTTAGCTACAACCTGGCCGTTGTCTTTTTCATAAATATAAACCGGGACAAGAGTTTTTGGGTTTTTAGAAATCCTAACAGAAATATCTACAAGCGCATTCATGACATCTTCAGAAAAAGCGCCCACTGTATTAAACTCAAAAACCTCGTCTATGGTCAATGGATAAGCCTTTAAAAACTGATAATACTTAGATTTATCTTTAGCCTTTTGAAGCTTATCCCTTGTTTTTAAAATCCATTCCCTTGCAGCCTCTTGGTCGGAAATACCATTCTGACAAAAATTTAATATCCGTCCAGTTTTATTACCATTCTCATCGAGCTCTGCTGCATTCTCGACACACATGGTTCCCGGAATAAAAATAGTCATAAGGTCATTATGCTGAGCGTCCTGCCAAAGCATTTGCATATCATGCGTAGACTTTGAAGACGCAACACCACAAGAGCCCCCTAAGACAATAGGAGATATCTTCACAAGGTCATCCGATACCGACTGCTGTGCAGAGGATAAAACTGTAGAGGCGTATGAATGAAGAAAAACCTCGTCTATAAAAATAGAAGTAGCGCGATAAGACTCCAATGCTCCAGCCTCGTCAGGACCCCCGGCTGTCGGAACCCCCATTATCAAAGAGTCAAGACCCTCTACTGTTTTACCAACCTTTGTACCAAGATGCAAAAGATTCCTTTGTTGACCCGACACAATACCTGGCTTTACCGCTGGGTTTAGACCATTATAAAATGGCATAATCTTATCCCTGTACAAACCATTTAATCTGTTTTGGTCGGCAGAGGTCATTAAGTTCACAGAGCCCGACTCTGAAAGAGCGTAGTAAAAAGGAATCCCCGCTCCGAAAATAGAAGACAACGCAAAACCCCGTCGCTTAGCTATAAAAATATCCTGCTCGGTTCTCTTCGCCTCAGCGTATGACTCAAAAACAAGAATGTCCCCGTCTCGAACACGAGGGGGGATATATTTATTCCTGGAGGTCTTAAGAGTTCCAATTGTCGCATAAAAATAATGAAACCCGTTAAGCCCTCCATAACCTTTAACCCATCTTGATTTCTGCTTATCAAGCCATAATCGTGCCTGGAGAGCTGTCATTGTTTTAAAATCAGGAGGGCCCTCCCACTTAAACAAAGACTTGGGTTTGCTGTCATTAACATTCACCATGATAATGTTTCATTTTCTTGAGGGAAAATAGGGTTATACATCATTGATAACCCTTCTTTACTCTCGTCATAAACATGCTCTATTAAATTATTTTTTCTATACTCTATATTTGAATCCTCAAATAACTGATTAGATAGGATAGAGATGAAATAATCTAATGAAAGTTTTGTAATGAAAAGACGTTCACCACTTCTGAAAAGAATAAAACTATTGTCTTTTATTGATTTAAACCAATCAATATTAGAAAATCCCATTTTTTCGGGCTCGTAAGATTCAAAGTTGTAGTCATTTGAAAACTCTGAGCATTTTATAATCAAAAAAGAATTTTGGAACATCATATGTCAAAAAGTATTTTATGGTTATCCAATGGTTTTGACCCTAAATCACTCGATGTCTCAACTGCAACACCAAGCATTCTATACAAAGACAATAGCGCAAATTTACTAATTCTACTTATCGCCGTATTGTCATCATAACTACTCACCAGTATAAAAGAGTCGTCTTCAAGCTTGGCGAGAAAAAAAGTCTTATCTGACACCATGCTGGTTGCACAGAAAACACTTTTAACCTCAAGTTCCTCTCCCGAGATGTTTATAATTGAGCCGGAGCTCAATTTCCTAGAGCTCCCAGGGAAATCATATGTCAATCCAAACACTGATATAAAATCAGAGGCGAATCCCTGACTGCTATTTTTTTCTTCGTTCATTTGCTAATTGGTCTATAATGGATATTGATTCTGATGCAACTGTTTTAATTTCCTCTATATCCTCAGAGGATACCATGGTATTCCTCATTGAGTATATAACCTCATTGACCGTCTGAAGACTTTTGATACATTTAGAAAGAGTGTCTATAAAATCAGACTCTACACTTTTTTGCTTTCTCCTTCCCCTGGTCTTTAAGGAGTCTCCGGACTCTTCTGAGTCTTCCTCCATAAACTCGTGGCTTAAAGAGTCTTCCTGTTCATTTAAAAATGCAGACTCTCTTAACATGGTCATAAACTCAATGAGAAACTTCTGAGTTGTAATCAACTCTTGAAAAGACTCTTTCATGAAAGAGCCATAAGTATTCTCAAAAAGCATCCATATTATCTTCAGGTCCTCATCTTGAGACATCGTGTTTTTAATCTCTGTGAACCTTTCTTTTGTGAACGGAGTCCCGTTATAAAGAATCCGATTCTTCTGCTTTGTCGGTTTTTTCGCCATAAGTTAAAGATGGGTTTGACTGATTGTAAATATTCTCCACGAACATAATTGTACAAGCCGATAAAATAAATTCATCTACCCGGTGGTAGTTATTTTCAATTATAGCCTCATAAAAGCGTTCATAGGCATTGAACTGATAAGCCAAGATTTTATATTTAGGCTTAGTCTCGACTTTTTTTACATAACCTGATTTTATGAGTAAGCCAATTAATTCTTTTGCCTGAATATGTGACTGGCCTGTCAGCCTCTCGATATCATACACCGAAAACTCCTTGTCCTCATAAACCGAGTCAAGAATCTGCATGTATTTCAATAATACTACATGAAGGTCTAAAACCACATCAATCCTTGAATCAATAAGATTTTCTATCCTCTTTTTTAAAGCTTCTTTTGATATATCAAAAGTCACTTCGTTTTCTTTTTTGTTCTGTTGTTCGTTCATATTTAAAATGGTAAATCTTCGTGTTTTGAATCAAAAAATGAGGCCTCGGGGATTGCATCCTTCGGGTTCTCCGGTTTATACATCTTCCTTGGGGTTTCGTCCGAAATATTATTCATCACCAACCGCTTTGGATATTGCCCAGTACCCCTTCCTGTTGCAATCTCCATGGGGTCGATAACTATAGAAGAAGACGGCTCTAAGATAACAAACCTATACTTGCTGTACCATAGATAAAACTCAACCGGCCCATCTGCGGCAGTCGGCCTACCTCCTGTCTCGGTAGCTTTTATTTTATCAACGTGCATTTCTGTTATCATGCCTCTTTCATTATCTTTCGTGTTTCGATGAGTGGTAATAAAATCATCCGCCCTGTTGGCGAACTTTCCACCTCCTTCAACATCGTACATATTTGGAGCCTTACCGCTTTGTTGAACCTGCCTTGCCTTCTCCGTTCCTGTATGAACATTCATAAATAAGCTCATGCTTGTCCTTTTGCAAAACGTCCTGAAAGAACTCATCACTTCATAATCAAGGTCATGCTTGGAGGAGTGAACCTTCTTCAATCCCTCGGATATCTTAGTCTCAGTAACCAGGCTGTTGTATGGGTCTATCACCAATCCGTTGAAAGGTCCATACTGCTCATCAAAATGAAGATACTCCGCCAATGAGCAAATCTCTGATGCTGAATATGATGAGGTGTTTTTTATTATCAAAAAATGAGACTCCACAAATTCAAGAGCATGCTGATATTCGCTTTCTGAAACATCGCTAATCCATTTCCCGCAGTAAAACTGAATAAGAGTCCGGACGCAATGCTCATATTCATTCTCGGCTACATAAAGAATCCACCTCCAATTGTGCAGAACCGAAGATATCAAACACAGATACCATGTAAAAAGACTCTTTCCGACATTGGCGATACCGTGTATCATTACAATATTCCCCTGCTTATATCTAAAATATTGGTCAAGATAAGTTGAACCCGTTGTTAAACCCATGACAAAAGTTCCACGACGGATTGAATCGAGGTAAGACTTAGCCTCGGATGGAAACCCAACCACCGAAGAAAGATATTCCCTTTCAAGCTTGTACCCGATGTGGCGAAGAATCGAATCTTTATCAAGAGCCTTAGACTGTATTATCTGCTGAACTTCATCCGATAAAGAGAATTTACCTATTGTTTTATTTACCTGTTTTTTAGATATAAAATCATCCTGTGAATGAAGAGAATCTAAAGAGTCAACCACTTTGTTGTAATCACTACTTTCTTTTTTATGAACACCATTCGAGGATGGGTTGTATGCAGAGAGAATCTCCCTTTGCGGCTGGGCCTCATTCTTAATGCCAAAGCCATTGCGAAGAAGCTCGATTGCTGATGATTTAGGGTCTCCCTTGTGCTTAAGAACAGTATATACCATATAAGCGGTGTGACCCTTGCCAGGTTCAAATGGAGTAGAAGAGCTAAAGCAAACAAAAATATTTGAATCCGTATGAACATATCCGGAGTGATAAGATGTCGACTGCCCAGGCCGAAGAACCAATAAATCATCACCCTTGTGACCAACAATCTTATACCCACACGATATTAAAACCTCCTCACAAGAAACCCTGTTATTAAAATCATCCCAAGGAGCAATATGGTAATTATAACTACCATCCATACGAGGGCGAGATTCAGCTTTGATTTCAACAGTTTCATTAAACACATAAGCAGCCTCCATAATCAAGTCCCGCTCATCGGCAGAAATCAAAGGCAAAGACAAGTAGTCCCCCGAAATAATTTCATAACCGGCGGTTGGGTATATTAAAGCATAACCTCCGTTGCATCGAGTCTCTATCAAAACTCGACTCCGACCCGATGGGTCCGATTCAAGCTCAGATTGAGTCAGTGGACGAGAGGCCAACTTCTTATTACCAGAAAGCTCTTTTGAATCAACCCTATAAATCATATGATACCCTCCCGAAGGAGTCCTCACAAAGCAAACTCCCCTCTTGAAAAAATCCGGAATGCGACTCTTCACCTCACGAGAAAAAGCTAAATGCAACTCTCCGGTTAAATCATACTTAGTATCAATGTCTACTATCTCAACCGAGTTACTACAAGAACCAGTTAACAACGCTACAGCCTGAGCCCTGGAAAACAAATCACCAAGAGCGTCAAAGCTATACTTCATTGTCCCATCATAATAACCCCTCCACTTAACCATAGGACGCTTATCCAAACCGGCAGGAATAACCTTATACCCCTGAGAGGCAAGAGAAGATAAATAGGAAATGTCAATCATCCTTATCCTCCTCCCGTATAGCCTCCAAACCTAAATTCATCATCAGCTCTGAAATGGCATTCAACCTAAACTCCTGAGGCAAATGATTCTCTACGTAATTTATTATCTCAGACTCCTTATCCTTCAATATCCTGCTATGAATAGTAGCGTCGACAACCGAATCTGAAACAGCCCAACTCCAAGGAGCCGTCTGACCATCAGGCATACGGCGCAACATCTTATGGGCCGCATACAAATCATCAAGCCGACCGCGAGATATCAACTCATTATACCTGGCAAAATCAACCGAGTCATACGCATACCCATACCAACTGCAAAACGAAGGAGCAACAGGAAATTCAGATAAATTTAAACTCTCCAATGCCCTGAAAACCCTCTTAAACTCAACATACGTATACTGGTCCCTGTAAAATGTAAGCCAACCATTCGAAATCGCCAACTCAATATGATGCAAAACCCAAGACTCATCAGAAGCATAAGGGGAAGTTATTATCATCAAACGATTCAATGACATCCGAATGCTACGCAATGTACTCTTAGCCCTAACAGAATTATCCCTTTTGCTGAGCAAATAACCGTCAAAATACAATGACCGAATCCGCTCTGAACGCATGAAAACAGGAAACTCCTCCAACATTAACTCCTGAACCCGAAGCTGCAAACGCTCAGGCATGTCATGGTAATTCACCCGAAGCCACTCTTCCTTGCTTAAACCCGAACCGGCCCGGATTGCCTTTAGCAGCTCCTTATAGCTACGAGGCTTTTTTTCCACTTTCGTAGATTGTGATTTTTTTGTAGTCATAAATGAAATGTTTGGGGCTACAAAACTCGGCAGCCGTTTTTTAATTTCCAAATTTTTTTTCCAAAATCATCCCCAGCCGAATTTATATACTCCCTAACGAGTAACATTCATATAAAAGCTAACTTTATAGGCTTTATAATGGTTTGAGAGAAAAAAAACTCCTTTTCTCCCCTGCACCCCTCTAATCCACTGTGTATTTATTTTTTTGTATTTATTGGAAGCTATAAAAGATTAACATGAAATAGTATCTTTTTAACTTTTCATGTTATAATTATAACATCAACTTTTCATGTTAACTTCTCTTTGTTTTAACTATTTACCTGTTAAGATTTATCAGGTTAACATTCATTTATAAACTCTATATAGTTAAACTTAATAATTATATATAAATATATTAAATACTAATAAGCGCACTCACACGTACGCACGCATACGCACACACACGCACGTACACACGTAAGACAACACCAATAAAAAAAAAGACCCGCGAAAACGATAAAAACAAGCCTCCTGATGAATTATCACCCTGCCGGTGGTATATAACTATACCTTAAATAAAAAAAGACGCTCACAGCGCCTTATTTTAAGTAAAATAAAAAAGGGAACCGAAGTCCCCCTTTACCCAACATTTCACTATATCCCAAATCACTTTAGAATCAGTCCCGCAAAGATATAAAATATCTATTAAACTCCAAATAAAAAATATGTAAATGCAACTGTGTTGCAAATGCAACTGTGTTGCATCTGAAACTAACATATAGCTCAATAAAAAATACCCCCTCCCATCCCCCCCTAAAATACCAGGAAGAGTGCCAAGCAGAGTGACTGCCCTACTACATTGTAGCGGCTTAGCCCTCGCGGAACACCCCCCTGCCCCTGCGCTTCCGTTCACACTATGCGAATGCGCTCGAATGCGTGTTAAACCCGCGTCAGAACTGCAAGAGCGCAATGTTTACACCCCCAAACGACCGTTCCCTTGTTTGGAAACCACTATGCAGAACCACCCTTAAGGGTGTCACGCCATAGTAAAAATAAAGCCGACAAACAAAACCTCAAACCACTTGCAACATTGTTGCAAAAACGCTCTGAGCCCTCAATTATACTCAACTTAGCTATGCTACAAACCCTATAAGTAAAAGAATTATACCTAAACTATAAAGCCAACATTACTTTAGTAATGTTAAATTTCTGAAACCTTTGCTATTTG
>Ga0172362_10000588_pt1 | contig 30110 bp, 33 predicted proteins | sample LakKivs1_kivu2a2_FD_114534 | JGI IMG/M metagenome (GOLD analysis project Ga0172362, IMG submission 114534) | Sediment microbial communities from Lake Kivu, Rwanda - Sediment s1_kivu2a2 | ecosystem: Environmental > Aquatic > Freshwater > Lake > Sediment | place: Rwanda: Western Province, Lake... | reverse complement strand
GCCTGCCTGCATGGCTTGTTTCAGCAGCTCTTCGATATTAGGCATGGCAATCCCTTCTAGTAACGGCGTTTTAATTCTTTTACGGGTAAAATCACCACTCCCTCTGAGGCCTCCCCCATGGTGATAACCTGGTTGGGATGACGGGTGCCTATCCAGGCGGTGAATGCTGCCACCAGAGCATCCAGCTCACCCTGGGTGTAGAGGTCATTGACAGGCAGGTCGCCCTGCAACAGGCGCTGGGCAGTGAGGCCTTTGACAAAATCCATCGGGTCAGGCAGGCCGACCTGGTGTTTACGTAACACCAGCTGTCTTTGCAGGCGCCCTTCCAGGGTATTCTTGGGAAGAGGGATATGTCCCAACAATGCACAATAGCTGGCATGCGGGTACACTTCCAGCCATTGCAGTGCCTGCTGTGAGGAGGGGTAAGCTCGGTAGCCCATGTTTTCCAAGCGATGATACAGCTGAAAACCCATCTGCATCCACCTTGGGCAAGCTTTCTCGTCGGCAGGAGTCTTATAGCAGCTGATGCGATGCTGACGGAGTAAATATTCGACCACGCGGAAGCTGGTCCAGCGGCCGGGGCGGGGAGGGGGATTCAGGCTATCGCGCACCTGGCTGCGCTGCATCAAACCCTGGCTGGGGCGGCGTGGCGCGCATACCGCCACGGTGGCTTGCTGCTGACCGGCAACGAAAGCGAGCACTTCTTCCAGGCTGCCTTTTCCTAAGGCAACCAAGCGCAGGTCGTCATCCAGAGCAGCGTAAGCGAATGGAGCACGCCCTGCGGTTGGGTCAATACCGATGAAAGAGCAGCCCGAAAAGAACATACATTTTTATATCACAGTTTTTAATTTTACAGGTGAGTTTATTTTAAAAACTCCAGGCTGACCTCGATCTCACCGGGTGTAAGGGTCTCAGGTGGTGAGTTCCTGATCATCAGCTCACACCTGGCAGGATTCAGTACCACCTGAATGGTAGTGGATTGGCTCACAGGGTAATTAAAATTCTGAGCGCCTTCACAGGTTATATACAGGGTAAAGGCTCCCTTGGTTACATTAGCCGTCAGGTTATAAATACCCGCTTGCGGGATACGGAACATATAATCGGAGAGGGCGGATTTATTCTTAATAGTAAATGGTGTAGTTCCCATGGTCCAAAACTGGTACATATCATTGGCGTTGTCCGAGTAGATGAAGTGGTCACCAACGGTGATCCCCTGTTTCCACAAGTACCATGATTCGCTATTTGGAGGGCATCTGACCGTGTAGGCCTGGTTGTCAATCCAGATTTTGCCACTGGTTGAAGCGTTGGGATCGCAAAGCAGGTGGATATTGGCGGCAGCGAACAAGCCCCTGGGGTATGAGATCTTGGTGGACCATGGAGTGATGCTGCCTGAGCCCGAAAATATCAGCTCGGGGGCTCTCACACCACTTAGCTGCGCAGGGGTAGAGGTAGGAATAGATGGAGGCGGAGGTACTGTTTCCTGAGGAGGTCCCTGGGGAAGTAGTTCTGTGCGTGTGGCTGTTGGCTGGTTGATGGCGCTTGAAACCTGGGTCAGTTGAGCCGATTGGGTGTTTAGCCGGTTGGTGAGATCCTGGATGGTGGGTTGCAGTTGGGAGGTATTCGAAGTTTGGCAGCCGGTAAACAGCATGGCGATAAGTATGAATGCGAGTACGCAGGTATTCTTTTTCATCTCGATTCTCCTCATGTTTCGACTGATTTTTACCTCGAGTTGTTGTATGAGCATTTCTCTTGATATGGATCACAGGAGATGGGCTGTTTTTTATTGCATATCAGCCACATGTGCATCCCATAAAATGCAATAATTATTGCACGAAAAATATTGTTGTAATTATAATTTACACCATTTTATTAAGAATGGCAATGAAAATATGAGATATCTGAAAATCCACAACCAGGCTGGATTTACTTGGCATTTCATGATGGCCAGATGAATAGCTGGTTAAGATTTTTCCTGATGGAATGTGATGATGCTATACTACGCACAGATTTTATCAGGAGGATATTCGATGAACGATAGTTTCAAGCTTACTTACGCTACCATGTTCAACCCACCCGAGGAGTTACACACTCAATTCGAGGAAGCCCTGGCCAGGGTGAAGGCCAGCTTGGGCAAAGAATATGGCATGATGATCGCCGGGAAGGATGTATATACGCCCGAAAAGACTGAAGACCACTCACCTGCCGATAAGGAGGTTGTGCTGGGCATTTTCCAGAAGGGAGGAGAGCAGGAAGCGTTGGATGCACTGGCCGCAGCGCGTAAGGCTTTCCCAGGCTGGAGCCATATGCAATGGGAGGAACGGGTGAGGTTAATGCGCAAGGCAGCCGATCTCATTACCGAACGCATCTTTTCCATCTCGGCGGCTCTATCCCTGGAAGTGGGCAAGAACCGCATGGAGTCGCTGGGTGATGTAGCGGAGACAGCGGACCTGATCCGCTTTTACTGCGATGAAATGGAGCGCAACCATGGTTATGTGGTGGAGATGGGACGCGACCCGCTGGTGGGTTACACGGCCACCAATTTGTCCATCATGCGACCCTACGGAACATGGTTGGTGATCAGCCCCTTCAATTTCCCGGCCTCGCTGACGGGCGGGCCAGTGGGGGCAGCGTTGGTGACGGGCAATACGGTGGTGATGAAACCCGCCAGTGATACCCCCTGGGTGGTAAGGCTGCTGGCGGAAGCCCTGAGGGATGCAGGCTTGCCAGAAGGGACATTCAACTACGTCACAGGACCAGGATCAACGCTCGGACAAGCGCTGATCACCTGTGCTGATGTGGATGGCGCCACATTCACAGGCTCGTTTGACGTGGGGATGGGCATTTTCCGTGATTTCTCAAAATGCAATTTTGTGCGACCGATCATTCTCGAGCTGGGTGGGAAAAACCCGGTGATCGTCTCACGGCACGCAGACCTAGATAAGGCTGCTAGCGGTATTGTGCGTTCAGCTTATGGATTACAAGGGCAAAAATGCTCGGCGGCTTCGCGAGTCTACGTGGAGGAACCGGTCTACGACCAATTGACCAACAAGATGGTGGATATGATCAACAAGCTGGTGATCGGCGACCCCACCAGGCGGGAGGTATTCTTTGGACCGGTGATCAACCGCAATGCCTACCAGAATTTTGTGAGCTATACCGAAGAGCTCTCTCAGGCGGGCGAATTTCTGACAGGTGGCAAAGTGCTTACCGATGGTGAATACGAGAAAGGCTATTACTGCCAACCCACGCTTGTGGCCGATGTACCGCTGGACCACCACCTCTGGCAAGATGAGATGTTCTTACCAATCACCACCATTGCCAGAGTAAAGGATTTGAATGAGGCCATGCAGCAGGCGAACAGCGTGAATTATGGCCTTACCTCGGGCTTTTATGGCTCGGAGGACGAATTTGATTGGTATTTTGATCGCATCCAGGCGGGTGTGAATTACGCTAACCGACCACAGGGTGCGACCACAGGGGCCTGGCCAGGCTTCCAGCCCTTTGGAGGTTGGAAAGGCTCGGGCTCCACGGGCAAGAATGGGGGAGGCCATTATTACCTGCCCCAATACATGCACGAGCAAATCCACACAATAATCCGATAAACTGTAATTACGGCGTGACCTCGAGTAACTTTGACATGGGCAAGGCAACCAGCAAGTAGTGATACTCACCCATCCGGTCATTCATCAGGCCGGATGGGTGCTTTCTTTCCGTTAACGAAGCATAAGTTATCGACTATAATTCCAGCGCATCCCCGGTGAGGCTGGAATGCAAGTTAGTAAGAGCAAAATCGGAAGATTTTTATTTTTCATCGGATTAATCCTGCTGGTGGTCTTTTTTGCCGTAGACCAGGCGAGAAACCCCTCCATTGGTTATTTGTGCGCGGGCGTGTTCATCCTCATACTGGGAGCCTTGCTAATGTGGCGCGGGCAAAGCCCTCCAGCGGAGAGCATGCGTTTTCGGACGCTGCGTAAATGGCGCCAGCAGCAGCAACAAAGGAAGGAAGAAAAGAAACAAAAACAACCCTGGATGCATTGAGATTTCATGACAGGAGGCGCAATATCGTATGTCTAAAGTGATTCCTCTTACAGAGGCTGTGCGGCAGTACGTGAAGGATGGCGACCTGGTGTATGCTGCCGGGTTTACCCACCTGATCCCTTTCGCCGTCGGGCACGAGATCATCAGACAGCGCAAGCGCGAGCTGGTTCTGGCACGCGCCACCCCAGACTTGATCTATGACCAGATGGTGGCGGGAGGCTGTGCACGCAAGGTGATCTTCTCGTATATAGGTAACCCAGGGGTGGGCTCGCTGCGCATCGTGCGGTCGGAAATTGAGGCAGGCAGGCTGGAATGGGAGGAATATTCTCACTTCGGCATGATCTCTCGCCTGCAAGCGGGTGCAACTGGCTTACCTTTCATGCCCATGAACCCTACCGCAGCAGGTGACCTCGAAAGAGTGAACACACAATACCGCACAGTGAAGGACCCATACAGCGAGAATGTTGTGGTGGTGGTACCAGCACTCAAACCGGATGTGGCCATTGTGCACGTGCAGCGGGCAGATGCTGATGGAAATGCCCAGATTTGGGGCATTATCGGCGAGCAAAAGGAGGCAGCCTTTGCTGCTGAGAGGGTGATCCTGACAGCCGAAGAGATTGTGGATGAAGATATCATCCGCTCCGACCCCAACCGCACGCTAATCCCAGGGTTCATTGTAGATGCAGTGTGCCTGGTGCGATATTGTGCGCATCCTTCCTACACACAGGGTTATTATGACCGGGATAATGACTTTTACGTGGCCTGGGATAAGATCAGCAGTAACCGCGACACCACGCTGAGCTACTTAGACGAATGGGTGTACGGGGTGCGTGACCGGGCTGAATATTGGAAGAAACTGGGCAGCGAGGTGCAGGAGCGGCTGAGTGTCACCAGCCGACCCAGCGCCACGGTGGATTATGGGATGTATTAAATATGGCTGATTACACCTCACCTGAACTATTGACCATTAATGCAGCGCGTTTACTGAGGGATGGTGACCGGGTTTTCGTGGGCGTGGGCTTGCCCAACCTGGCATGCAACCTGGCACGCCGCACACACGCCCCAAACCTGGTAATGATTTACGAAGCGGGGGTAATCGGAGCCCAGCCTGCCCGGCTGCCACTCTCAATTGGCGACCCCACACTGGTGAGCGGGGCGCTGTCGGTGTGCAGCATGTACGACATCTTCGCCTGTTACCTGCAGCGCGGCAACGTGGATGTGGGTTTCATGGGCGGGGCGCAGATCGATCGCTTTGGGAATATCAATGCCACGGTCATCGGAGATTATGCCCACCCAAAGGTGCGCCTGCCGGGAAGTGGCGGCTCGATGGAAATTGCCGCCTGGGCCAACCGCTGTTACCTGCTTACGCCGCATTCCAAGCGGCGCTTCCCAGACAAGCTGGATTTCCGCACCTCGGCGGGTTTTTTAAGCGGCAGGGCAGAGCGACAGGCAGCCAAACTGCGCGGGGGTGGCATGCTGGCAGTGGTAACAGACCTGGGTCTCTTGCAACCTGACGATACAGGTGAGCTGGTATTGACAGACCTGCATCCAGGCGCCACGGTGGAACAGGCTCGAGAAAATACCGGATGGGAGCTAAAGGTGGCAAGCAACCTGCGGAACACCGAGCCTCCCAGCCAGCAGGAGCTCCGCATTTTGCGCGAAGATCTTGACCCACATGGCATCTATTTGAAAGGCGGAGGTTAATTAACCGCTAAGGCTTAGATATTGGCCTGAAAACCCTCGCAGGTTGGAATAAAACCGTCTGTTTATCATGGTGAATGTATGATCGCATTTTTCATGGCATTAATTCCCATCCTGGTTATCCTCATTTTGATGCTTGGTTTTCGCTGGGGGGCGGTTAAGGCCAGCATTCCTGGTTATCTGCTGGCGCTAGTCATCGCTGTCTTTTATTTTGGCAGCGGTACGCAGTTGCTGGCATATGCCCATATCAAGGCCCTGATCAGCAGCCTGGATGTCTTGCTGATCATTTGGGCAGCCTTCCTATTTTACCGGGTGACCGATGAAGCCAAAGCCATTGCCAGGCTGGGTGATGCCCTGCCGCACCTGACCGCTGACAAGGGTATGCAAGCCCTGGTGATCGGTTGGGGATTTGCATCCTTTTTACAAGGGGTGGGAGGGTTTGGGGTGCCGGTTGCAGTGGTGGCGCCTATCCTGGTCGGCCTGGGGTTCGCGCCCATGGCGGCGATCATTATTCCGTCCATCGGAAGTGGCTGGGCGGTAACCTTTGGCTCGCTTGGGTCATCTTTCCAAGCATTGCTGGCAACCACAGGGTTGACCAGCAGTGACCTGGCATTCTCAGCAGCAGCCTTTCTGGGAATCGCCGCCCTGATCACCGGGTTGATGGTGATGCATGTCATCGAAGGGTGGCGCGGCGTGCTGCGCCTGGCCATCCCAGCGGTTATCCTGGGTGCAGTCATGGGGGCTGTGCAGCTGCTGGTGGCGAGCAAGGGACCATGGAATACGGCTGCATTTGTAGGCAGCATGGCGGGACTTTTGGTGAGCTTCGGCGTGGCGCGCTTTTATCGGGGCGAGCAGGAAGGCAATGGCAAGCTGGATGGAAAGCGTCTGGCAATTGCCCTGTCGGGGTATGCCATCCTGATCATCGTGACATTGGGCGTGCAACTGATTCCGGGCATCAAGCATGCCCTGAGTGGGGTGGTGATCAAAGTAAATATGCCGGAGCTGATCACGAAACTGGGGTATGTAACCCCAGAAGGCACTACCAAGCCCCTCTCGCTGCTGAACCATGCAGGGTTCCTGCTGCTGTACTCATCCATCCTGGCATATTTATTGTATTGGGTCACCGGGCATTACGAGAAGGGATCCATCAAGAACATCATTTCTGGCACGGTGAAACGCGTGAAAGCCCCCACGATCAGCATCACGCTGATGCTGTTTATGGCAGTCATCATGGAGCTTAGTGGGATGACGAATGCCCTGGCGCAGGGTCTGGCGCAGTTCACTGGCACATTTTTCCCGGCGATTGCCGCCTGGATTGGGGCTATAGGGGCGTTTATGACCGGAAGCAATACCAACTCAAATGTGGTATTTTCGCTGTTGCAATTACAGACCGCCAGGCTGCTGGCGTTTTCGATACCGATCATCCTGGCTGGGCAAACCGCGGGAGCTGCCCTGGCGAGCGTGGCTGCCCCTGCCAAGGTGGTGGTAGGGACGAGCACGGTTAACCTGGCCGGTAGGGAGGGCGAATTGATGCGCAAGCTTATGCCCTATACCATCACCCTGGTATTGCTCATCAGCATATTGACCGCCCTAAGCATCTGGTTTAAGTTATAAAGAAGCCCATATAAACCAAGAAACGATCATGTTCACGAGGATGTACCGATGAGCAATGCGCCTAAACCTATCAACCAACCGCTGCGGATGGACCGGGACAAGAATGATGCATGGATCAAGGCCATGCTCAAGCGTGTGCCCTTTGGGATGGTCGCCACGGAATATAATGGCCAGCCATTTATCAAGCCGACTGTATTCGTGTATGATGAAGATGCACACGCCATATATATCCATGGGGCGTTGGTGGGGCGCATGCGCACGAATATTGAACGGAACCCTCGGGTTAGTTTCAGCATTGCCGAGATGGGACGCCTGCTGCCAGCGGATACAGCTATGGGAGTGGGGGTTGAATATGCCAGCGTGGTGGTATTCGGCAACCTGGCGGTGCTGAGCAGTGCCATCCAAGCAAAAAAGGCATTGCAAATGCTGCTGGACCGCTTTTTCCCCCATTTGATGCCCGGGGTTGACTATCGAGAGATACTCCCGGAGGAGTTAGACCAGACCGCGGTTTACCGGCTCAAAATTGAGTCATGGAGCGGCAAAGAAGAACTAGCCAGCGCGGATTTCCCCGGCGCATTCAGCTATCAAGCACCCTAAGGGACAAATTACCGATGGGATAAAATTACAGGTTGGGATATAAAAAAGCAATGAGCTTGGCGAGCAAGTTTGAAAATATCTATGGAAAAGCGCCCCAGGTTGAGGCGCGTGCACCAGGCCGGGTGAACTTGCTGGGGGAGCACGTGGACTACAACCAGGGGGTGGTTTTACCGGCTGCCATTGACCGGGATGTGCGCCTGGCAGCAATGGCGACTACGGACAACCTGGTGACCTTGCATGCTCTAGACCTGAACGCAGAGGTGACTTTCAGATTAACCGACCTGGCGGCAAAGCTCGATATAGCTGGCCGGACCCTTCCCAGCTGGGCGCTTTTCCCGGCAGGAGTGGCATGGTCGCTAGAACAGCAGGGACTGGCTTTGTGTGGCATGCAAGCTGTGTATACGTCGAATATTCCCATTGGTGCGGGGTTGAGCTCTTCAGCGGCGGTGGAGGTGGCATTTGCCAGCTGCTGGCAGGCACTTGCCGGTTTTCAGATGGGCAGCCTGGAGCTGGCCAGGCTGTGCCAAAAGGCCGAGAATGAGTACGTGGGTGTTTCATCAGGGTTGATGGACCAGTTTGCCAGCGCCTGTGGTGTGAAGGGGCACGTGTTGTGCTTCGATACCCGCAGCCTGGAGTGGAACGCCCTGCAGCTGCCGGCGAGGACTGCCATCGTGATAGCCGATTCGAGAATAAAGCGCAGCCTGATGTCATCAGCCTATAACGACCGGCGGGAAGCCTGTGAGCAGGCGGTGAAGCTGTTGCAAAAATACCTACCAGAGATCCAATCGCTCAGGGATATCTCATCGGTTGAGCTGGCTGCTTATGCTCCTTTTTTGCCTCCAGTGATAGCACGGCGTGCCGAGCATGTGGTCAAGGAGATTCACCGCGTGGAACAAGCCATTCTTGCCCTGAAAAGGGGCGATGCGCGCATGTTCGGCGGCTTCATGTATGCCAGCCATAAAAGCCTGCGCGATTTGTACGAGGTGAGCATCCCCGAACTGGATGACCTGGTAGATATCGCCCGCGGGCTGCCGGGAATTTATGGGGCGCGACTGACCGGGGCGGGCTTTGGGGGGTGCACGGTCAACCTGGTGGAGGAGAAAGATGCGGAGAGGTTCATGCGAGGTTTACGGGAAGGCTACCAGGCCAAGACCTCACGCCAGACAGAGGTTTATTTATGCCACGCCAGCGCTGGCGCAGAAACCTGGGTGGAAAAATATAACCGATGAATTATTCGAAAATAACCGACTACCTGTATATTGGCACCACGCCGAAAAGCGGAGATTATGCGCTACTGCACGAGCTGGGGGTCAAATTAGTGCTCAATATGAGGATTGGCACCCCACCCAGGCGTGACCCAAATTCACCACCCATAAGGAGCATATGGCTGCCAACGATCGATTCGCCAATCTTCCCTATCCCGATGCATATCTTCAAAAATGGGGTGCAAGAAGCAATGAAGGTGATGGAGGATGGTGGCGTGGTGTATACCCACTGCTCAAAGGGCCGGCACCGCGGACCGGCGATGGGGGCATGCATCCTGATTGCCCAGGGGATGACCCCAGCGGATGTGCTCGATTTAATCAAGCAGCGACGACCGGTCTCTGATTTACAAGCGTGGTACATCCGGCGGCGGATTGTGAAGTTTGCTGAATGGTGGAAAAACCAAGATACATAGGGTCGAACTTGCCTCCAGCCACAAAGCTTAACCTACTGACCATAGAGTCTTTGCCACCAGCCCCAAAAAATTCAACCCATTCCACAAATGAATAACTCAGATTCCTTTTCCTTCCAGCTGTAGATTATCTGGCGATCGGCTGACTCAATAGCAGCATAAAAAATTGAGGGAGAAAGTCTCCTCAACAAGCTTGATATAGGAAACCCCCTCATTTCCTGAAATCCCGGATAAAAATTCGAATGCGGGAACAGATCCGATTATATTTTTATTATAAAAGCAGCAGTGATGAGTTTATTGTGAGGAATCTGTAGCCCTAATCATATACAGGTTATTCCATTTAGCTATAACCTACCATAGATATATCGAATTTAATTTGTGACAGATGGTACTGTGTGGATTAGGGAAATTTATCACATAATGTGAATATTCAGGTACTAACTAATATAACCTTTCTGGCTGTCAATAAGGTATGTGATTTGCCAATCATAATCCGAACTCTCAGGATCGGATAGAAATTATTTGGCAAGTGAAAAATAGCAGAAAGAATGGCTGAAAATCTTGTTCATGCAATATAAATCCATTTCACCACAGTTTTATTTTGGAAGATAAAGGAGAAATAACAATGTCTACCGTTGATCTAACCACAATTAAAGCGGCAAAAGTTGTTGATGCGCGCGCCATGTCGTGCCCGGGTCCATTATTGGAAGCGAAGAAGGCCATTGGCGCAGTGAAAGTAGGAGAGATCTTGGAGGTCTGGTCTGGCGATCCATCAACGCGCAATAATCTTGAATTGTGGTGCAAAAAATTGGGCCACAACTACATGGGCTTTATACAAGCTGGTGGATATGACAGGTTGTTCGTGGTGCGAAACAAGTAATCAGCTTATCTGATATGCCCGTCTTCAATCCTTAGCTGAAAAATAGGAGCCGCATGACAGACGACATGGTAAATAAAAACACTAAGATTTTGATTCTTGCCACACTATCTGGGGGATATCGCGGTGCAGACATGGTTGGGCAGGGTCACATGGATTACCCAGCCAACACCTACATTCTACCGGTGATGAGCTCAGCCATTTTTCCCCCGAAGTTCTACATCAGTGCCTTTAATAATGGATTCGATGCCATCACCGTCATGTACAGCGGCACTGACAGCCCATACAAAGGTGAATCGGATAAAACCGCCAAAATCATCAATGACACTTATGAAGAAATGCGAGGGCTCAACCTGGACCTTCGCCGGTTGCGCCTGGCTGCCATATGCACGGTGTGTGTGCGCCCGTTCCTAGAAGAAGTCCAGCGCGCAGAGAAATTGCTAGAGGAAATTGGTCCTGTGGAACGTAAATTGACTGATTTAAAAGTGCTGCATACCAATAACCTTGGGGCGCAAGGAGACACTACCTATGCCTCCGAATAAGCTTGAAGTTGATACACTGGTAGTTGGCGGCGGAATATCCGGGATGCAGACGGCGCTCGATTTGGCCGACCAGGGTTACCAGGTGGCGTTGGTGGAGCGTAAATCCAGTATCGGAGGGAAGATGATCGACCTGAGCAAGGTCTTCCCGACACTGGATTGTTGTTCTTGCATAACCACCCCCAAGATGTCGGCTACTGCTCATCATGACAAAATCAAGCTGATGACATATAGCGAAATTCAGTCCATCAATCGAAACCCAGGTGGATTTACGGCCCAGGTGGTTAAAAAGCCGCGCTATGTTCGTGAAGCTGACTGCACCGGATGCCGTTCCTGCGAGCTGGCCTGCCCTCTGGATATTTCAGAAGACGAGCACGAATTTGGCAGGACGGCACACCGCGTGATTTACGTGCCTTTTAGCACAGCCGTACCGCAAAAGGCTGTGTTGGACATTGACCACTGCTTGTTCTGTGGCAAGTGCCTGCAGGCGTGCCCGGCAGATGCCATCGACTTCACCCAACAAGCTGAAAATATAGAAATTGACGCTCGCAGTATAGTGCTGGCTACCGGATTCGAGACCACTCCATTGGATGCCAAGAAAGAGTACGGGGCAGGGAAATTCCGCAACGTCATCAGTGGCATGATGATGGAACGGCTGCTTGCTCCTACCGGACCTTATGGGCGGGTGATGCGCCCCTCCGACGGAAAGATGCCCGGCTCAATTGCCTATATCCAATGTGCCGGCTCGCGCGATGAAACGCTCGGGGTTACGTATTGCTCGCGGGTGTGCTGCATGTATGCCATCAAGCAGGCGATGCTACTTTCAGGGGCTCTACCCCTGGCAGAAATTACCATCTACTATATGGATATCCGCGCCTTCGGCAAAGGATATGAGCAGTTCTACCAAAACGCCAAGGCAATGGGGATCGAGTTTATCAAAGGCAAGGTGGCACGCATCCAGGAGGATGGTGATCAAAACCCGATTGTGAGAGTGGAGCTGGTTGATGAGCTCGGGCAGACCCGCGTGATGGAACGCCAGCACGACCTAATTGTGCTCTCTGTAGGTTTGCTGCCAGGTTACAACCCGCAAGCGCTATATAACGTGCCCGTCGCTGAAGATGGTTTTGTCAACATCCCCAATTTTAATGTTGTGCCCACTGGAACATCTCAGGAAGGCATATTTGTCACCGGGACCGCTGCTGGGCCAATGGATATCGTGGATAGCATCATGATGGCTGGCTCTGCAGCTGCCATGGCTGCCGCGTACCTTCAATCGAGCAACGGCCATACGTCACCAACCCCAGAAAACCAGCCTGCAAGGAGCATGCAATATGCCTGAAGAAATTCAGAAGAACACGCAATCTAATCAAAGCCCTGGGGATGAAACTGCACGTATCGGTGTATATGTATGTAATTGTGGTGGAAACATCAGTGATGTGGTTAAGTGCGAAGCAGTTGCCCGAGCCCTGGCAAAACTTCCTGATGTCACGGCAGCCCATAGCAATATGTTCATGTGCTCAGACCCGGGTCAGAAATTAATCACCGATGACATCAAGGAAAAAGGTATCAACCGTGTGGTGATTGGCGCCTGCTCAATCTTCCTGCACGAGCAGACGTTCCGCCGGACGCTGGAACGTGCCGGGTTGAACCCATACCTGTACTATCACATTGGGCTGCGCGAGCAGGTCAGTTGGGTACACCATGATAAACCAGATGAAGCTACAGAAAAAGCCATCCGAATGATGGCAGGAGGGGTAGCCAAAGCACGCAGGATGAAGCCTTTGGAACCAGTGAAGCTAGATGCCCATCTCCACGCGCTGGTCATAGGTGGTGGTGTTGCTGGATTGCGGTCTGCATTGGACATGGCGCAGCGTGGATTACAGGTCACCCTCGTGGAGAAAAGCCACTTCTTGGGAGGGCACATGGCGATGTGGGAAAGGATTTTCCCCACCGACGAAGAGCCCCGCCTGTTGCTCAAACAATTGATCGAGCGTGCCATTCGGGAGCCAAAAATTACTATCTACACCGGCGCTGAAGTCATCAGTGCCAAGGGCTACGTGGGGAATTACAACGTCACGATACGCCAGCAGCCACGCGGTGTCAGGGGAGTATTTGCCAATGAGCAGGAGGTTATCACAGCCTGCCCCATCAGCAGCCAGAGGGAATTTGATTTCGGCTTATCCAACCGGAAGGCAATTTACCGGGCATATTCAGGCTGCTATCCAGAAAGCCTGGTGATTGATTGGGAGCACTGCACCAAATGCGGTGAATGCGTAAAAGTGGCGCCCGTGGGTGTGATCGATCTCAATGAAAAAACGAAGGAAATTCCCCTGGAAGCTGGTGCAGTGGTTATTGCAACTGGATTTCGACCATACGAACCTTTTGATGGTGAAATGGGATGGAAGGAATTCCCCGAGGTCATTACACTTCCGCAGCTCGAACGCTTGCTGGATAAAGATGGACCCAGCAAGGGCAATTTGTCGATGAATGGCCATGAGGTGAGGGATGTGGCAATCATCCACTGCGTGGGAAGCCGGCAGATTGAGGGTATACACCAGGCACAACCTGATGGTAACGTAAATAATTATTGCTCACGAGTTTGCTGTACCGCCTCGTTGAGCGCGTCTGTATTGCTCCATGAGAAAGCGCCCAATGTCAAGGTTTATGAGATTTACGAGGATATCCGCGCATATGGTCGCGGTCACGAGGATTACTACACACGCGCCAGCAAGGACAATGTCACCTTCCTGCGCTATTTTGGTGAGGAAATCCCCGCAGTGATGCAGGCTGGACAAAACGATGGACATCCCCTGCTGGTAAAGGTAAAAGACCACCTGACATGGGGAGAGGAAGTGGAAATCCCGGTGGACCTGGTGGTATTGGCAGTGGGCATGATGCCCAACCCAGTGGATGACCTGATCGATATATTCAAGGTTTCGCCAGGGAGTGACCGCTTCCTGCTGGAAGTGCACCCCAAGCTGCGGCCCGTTGAAACAGCGGTGAGTGGGGTTGTATTAGCCGGCACGGCGCAGGGTCCAATGAACATCCAAGAGAGCTGTGCTGCAGCGTCGGCTGCCGCCTCCAAAGTTGCAGCATTGATACATTCCGGGATGGTTGAACTGGCGCCGTACGTGGCATATGTTGATCCCGAGAGATGCCAAGGAAGCGGGGAATGCATCAAGGTATGCCCACAGGAAGAAGCAATCAAACTTGCTACATTCTCCATGAATGGGCGTACAGCCCAGCGGGCAGTAGTCACCCCAGCCAACTGCAATGGTTGCGGAGTGTGTGTTAGCAGCTGCCCGAACCGTGCCATTGATGTGCAGGGTTGGCGGCTGGATGAATACGAAGCAATGGTTAATGCCATCACAGCCGACTTACCCTTAGTGGAAGGTGTCGCATGACAACAGATCTTGAAGCAAGGAAAAAAAGAACGGAAATGCTGGTAGAGATGCGCAAAGAGCATCACGATACAGTACAGAAAGCGCAGGAAATGCTCAAGGCTCAGCAGTCAGTGCGTAAAGTATTGGAAAAAACATTAGCAGGAAATCCGCAAAGCGTTCCGCAGCTGGCAGAAGCCAGTGGCATCCCAGCACATGAAGTTCTCTGGCATATGGCAGCCATGAAAAAATATGGATTGGTTGCAGAAGCTGGAACGGACGATAGCGGAGATTATTATCTGTACCGATTGATAAAGGAGAAACAGGCATGAGTGTGCGCGTTGATTCCAATCTGCTGACCGAGCTTAAAAAGTATGGCGATGTTAAGATCGAATCATGCTTCAATTGTGGCAACTGCACTGCAATTTGCCAACTTTCAACCGAAGAGATAAATTTTCCTCGCAAGATGAATCGTTTTGCCCAACTTGGACTGCGAGACAACCTGCTGTCGAGCAAAGAGCTGTGGTTATGCGACTACTGTGGTGAATGTTCGACCACCTGCCCACGTCAAGCTGACCCGGGTGAATATATGGCCTCAGCCCGCAGGTATGCCATCGCAGCGTATGATCCAACAGGCCTGGCAAAGATGCTTTATACCTCGCCTATATTCAGTATTGCCTTCCTGATCATTCTGGCGGTGGTGATCGGAGCCTTTTTCTTATCGTTCAGTGGAACCATGCCGATGGATAAGGTGAACCTGTTCAGTTTCATCCCTTCGGGATTGATCCATATTGTGGGCATTGCGGTCGGCATTGTGATCATCCTGGCCGCGTTAGCGGGGATGATTTCCATGATCAGGCGTACCATCACAGGGCTTGGTTATCCGAAAGGCACGCGCTTCGATTGGGTTGGAGCTATCTGGAAAGCATTCGGGCAGGAAGTGTTAGGGCAATTACATTACCGCCAGGATTGCGAGACAGAAGGTCCGGTGAAACCCTGGTACACCCAGAAATGGTTTGCACATGGATCGATGTTGTGGGGATTTTTAGGGCTTTTCATTGCAACAGCACTGGATTACCTGCTGGAGCTAGTGCATATGAAAGCCACCGGCACATGGGTACCCCTGTGGTATCCGACGCGCTTGTTGGGAACGATCGCTGGTATATTTTTATTATATGGAACCAGTACGATATTTATCAGGAGATTACGCAAAGACGACACTTCTTATGAAAAATCCAGTATTTCTGACTGGGCTTTCCTAACGTTGATGTGGCTGGCTGGAGTGACTGGCTTCATACTTGAACTCATAGACTACTTGCCCCCCACAGGGGTGAGTTACTGGATCTTTTTAGCGCATTTAGTTGTAGTAGGCGAGTTGCTGCTGCTGGCGCCATTCTCCAAATTCGCTCACGCGATCTACCGGAGCATAGCATTGTATCTCTGGGCACTCAAGCCATCAACGGATAAAGAGCAGGCAGCCAGCGCCGCCCCTGCAGATTAGGAACTAACGTGGATTCATCAGACTTTCTTAATATTAGGAACAGAAATCTGCTTATTAAGGAGGAAATACGGTGCCAATTGTATAAACATTGTCAATGGAATCTTTAAGAACATAAACTATAATCCTAAAATAGTTCCGATATGCCAAAGGAGCGAAACATGATATCCATCGAAGCCCTAAGGTTTTACACATTATTCGCCAAGCAGGATCAAGAAATGCTGAGGAAGATTGCACAACTAGCAGAAGAAAAGTTTGTAAAAGCAGGACAATATTTGTTTTATGAAGATGAGATGGCTAAAACCTTGTACCTGGTCTTGGAAGGGTCTGTGGTGTTGACCATGAACCTGGGAGAAAAGGGGGATCAAAAAGTAGGGGAATTGGAGCCCCTCAGCAAAGGTGAAGTGATCGGATGGTCATCGATTGTTAAGCCACATATCTATAAGAAGAGTGCATTTGCAAAGCAAGACACCCGATTGATTGCATTTGATGGCGAAGAGCTTTGCACTCTATTTGATGCCAACCCATCTTTTGGCTATTATTTTATGCAAAGAATTGCGGAGGTGATCGGCGAACGATTAATCAGCAAATATGTCCAAATCATGAGTATCACGGCGTAACGGTTTCTATCCAAATCGGCAAGTGAGCGATGACCGAAGAAACAGGAAGCAGGAGCAGCTTCTTCTGCAGAGTATATATTTACCTATTTATTTGTGGACAGATCATATTTTTTAATCACGGAGCAAATCATGAATGATGAAAGCGAAACTCCTAAAGCAGTGATCATGTGTAATCACGCAGATTCTGATAGCGTCATGGCAGCATTGATCATGGGTGCCGCAGCTGCCGCTACCGGCGACGAGGTGCTGATGTTCTTTCAGCCCGGTGCAGCTAAAATGCTGGTGAAAGGAGAGCTTGAAAAATACAACGGCTTACCCGGTTTACCCGATCCAATTTATCTGTATGACTCAATCGTCACCCTTGATGGCCGGTTCATCATGTGCGAACTTGGCTTGCCCAATAAAGGCCTCAAGAAAGAAGACTTACGCGATGAAGTCGAGGTCCGAATGGCTGCTGATTTCTTGCTGATGGCCGAAGGCGCAGGCAAATACTTTTCGTATTAACCTCTTCGATAAAGAAGAGAAAAATACCGACCCAGGAGAAAAACATGTCAGATCAAACCCCGACGAAAACAATTGATGAATGTGGCAAAATTTGCCCGTACCCGGATGTGGATACGATGACAACTCTCAAGAAGATGAAAAAGGGTGAGATCCTTGAGGTGTTGATTGACTACCCGCTCTCGGTAGAGCGAATTCCACGCAACGCTAAAAGGAACGGCCATAAAATACTCAAAGTCGAGAGGGTCGAAGGGCCCACTCACAGGATCCTGATCGAGGTCTTAGGTCTCAAATAATTTTCATTCAAGAGATGTAGTGTTTCTAACAGTGAATGATCGCGCTGATACTACACTATGAATATTGAATAACAAAGGAGAAGATATGATTACAGTTGTGTCTGGTATATTGGTCGGAGCACTGTTCGGTTTTTCGCTGCAGCGTGGGCGTTTTTGTATGAACTCTGCCTTCCGAGATATCATTGTCGGTCGCGATTTCAACCTGGTCAAAGCCGTAGGGGTTGCCCTGCTGGTTGAAACGCTCGGTTTCTCCATAATGGCGATGACCGGTGTAATCAAGATGGCGCCGCCGGCCTTGATGTGGGGTGCGGAAGGTGTGGGCGGCTTACTTTTTGGCATGGGAATGGTGCTGGCAGGTGGCTGTGCCAGTGGAATCACCTATCGTGCTGGAGAGGGACTGGTAGGAGCGTTCAGTGCCATTGTTGGTTTCAGCCTGTTTGCCCTGACAACATCCGCGGGTGTATTGTCTCCAGTAGCCAATTTTTTAAAGACTAACACCAAGATTTCAGCCGCCGATGGCTCACCGCTTACGCTAGGAAATATCTTCGGGATTAATGCTAATGTCGTTGGTCTTGTCCTGTCCGTGGTGATCATTGCAGTCTGGGTGGTTCTGGCGCTCAGAAAGAGGACTGAAGAGGAGCCCGGAGAAAAGCCAAAGTCAATCTGGGAAGCGATCTTCAAGAAGGGCTGGAGCTGGCCGGCAGCAGGCATCGCGGTGGGCCTAGTTGGTGTGCTGGCATTCCCATTATCAGCAGCAACTGGTCGCAATTATCCATTAGGGATCACAGCTGGCTGGAATAACATCTGGCAAACGCTATTTGTTCCCGGTACGGTAATGAATTGGGGTGGAGCACTGATTATCGGCATTGTTCTCGGCTCTCTGGTGGGCGCAGCTATTGCGGGTGAGCTAGCTCTTCGTGCTCCTGCTCCTAAAGTCTTGGTGCAGGCTTTCATCGGTGGAAGTTTGATGGGTTTTGGAGCCACTGTCGCTGGCGGTTGCAATGTCGGCCATGTGCTCAGCGGTGTGCCCCAGCTTTCTATTGGATCGATGTTTGACACCTTCATGATCATTGCAGGCTGCTGGATCATGGCGTATTTCCTGTTCATCCGGCCGATGAACGCTGCTCGGTGACTTTTCTGAGCCAAATATCTTTCAGGTGAGAAACTGGAGCTGCCAATGGAACAGCTCCAGTTTTCATTTAATAGATTGCAAATAGAATGATATTCTGAAAAGCTCGCTAAACCGCCGGTAATGCAAGGATATCTTCATTTTCGGGAGCGTGAATGAATGCCCAGAATGCATCGCGGACCAGGTTAGGATGCGATAACTCGCGTCGGGCAATACAAATTTTCCGTTCCAAATTTAAACCATCGACGGGCACTTCCACGACGCACCCCCATACCCTGGTGTATGCCGAAGCCATGCGCGAGACAAAAGAGACGCCCAGGTTTCCAGCTACCGCCAGCACAATCGCCTCTGCATTTCCCACTTCCATCAGGACATTCATCTCGTCAAAGGAGATATCGTGTTTGGCAAGCTCCGATTGCAGAGTCCGGCGTGTACCCGATGTTGGCTCGCGTAAAATTATGGGCACGTCGAGCAGCTCAGCCGGCTCGATAGCCTCGCGCAAGGATAAGGAATGTTTTTCGGGGACAATTAGCGAAACGTAATCAGTGAAAAAATACTGGCAATCCAGGTCAATGTCAGTGACTTCACTACTAACAACACCCAGGTCTGCTTCCTCAGAAAATAACAGATTGGTCATTTCCTGGACAATGCAGGGTTGGATGAAGATTTGTACGCCTGGATAATGCTGCTTAAAGCGCGCTGCCAGGTGGGGCAAAATATATTTACCAGCTGTAGCAGCGCAAGCGATGCGCAGCTGCCCAACAACGGAATCTTGCATGGACTGCATCATCTGATGAACTTCATTGGATTGATGAACAATCTTGCGCGCCCACGGGAGCAAGGTCATACCTGCTGTTGTGATATGTAGTTGCGCATCAATCCGATCGAATAGTTTTACATTCAATTCCGCTTCCAGGTTTCTAATGTGCTTGCTGACAGTGGGCTGACTGAGGTTCAGACGTTTAGCTGCCTCTGAACAGCTCTGTGTTGCGGCGACCTGGATAAATACATTGAGACGTTTTATATCAAGCATCATTTCTCCAGATTTCTACCTGTAAGAAACCAGAATGCAACATCTTCAGAATGGGGATGCGTGCCAATAGATTCAGGCAGTAATTTCCTGGCATTTGGGTCGGATCGCATTTCGAACTATGGAATCAAAAGCATCGCTTGATGTTCTATCATGATCCATTGCATAAACTACCGGTAAATTTATCCGTAGTATACACCGCTACTTCAGATTAATCCACGTATGGTTAATATCTGTTAGAGTATTTTAAGTGGCAATCCATATTCGCCAATAAAAATAATGGAGCCCGGTGTGGGGCTGAGAGTGACCTCGGTTTCGGGAGCTGGTAAAAACGATCGAGGATGCATTTTTGCGATGAACATTTCATCCCGGCGTTCCAACTACTTCACCCACCTGCACCTTCAATCTTTCCAAGCTATTCCTGGTATCTTGAAGACTGGATTGCACTTCGTCCAGCCTGCCCTGCTCGGCACGTACGAAGCGCGAATAAGGGGAGATGGCATCCTTGATGTTGGCTACACTGCGTGTCATCTCGCGAGAAAACTGGGTGCGCAGCGATTGGATGAGCTGCTGGCGCAGGTCGGCGACCTTTTGGCGCAGCTCAGCCTTTGCGCGGCGTTTTCTGGCCGGGATGATGAAGAAACCGAGCACAGCGATCACACTGGCAAGGATGATGCCGGTGGCATCCACTGCGGCCGTGGTAGCCAAAATAGTAATGAGGGTGCCCAATCCCACTGCTCCCACTTCGGTGGCAGCCAGGGCGGCCACTGCATTTTGTGCCCCATCTGCCAGCGCACGTGCTTCGGCTTCCCGATCGTAGCCATCTACCACGCGCTGGGCATCACGCCCAACGGCTTCCATCAACTTCTCGCGATCATAATGGAAGCTGCCACCGGCTGCATCCCCCACGATGCGTTCCTCATGCTGCCGGCGGCGGTCAGCAATGTGCTCAGTCACCGCTTGCCACTGGTGAAGGTTGGCCTCCACCAGCCAGTCGATTAGCTCGTTGACCTTGCTTTCAATGCGGGCAGGCACATCAGCAACAACACGCTGCTCAAATTCATGCTGGATGCGTGATTTATTAAGCAGGTCGAGGACGCGGGGCAGCCGCAGGATTTCTTCGAAATAATCGTCACCGCGCTGCTCCATCTCAAAAAGCACATTGTCGACATCTGACATGCGGAAATCGAAATCACGCTGCATATCCTCCTGGTACACTTTTAGCTGGGCTTCCACGTCGTCTAACATGGAAAAATCAGTCTTTAGCAGCTCCAGGCGGGAATTGGTGACATCGAGATATTTATTCAGGAGGTGGGTGGCCACCCCCAGGGGATTCATAAACTTTAAAGACAGGCGGCCTTTATCATCCAGCGTTTCCTGAACGTATTTTTCGAGGATTTCGAACATACTGGCCTTCCACAGAGCCGGCTCACCCAATTTAGCGCGCAGGGCCAAGCGCGAGCTCACCGGGAAGATCTCAGGAGTGATGCCCAGCAACCCACGGGCATTATCGGAGATAAATGCCATCACCTGATCCAACTCTTCACGGCTCTGGAATAAGTCAATCTTATTTAATACAATGACCACTTTCTTACCCCAATCACGGATTTTCTCCAGGAAAAGACGCTCGCTTTCGGTGAATGGCCGGTCGGCAGAGGTGACGAACAGCACCAGGTCGGAACGCGGGACAAACTGCTGGGTGATGGCTTCGTGCTGGCGCATGATGGCGTTGGTGCCGGGTGTATCCACAATATTCAGCTCGGCAAGCAGCTCCACCGGGGCTGTAAGGGTATGCAGGCTCTCATTTTCAACCCTGCGTTCCTGGGCTTCACCGAACTTGATCACGTTGATCTGGGTGGTGGTGGGGGTAACACCTTCGGTGAGCAGTTTCTGCCCCAGCAGGGCATTGATGAAGGCGCTTTTACCCGAATTGAACTCGCCCACTACTACCAGCAGGAACAACTCATCCAGCTGACGAATGGAATCTGCAAGGGTTTCGTGATCTTCGGGCGCTGCGCCAAACTGGATCAATGAGGCCCGCAGGTCGTTTAGAAGATTGCGTGAATCCTTGAGCAGGTTTTCCTGTGAATCGGTCAGTATTCGCATGTTAAAGCCCTCCCAGGCATTAGATACTATTTTAAATCAAAAGCAGCGCACAGGATGTGGATTCGACAAAAATCCCAGGCGTACGCTGCTCAAATTGTATCGACTCACGGCCGACCGGGGATTACACCCCTCAGACACTGCCCGTAGTGCAACTCGAGCCGGAAGAATCAGCAAAGGAAAATGAGCTGCCTCCCGATAGCCTGGAAGCGAAGGTGGATATTTTCTTGGTGACATTTTGGCTGGCACAAGTGGGGCAGGCGACCTCGCTTACTTTGCTTGCGCTTAAAACCAGCTGTTCAAATGGCTGGCCGCAATCGGCACACACGAATTCGTATATGGGCATGATTTTCTCCGCGGATACAGGTTTAAAAGATGTTAAATATAATAACTTACTATTATGCAGATGACTAAACTATTTTGATGCTTCTCAAACCGAAAGGTTACACATATCTCAGAATTATTTCTTTTTCCCTGACCTGTTCTGGCTCAAAGGTAATTTCTACCGTCAGAAGATTTCAACCTTTGCCTCACGCTGAAAAGCTAAACGTTGATAAAACTCTAATGTTGTTAGAACAAATGTTCTGGTATAATGTGGGCATGGAAACATACACAAATTACGCACTGGACTCAGACAGGGAGGCGGGATATTCCCTGCGGCTTTCGCCCAGGCAGCTCCACCTGGTAATCGCCCCGCACCGCATCCAGCGCCAGATAATGACCACGCTGGCTGCCCGCATGGCGCTCAACGGCAGGGTTCGCCTGGTGGACGCCGGCAACTGTTTCGATGGCTACGGGCTGGCGCGCCAGCTGCGCTTACAGACCACGTACTGGCAGCAGGCACTCGAGCGGGTGAGCGTGGCACGCGCTTTCACCTGCTACCAGGTGGAGACCCTGCTATCCGAAACAGTGGCTGACCCGGCGCCAGCCCTGGTGCTTAACCTGCTGGATACCTTCTACGATGAAAACGTAAAGCTGCCAGAGCGGCTGCGCTTGCTGGAAGCGAGCCTGGGGGAGCTGCGGCGCTTGTGCCACATGGCTTCGGTGGCAGTGAGCGCCAGCCCAACTAACCGCGGCCAGCCCCCAGAGTTGCTTGAGATGCTGAGCGCTGTGTCAGAACAGGTGTGGAGCTATGAAGAGCCCCAGCCTATAGCGCCATTGCGTTTGTTTTAAGGAGGTTCATTATGGGACGAACACTTCCCTCTGTTACCCAGGTTTTTTTGAAAGAGCAGGAGTCATTCCTGCGTTTTCGGCGCGCCTTGCGCCGCAGCGATCAGAAAGCACTCGATGACCTGTTCGCCGCTGCTCACAAGCACCTGGCGGCTGCGGCGTATGCATCACACGCCCTGCCTTTCGAGATTTTTCTGCTTTCGATGCTGTTGGAAGAGCACAAGCAGGTATTGCGCATGCGCTATCTCCTAAACTCGCGTGACGCGGCAGCCCTGGAGCAGCTGGAACATAATGATTCAACTGCTTACCTGGATGCGCTCACCGCTGAGGTGGAGGCGGGCAGTTCCCCCCCGCTCCCGCAGCCGGGCGAGGCCGGGACAGCAAGCCCATCACCCAACCGGGTTGGGCCGGAATCTCCCACTCCCACATCAGACGTGATCCATTTCCATGACTGAGCTGACAGGATGGCTGCTGGACCTGTTCGCCGACGCGCAAAGCGGGATCGTGCTGTGGCTGTTGGGAGAGGACGGGCAGCGCCATCGCCTGACCCAAGATTTTCCCATCACCTTTTATGCGGCCGGCGCGCCGGCGCGGCTGCGCCAGCTGTGGCGCTTCCTGCAGGCCCAGCCAGAAGAAGTGTTGTTGAAGCGCGGTGAGCGGAGGGATATCTTTGCCCCCCAGCCTGTGGAAGTGCTGGAGGCCACCATGCCCCAGACGGCTGCGCAGCCCGCGGTATTCCAGCGGGTGGCACGCGAGTTTCCCGAGCTGACCTATTATGATGCTGACCTGCCGCTCACCACACGCCACGCCGCGCTTTACAATACCTTCCCCCTGGCACGCTGCCGGGTGCAAGCCACTGCGCACGGGCGGGTGCAGGCCCTGGAGGTTCTGGACAATCCCTGGGAGCTGGACCCTCCCGCCCCACCCCTGCACCTGCTGGCGCTGGAGCCCGATGTCGACCCGGCCCACGCCGCCCCTCGAAACTTGTACGTACGCTCGATGAGCGCTTCTTACCGCCTCAGCCTGGGACACCCCCGCCCCATGCTGATCAACCTGCGCGCCATCCTGGAGCGCCTGGACCCGGATATCCTGATGACCGCCTGGGGGGATACCTGGCTGCTGCCCTACCTGATTGACCTAGCCGAGCAGTGGCACATCCCTCTGCCGCTCAACCGCGAGCCGGGCAGGGAGGTGCTGCGTAAGGACGAGCGCAGCTACATGGCTTACGGGCAGGTGATCTACCGCGGAAAGCAGGTGCACCTGTTTGGGCGCTGGCATATCGATGGCTGCAACGCTATGCTGTTCCACGAATACGGCCTGGAAGGGGTGTACGAGCTGGCGCGGGTCACTGCCCTTGCCGGGCAGGTGGTGGCGCGTGTCTCACCGGGCAGCGGCATCTCTGCCATGCAGATGGTCACCGCCCTGCGGCTGGGGATTATGGTGCCGTGGCACAAGCAGCAAGCGGAGCACCCCAAGAGCGCCATGGAGATGATGCAGGCGGACCAGGGTGGCCTGGTCTACCAGCCCATCACCGGGCTGCACCGCAACGTGGGCGAGGTGGATTTTATCTCGATGTACCCGAGCATCATGCGCCACTTCAACATTTCTCCCGAGACGGTGGCGGACCCCAATACCGTGGGCAGGGAGCAATTTGCCCGGTTGGAGCGCGTCTCAGAGCTGGGCCTGTGGATTGACCAGGAGACTTCCGGGCTGATCCCCCAGACGCTGGCACCACTGCTGGACAAGCGCCTGGAGCTCAAGCTGCGCCTGGCAGAGCTTCCCGCCTGGGACCCGCGCCGCACCATTTATCAGGCGCAGGCAACGGCACACAAATGGCTGCTGGTGACCTGTTTTGGCTACCTGGGCTACAAGAATGCCCGTTTTGGGCGCATCGAAGCACATGAGGCGGTGACCGCTTACGGGCGTGAGATGCTGCTGCGCGCCAAGGAAGCGGCTGAAGACATGGGTTTCACCGTACTGCACATGTACGTGGATGGCTTGTGGGTGAAGAAGAAAGGATGCGCCAGGGTGCAAGATTTCCAGCCGCTGCTGGAGGAAATCACCAACCGCACTAGGTTGCCAATTGCCCTGGATGGCATCTACCGATGGGTGGCTTTCCTGCCCTCGCGCATGGATGAGCGCGTGCCGGTGCCCAACCGCTATTTTGGCGTGTTCCAGGATGGCTCGCTGAAGATGCGCGGGATTGAAGTGCGCCGGCACGATACACCCAAGTGGGTTTCGGATGTACAGATGGAGATCATCGAAATCCTGGTGCATGCTTCCAATGTGGAAGATCGGTCCACGTATCTGCCCAAGATCCTCGAGTTGATCCGCAAGGCTCTTGGGCGGCTGCGAGCCGGGCGGGTGCCCGTGGAGGATTTACTGGTTTCCCTCACCCTGAGCCGCGAGCTCTCGGAATACCGCACTCCTTCGGCAGCTGCACGCGCTGCGGCACAGCTGGCGGCGATTGGGAAGAACCTGCGCCCGGGGCAGCGCGTGCGCTTCGTGTACACCATGGACAAGCCGGGTGTGCACGCCTGGGACCTGCCTGATCTGCCGGATGTGCGATCGGTTGACCAGGAACGCTACCGGGTGCTGCTGCTGCGGGCTGCTGCCACCATCCTGCAGCCATTTGGCCTGAAAGAGGAAGACTTGAAAACGCGTGTATATGCAAACGCCAGAAATGTAACCTTTTTTGCACCTGTGTATCTAAATGTGTGAATTCAAGGGAAATTACAAACACTAATTTCAGCAGGGAAAAAAGGAGATCATTAAAAATGGGATTCGCACGCTTTATGTCCTCAATAACGGGCCGCCTGTTACGCATCGTAGCGGGAGCCGCACTGATCGTGATTGGCCTGGCAGTGGTGCATGGTACTGGTGGAATCATCCTGGCAATCGTTGGGTTGGTGCCACTGATAGCTGGCCTGGGTAATTTTTGTGTTTTTGCGCCCCTATTTGGGGGACCATTCCTGGCCAAAGATATCAAGTAAGATTAATTATTTCTAACCCTGTGGGCAGGTTACACTGCCCACAACCTTTTTAATTTTGGAGTAAAATTTTTTCCAGGAAGGAGGCAATTATGAAACTGTTTGTCGGGCAGGAAGCACCAGATTTTACTCTCCCGTCTCACCTGGATAGAGACATCCGCTTGAGTGATTACCGCGGCAAGAATGTTGTCCTGGTGTTTTTCCCCCAAGCTTGGACACCCGTCTGAACGGGCCAGATCCCATCGTACGAGGCCGACAAGGGTAAGTTCGAGGGATTGGATGCCCAGGTCCTGGGCATAAGCGTTGACCATGTACCCTGCCTGAAGGCATGGGTGGAGTCATTAGGGGAAATCACTTATCCACTGATGAGTGATTTTTGGCCGCACGGCAGGGTTGCAAAGTTATATGGGGTTTTTCGCGAGCCGGATGGATATTCTGAGCGTGCCATTTTCGTCATCGATAAGCGCGGTTATATCCGGTATATAGATGTCCACGATATCGATCACCAGCCTGATAATGACGTGGTGCTGGAGGTGTTACGCCGTATCGACCCTGAAGCTGCCTTACGCAGCCCGGCACCTCCACCTGTCAGACCGGAAGAAATCCGATTGCCTCACGGGGGTGTGGTGATGTACTGCACACGCTGGTGTCCCGGCTGTCGCCGGGCACGCGCCTATTTTCAAGCGAATAACATCGATTACACCGAGGTGGATATCGATGTTACCCCTGGCGCAGCAGACCAGGTGAAGAAATGGGCCAATGGAACGCGCACCACTCCGACTTTCGATATCGAGGGGACAATCCTGGTGGGCTTCGACGAGAAAAAAGTTGGGAGTGCCATCAAGGAGAAGGTCAGAAGCTAAGCTGGTTACCCGGGAGGATCTACCTTCCGGGTAATTTTTTTTATGAGAGAGCCGTATGGCGATTGAATTCGTAGTAAATGCATTAATTCCTGCCAGGCCGATAGAGGTGTACGATGCCTGGCTGAATTCTGCTGCCCACACCACAATGACAGGCAGCCCGGCTTCCATTTCACCTGCAGTGGGTACTGCTTTTACAGCCTGGGATGGGTATATTCAGGGCAGAAACCTTGAGCTCGAGCCTGGCAGGCGCATCGTGGAGTCGTGGCGCACAACGGAATTCAAGGAGGATGAGCCAGACTCACACGTCGAAATCACCCTGGAGGCCATTGGCGAGCAGACCAAGCTTATGTTGCATCACAGCAACCTGCCGGCACACGGCAGGAAATACCCAAAAGGCTGGTTGGATGCCTATTTCATGCCTATGGAGAAGTATTTTTCGGGGCACCCATTCCCATCATCAATAACCGATTAATTTTCCGGTTTTATTACGGCCTTAGCTGCCGCAACGCCTACATTCGGGGTGAACTCATAGCCACAACTCGCCAGGGCAGTTTCGATGGCGCTGAGAGTGGCAACCACATCTCCCATGGTGACGGCGCCCATGTGGCCGATGCGGAAATACTCAGTGCGGATGGCGGGTAAGAGGCCGCCTGCCAAGGTCACGCCTGCTTCGAGAACTTTCGCCAGAAAATCAGGGCCATTCACGCCCAGCGGGTAGCGCGGGGCGGTGAGGGTGTGGGCGGCAAATTCAGGCTGCACGGGTAGCTGGGTGAGCCCCAGCGCCTGGATGGCTGCCTTGCACGCCCGGCTGATGGTAATGTGGCGGGCAATACGTTCAGGCATCCCCTCGGCCAGAATCTGCCGCAGGCTAACATCTAAAGCGAAGATCAGGTTGACGGGTGGGGTACCAAAATAGCCGGGTTTGCGAGCTTCATAGGCTTGCATAATGGGCAGCCAGTTGGCCCAATCAGCATAGTAATTCATCACCGGGGCAGCGCGCTTGTGGAAGGTTTCGAGGGCGCGAGGGCCGATCACCAGTAGCGCCAGACCAGGTGGCACCCCGATTGCTTTCTGGGAGGCAGTGAGGGCCAGATCAATCCCCCAATCGTCCATGTGTAGCTCTTCACCGGCTACGGAACATACACCATCCACGATGACCAGCGCTCCAAATTGCCTGCCCAATGCGGCTAACTGTTGAACCTCGGTTATGACTGCTGTAGAGGTGTCAACATGGGTGATCGTCATCAGCTTGTACGCATCCGCCTGCAATGCAGCCCTGACCTTATCCAGAGCGGGACGCTCGCCAGGGGGAGTGGTGAGGCGGGTTACCTGGGCACCGTAACGCCCCAGGATGGAAGCGAAGCGTTCTGAGAAATAGCCGGTATCCACCACCAGGGCTTTATCGCCCGGTTCAACCAAGTTGGCTGCAGCGCAATCCATGGCCAGGGTACCCGTGCCGGCTAGCACCAGCGGCTGACCGGTGGGGCTTTCGAACACCAGGCGCATATTTTGCAGTGCGCGGCTGAATGCCTCGATAAATTCGGAAGCCAGGTGGCTGGTGGTGGGCTCACCCATGGCCTTTAATACGGCTGGCTCAAATTCGATAGGTCCAGGGATCATAAGCAGGGTTCGATTTTTCATCTATTTCCTCCAATTGTTGAGTTGCTTGCGAGCATCTCTATGATGACATGTTGGTCATTAATTACCAGATGGCTTCCAGTGGGGATTTGATGGATGGACAACTGGTCGATGCATGGAATTTCTGCAATGATGCAGCCTACTGCCGTGATGGTTTCACATTCGGCGTTCAGGATAGCCAGGGGTGCATGGCCGTTATGTTTGAGGCGGTACAGGGTGTAGGAGCCAACTGTGGACCCCTTGCCGGTGGGAAAGACCAGCACCTTGCCGGCAATGGATAGCCCTTCCAGCTCGTGGCCATGCTCTACGACAACGCCGGTTTCCGGGTCAACACCACCGTAGAAGGATATCGCCTGTGAAGTGACCAGGGCTTCACCCTGGGCACTCCCGGAGAAAATACATCGTCCCTGCAGTTCCATTCAGCTAATTCTACAACCATTTATAGAAGTCTTTGAGAGAATCCGGTGAAAAAAGAAAATTGGCGGGCCAGGCATTCAATCTTATTGATGGGTTTCCAAGTGACGAAGAAAAAACCATGATGGGCAAAAAAGGTTCAGGGTATAATACTAATTGGGACTAATATAATCTAATATTACCGAAAAATACTCGCTGTCTTATCAACATGTTTCTTGTGAGAGTGTATTAGCAAATAAGGGGATGAAAAAAATGACGATCAGCTCAGTTCTAGAAGAAGCTGTAAAACCAAGGAAAGCGGTCATCCGGTGGTTGCTTGATTCAGACCCTGCAATTCGATGGCAAGTGATGAACGACATTACCAAAGAGCCCGAGGAAGTCGTTGCCAGCGAGCGTAAGCGCGTTGGAAGCGAAGGATGGGGCGCCAAGCTTCTTGCCCTCCAGAAACCAGACGGCGAGTGGGATGGGGAATACTTTATAGCTAAGTGGGCCTCCACATTTTATGCGCTGCTGCTTTTAAAAGACATGGGACTTGACCCGGCGAGCGAGCCTGCCCGGAAAGCGATTGACCTGGTGCGCGACAAGGTGACCTGGGCAGCAGAATTTGGCAGCCCTCCTTTTTTCCAGGGTGAGGTGGAACCCTGCATCAACGGAAGGGTTCTTGCAATAGGTGCTTATTTTGGTGAGGCAAGTGAGGCGCTGGTAGACCGGCTGCTGAGCGAGCAGCTGGAGGATGGGGGATGGAATTGTGAAGCACCACCGAGCCACCGCTCATCGTTCCATACAACAATATGCGTGCTGGAGGGGTTATTAACCTATGAGAAAGCCAAGGGCGCTTCCTCTACAGTGACACAAGCCCGCCAGCGGGCACAAGCGTACCTTCTAGAGCGCCACATGTTACGCAGGTTATCTACAGGTGAGATTATCAACCGGAGCTGGATGCGTTTCTCCTATCCCCCCACCTGGCACTATGACTTGCTGCGAGGCCTGGACTACCTGCGTACTGCCGAAGTTGAACCTGACTACAGGATTACCGAGGCCATCGAGCTGGTGGTTAAGAAGCAGCATCAAAACGGACGATGGCCATTACAGAATCCACACCTGGACCAAGTGAACTTCACCATGGAAGGACCGGTTGGCACAGCCAGCCGCTGGAACACGCTGCGCGCCTTACGTGTGTTGGACTGGTATTCAGCAAACCGATGAACATGGGACTTTTGGAATGCGGTTGCCCTGAGCAACCTGCATGTTGCCATGGAACAGGTGTATTCGGATTGACCATAGGGTGAATTCCATTCCTTTATTTGTGGAGCGCCAGCTTACCAGATAACCCTGAACAAAACAAGCTGCCCGATAAATCTAACTTACGACAGAATGAGATTCAATCTACCGCCAGGTTCACCACCTCATCGATCGTCAAGAAGACCGTCTTGAGCT
>Ga0172362_10000585_pt1 | contig 30157 bp, 34 predicted proteins | sample LakKivs1_kivu2a2_FD_114534 | JGI IMG/M metagenome (GOLD analysis project Ga0172362, IMG submission 114534) | Sediment microbial communities from Lake Kivu, Rwanda - Sediment s1_kivu2a2 | ecosystem: Environmental > Aquatic > Freshwater > Lake > Sediment | place: Rwanda: Western Province, Lake... | reverse complement strand
TTTTTTATTCTATTAGATTATATGGAAATAAAGGCAAATTTTGTTGATGTCCACACCAAGCGGATTTATCCCGCTCTGGTAAACTTCGATGAAAAAATAAATTCTGTCAAAAAGATTGATGAAAAATGCAGTTTTTACGTTATACCGGGTTTGATTGAATCGCATATACACATTGAAAGCTCTTTACTCACTCCCTCGAGGTTTGCGCATGTTGCTGTCACGCACGGAACGACAGCCGTTGTTGCAGACCCACATGAGATTGCAAATGTCTTGGGAATAGAAGGAATAAATTTTATGAGAGACGACGCCAGAAAAACTCCTCTGAAAGTATTTTTCACGGCCCCGAGCTGCGTTCCTGCTACAAAATTTGAAACTTCGGGAGCCATTCTTGACTCTGAAAAAATAAACCGTCTGTTGCAGGAGAAAGACGTTGTCGCATTGGGAGAAATGATGAATTTCCCGGGCGTTATTCGTGAAGACCCTGAAGTTATGAAAAAAATAAGACTGGCTAGTCGTTACGGTAAACCCGTGGATGGCCATTGCCCTGGTCTGACTGGAGAGGCGCTTGAAAAATACATAGAAACGGGAATATCAACGGAACACGAATGTACGGCGTTGACGGAAGCGGAAGAAAAAATGAGCAAAGGGATGAAAATAATGATAAGGGAGGGTTCTTCCGCGAAAAACATGGAAGAAATCTGTCCTCTGGCCAGAAAAAGCCCGGAAAAATGCTTCGTGGTAAGCGACGACTTGCATGCGGACGACCTGTTAAAAGGACATATGAACTTAAAGCTAAAGGAGATTGTAAAATTGGGGATTGACCCCGTTGATGCAATAAGAATGTCAACGGTAAACCCTGCCAAGCATTATAACCTAAACGTTGGACTGTTGTCGCAAGGCGACCCAGCGGATTTTGTTATAGTGAACAATCTTAAAGATTTCAAAGTCATTGAGACGTATATCGACGGAAAGCTTGTTGCAAGGGATTCAGAACCTCTTTTTGAATTGCCTGAAGTCAAAACAATAAATTCCTTTGATATGAAACAAAAAGACGTCAATGATTTTAAAATAAAATCAAATAAAGAAATGGGTTCAGCAAAAGTAAATGTAATAGGAATAGTTGAAAATCAGATAATAACAAAAAAATTAACGGAGACGCTTAAAATTGAAAACTTTGAGATTCTTCCTGATTCTGAAAGGGATATACTGAGAATTGCAGTTGCGGAACGTTATGGTAAAAGTAATCTGGCATTGGGTTTCATCAAAGGGTTTAAGTTAAAAAAAGGCGCGGTTGCCTCATCAATTGCCCATGATTCGCACAATATTATTGCAATAGGGTTGGACAAAAAGGATATTGTAAAGGCAATAAACGCGATAAGAGAAATGCAGGGTGGAATAACTGTCGTGAAAAACGATCGGATTTTGATTAAACTTCCGCTACCAATAGCGGGGCTCATGAGCGATAAACCCGCAGAAAAAGTCGTGGAAAAGCTTGACAAATTTCATGCTATTCTGAAAGAGCTGGGTTGCACGCTGAATTCGCCGCTTATGATACTGTCCTTTATGTCGCTTCCTGTAATACCTGAAATAAAACTCACTGACATGGGTTTGTTTGATGTGGAAAAATTTGACTTTATAAATTTGATTGCGGAAAATAATTCTTGAAAAACTTAAATAGTTTTGTATGTATAATATAAGGGTGAAAAAATGACCGATACGTACACACTAGCCGGGATATGGTTTGATAGAATGGATAAAAGAATATCGAACATTCAGAACTCCAAAAAATTTTATAACGAGTATGCAAATGAATTGGGATTGGATGAAGACTCAAGGAATTGGGGCAACTGTATGATAGAAGGTTATCTGGCTAAAGACAGAGAAATCAAACCTGAAGAATTTGCTGCCGGAGCAGCTAGACTTAGCAGTGAATTTGGTAAAAAACCGGTGAGCGCATCAGATGTCAGCGAGGTTGCAAATGTACCAACTGAAGCAGTGACCATAAACGAAAATAGAATAGGAAAATCAATGACAATTTATCCTTTTGCCGTATTTTCTTCCGGTTAAGCTATGTCAGGCAACGCCTCTATCAGCAAATTTTTAATTTTATCCACATTTTGCTTAAACACTTTTAAAATTTCGCTCCATTCCGCAGGCTGTATGTCTTCGAAAAGGCAGTCGTAATCCGTAACCATTGCAACGGCCGCATAAGGCAATCCCATTTCATTTGCAAGAATCGCCTCCGGAGCTATGCTCATATTGATGACATCCGCCCCCCATAACTTAAAAACCCTGGATTCGGCTCTCGTGGAGAATCTCGGACCTTCTATCGTTATTACGGTGCCTTTTTGGTGGTGCCTGATGTTTAATTTTTCTGCTGTTTTTATTAAGACGTTTCTCAACTCTTCCGAAAACGGGTCTGGCATTGCCGTGTGTTTTGCGTTATCTCCGCCCGGCGGAAATTCTTTGTAGAAGGTCACGGGCCTGCGCCTAGTAAAGTCAATGAACTGGTCAAGAATCACGAAATCTCCTCTCATTATTTCCTTTTTCAGGCTACCGCACGCCGTGGTTGCAATTATATGAGTAACTCCCATATTTTTTAATGCAAAGATGTTCGCGCGATAATTGACCTCTGTCGGAGGTATGGTGTGCTCTCTCCCATGCCTTGCCAAAATCACCACATCAACTCCCCTGATTTTCCCAGTCTTGAGCGGACTTGACGGTTTTCCATAAGGCGTTTCAACCTCTTCATCTTTTCCGCCTTTCAATATATCCGGGCTGTCCAATCCCGTTCCCCCGATTATTCCAATTTTAACCATACAAACCATACCAATAATATTTATTCTTCTATTTTAGCTTTTTAAAGTTGTGGGAGAAATAATTAATATGAGGAAAATATTGGCTGCGATGCTGATTTTTGCAGTGTTTCTTGTAGCCGGATGCACGGAGGAAGATACGGGAACCAAATACGTCTGCCCGGACGGTTCGGTCGTTTCCGAACCTTCGCTTTGCAATGTTGAAAAAAATGAAACAAGTGTAACTACCACCACGAAAGCCGAAAACGAGAATATCATTAAAATAGTAAACAACACAGATGCCCTCTTGCCCGGTGGTAATTACCTTTCCATTACGGGATGGGTTGAAAATAATGGAATTTGCGTGGCGCGTTTTGTAAAAGTTAATGCAAAGTTCTACAAAGATGAAGAACTCGTGAAGCAGTATTTTAGGGATGTGGACGAATTAAACATATCTCCCGGCAAAGCAAGCAGCTTCAGTATATCAGCACGTACTTTAGACTACGACTACTATATGCTTGTTGCTTACGGCGAGTGCCTGGAAGAAACCGTATACTCAGAGGAGCTTAAGATTAACAAATAATCCAGAATTTAAAAGAATAAATTTTTTTAATGATTGAAATAACGTTTTCATGAATTTCTTTTAGATTTCTTTATTCTCTCTATATGAAGCTTAATCTCTTTCAAACCCGTGTAAACTTCGCCGGAAGAATCGCATAGAACCAGTTCTCGACCAAAAGAGGTCGGGCCTCCATACTGGCACTCTATCTCATATTCGTTCATTTTTTGCATCAGCTTCATGACTTGTATGCTTTCTTCGCCAAACAGTGTTGATAACGTACTCATTTCTTATCACCATTTATTAACGTCACATGTTTTTAGGATTCAAAAGTTCTTCTCTCAGACTTCTTGCGCTGCTAGTCATGTAAGGCTGCGTTACAAAAGGGGTTGCCCTTGAACTCGTAATCTATTGACAAGCTAAATTCCATGTTGCCGCTGGGCACGTATTCTTCTCCCTGCACGTATATTATCGTATTTTCCATTTCCCTAAGTTCTTCGTCTATCTCCTTTAATTTTTTTATACTGTCTTCCAAAGACATTGGTTCACCTCTTTAATGTGAATTTTGTTGGAAATGAATTTAAACATAAAAAAATGGCGTTTGTCGAATTAAACGATTGTAAACTTCTAAACCTAAAACTCGAAATTTTAAGGATAAATAATTTAGGTTTTATAGCTTTATTATGACAGTGATTATACCAACTTCTCCCACCATACATTTGGCCAAAAATATGGAAAAAAAAGTTAAAGTGCTTTATTTGGAAGGAAATAAGGACGGGAAGAGATCCTTCCCTGACGGGGAACTGTATACAAGGGTTCCTGTTGAAAAAATAGGACCTGAAGAAAATGTTGTTGTGCTTCATTCGGGCCAGCCGAATCCGAATGAGGGATTGGTTGAGCTTTATTCAGTGATTTATGCCTTGGAAGAGGAGGCAATTCGACCCAAGCTTTTTTTCAGTTACTTCCCTTACAGCAGACAGGACAAAGTCTTCAAAACAGGGGAGCCGAACATGACAAGAAAACTGCTTGAAGACCTTTCGGAACACTCGGAGGAAATTTACATAATAGATTTTCATTCGAACGAAGACTGGGTGGAAAAACTTGGTATCAAAAAAGTATCTGCAGTAAGTCTCTTAAAACAGAGAGTGGAGAAGACGTACGGACAGCTGGAATACTTCTCACCCGACAAGGGCGGCGAAAAGAGAACTGACATAAAGGGCGCTGAAAAGGATAGAAATGGGTCGAGAAAGGTTGAAATAAAATTGTCAAGAGAAGATAAGAAAAGGGCAAAAGGCAAAAACGCGGCAGTCTTGGACGATATAATTTCCACGGGTAAAACCATGTGCAATACTTACAAAGAATTGAAATCTGCCGGCGCAAAAAAGATTATTGCCATAGCAACTCACGGAGTGCTTCCTGAGGGGATAGAAAGAGTAAAAAATACTTACGATGACCTGATTCTTGCAAACACCATAAACAGGAAAGAAGCCAATGTGAACGTAAGCCCATTGATTCTGAAAGAAATACGTTAAACTATACCAAGTTTTCTGGAGCTTCTGAAGGTTTTGAAACCTCGCTTCCAGATTCGGGTTTTTGGAAGTCTTCCAGTGTGCGCTCCCCGAAGAACTTCCTTCTGGCCGCCTTCATCGTCCCGCTTACTCCTAGGGTGTATGGCACGACCCTCTTGTCGCCTATCCTGTCTATGAGGGCAAGAGCGGCCCTGACATATTCCACGTATTTGTTGTCGCATCTTATAAGGCCTCTCTGGTTTTTCTCGTCCCAGCTGTCGCTGACGAACCATATGTTTGCTTGGGAAGCTCCCACCTCCCCCACAAGGTTGAGCAAAGAATGCCAGAAAGCGTTGAGTATTTCTCCGAAATCAAGTTTTCCTTCGCTGATTATTTCGAAAGCCAAGTATCTCCTATTCTCTCTCAAGGTCGGAGGCAGATTTTTTGTTTTGTCTTCCATCAAGGTACCCTCTTTATTATATTTTTAGGAATTTCGGAAACGGATTTCATTGAATCTTCAAGGCTCATTCCAAGAATTTGCCCTATCGCAGCCAGCTCCCTCGGGTCGCGCATTTCCCATTTGCCTCTGGCTCCGGAAGTTATCACAATCTGCGTGCCAAATTTCTGGGCAAGTTCTATGTTAAATCCCATATGACTAAGAATGTAAGACCTAACCTTACGGAAGGTTTCCAAAATCTCGTGGAAATTTATTTCTATTGCCACATTGTTTTCTTTTGCAAATCTTGATATTATGTGGTCCACTCCCGAATCAGACCTCTTGCGCTCAGGATGAGAAAGGATGGAAACCCTTGAATCTTCGGAAGCGGCCCTGTTTATCTTGTATTCACCGCCTGATACAACCAAAAAATTGGAGAATCTCTTGGCCTTAGAAATCATTCTTTTCAGTTCCTTAACTCCGTCCGCCTCTATTTCTATTCCGGGTATTATTTTCAAATCTTTCACGGATTTGGAAATTTCCTCTATTTTTTTGAACTTGTCCAAGTTCGCATATTTTTCAACCAAACCTATTCCGGAATAACCAAGTTTCTTTGCTATTTCTATCGTCTCGTTCAGCTCTTCCAGGTTATCCAGATGAACATTCAAATCATAAAATTCCATTTAATCAACTCTTTGGGAAATTTTAAGTTTTGTTCCTTCGTCACAAAATCATAAAATTCCATTTAATCAACCCGCGAGGAATTTAAGAGAGCTAAATCTAACCTCCAAATAAAATATGGCTAAAAAGTGTATTAAAGCTTTTAAAATGGCAATTTGACGTTTCATCTGGATTTCTCAAATCCTTTCCCTTTGTTGCCCAATCCTCTGGCTTTTCTGCCTGCGGAAGTTTTGCCCCTGAAAACTCTTCTCGTGTTTTTTTTATCGCAAATCCAGTTTATCTTTTGGTCTTTCTTTATGACCGGGTGGCACGGGTCAACCATTATCACCTCATACCACTTCCGAATCCCGTCTTCTCCCACGTAGTAAGAGTTCAGAACTTCCAGATTAATGAATTTTCTGGCCGCCTTCTCTTCGGCTATCCACTGAAGTCCCTTTGACGGAGAGAATCTGACCATACCGTATTTGCTTGGTTTCCTTCCCTTTGCGGGCCTTGGTCTCCTTCTTCCTCCTTTTCTAACTCTGACTCTTGCCAAAACGAAACCTTGCTTCGCTTTGTATCCCAAGCTTCTTGCCCTGTCAAGCCTCGTCGGCTTATCAATTCTTTCCACAGCGTTCTGTTTTCTCCATTCGATAAGTCTTTGTTTCCACAATTCTCCCAGATTTTCTCTGGGTTTTTTCCAGATATTCCCTATTCTTTTGTACATTCCCATTGTTTCACCTCTTTTGAGGTGAAAATTGAAACTTTAGTTTCATATTATCACCTCTTTTCCTTCACCTTTACTCCAATTGGAGTTTATCGGATAATCCGTGGCACATCGTAGGTTATTAGTAAAATTTAGCAGATACTTATTTAAAGCTTTAAAAATCCGATTTTGAACTTAGAATAAAGATAGTGAGTAGCGACCGAAATGTATTTAGAATATCATAATTTCTTTTTATATCTTTTCATCAATAGAGAATTCGAAACAACAGAGACAGAGCTAAAGACCATTGCAATACCAGCAATTATCGGATTAAGTAGAAATCCTGTAAACGGATAAAGCAAACCTGCTGCTATTGGTATGCCAATGGAATTATAAAAAAATGCCCAAAAAAGATTTTGTTTGATTTTTTTAATTGTGTAATTGCTTAAGTCTATAGCTGTTACAACATCTCTAAGGTCGTTTTTAATCAGAATAATCTGTCCTGTCTCTAAAACAACATCTGTTCCAGCACCAATGGCAATTCCTATATCTGCTTTTGCTAATGCTGGAGCATCATTGACTCCGTCTCCCACCATTGCAACTATTTTGCCCCTTTTCTGTAATTTTGATATTTCTTTTTCTTTATCTTCTGGCAATACCTCTGCTAAAACCTCATCAATTCCTATTTGTTTGGCTATTGCATTTGCTGTTCTTTTATTGTCACCTGTAATCATAATAACTTCTTTACCGATATCCTGTAGTTTTTTAACAGCTTTTTTTGAGAATTCTTTTAATGTATCTGCAACTGCAACTAAACCAACAATTCTTTTGTTTAGCGCAAGAATTATCACAGTTTTTCCTTCATTTTCTAAACTAATTATTTTTTTTTCAAGTCGTCTATCAATTTTAATCTTATGTTTTTTCATTAAACTCTTATTGCCCAAAAATATAATATTTCTATTATGCTTAGCTAAAATTCCATACCCAGGTATCGCTTCAAAGAAATTTGCATCTGGAATTTTTATTTTCTCTTCTTTTGCTTTGTTAATAATCGCTTCCGCAAGAGGATGTTCTGAGCTTTTCTCTGCAATTGCAGCGTATTTTAAAATTTCTTTTTTGTCCGATTGATCCGTTGCTAAAATATCAGTTACTTTTGGTCTTCCTTCTGTTAATGTTCCTGTCTTGTCAAAAATAATTGTTGTCAGTTTATGTGCATTTTCTAATGCTTCTGCACTTTTAATTAAAATTCCATTTTCCGCACCCTTTCCACTCCCAACCATTATTGCCGTTGGAGTTGCAAGGCCTAAAGCGCAAGGGCATGCTATAATCAGAACCGCTATAAAAATATTTAATGCAAAAATAAAACTCTGCCCAAAAACAAAATACCATAAAAAGAAAGATATGAGTGCAATAATAATAACTGTTGGAACAAAATAACCACTAACTTTATCTGACAGTCTTTGTATCGGCGCTTTGCTTCCTTGAGCTTCTTCTACTAATTTTATTATTTGATTAAGAACAGTATCCTTACCAATTTTTGTCGCCTTAAATTTAAATGAACCATGTTTGTTGATAGTTGCTCCTATTATTTTATCGCCTTTTTTCTTTTCTACAGGAATGCTTTCTCCCGTGATCATAGATTCATCAACAGAAGAAAACCCTTCTATAATTATTCCATCTAAGGGTATTTTTTGCCCAGGCTTTACTATAACAATGTCTCCAACTACAACATCTTTGATTGATATTTGTATTTCTTTACCATTTCTAATAATCGTTGCTGTCTTTGGTTGTAATCCAATTAATTTTTTTATTGCCTCTGAGGCCTTGCCTTTAGTTATTGCTTCAAGCCATTTTCCTAAAATAATAAAGGTTATTATAATCGCAGATGTATCAAAATACACATAGTTTCCAAATGCCGGTATTAAAGTTACAATAGTGCTATAGAAGTAAGCAGACGAAGTTCCTACTGCAATTAAAGTGTCCATATTTGCGGTTCTTGCTTTCAATGCAGAAGATGTACCTTTGTAGAATCTATAGCCAACAATAAATTGAACAGGAGTTGCAAGAAACAATAAAATTAAATTTTGATAGGGAATTTCAATCTTAAACAATTCTGGAAATGATAAAATGAAAATTGGTATTGATAATATTAAAGAAATTAAAAATAATGCTCTTAGATTCTTAATTTCCTTTTCTCTAACTTCTTTTTCTTTATCTACGAATTTTCCTACATCATGTTCTGTCTCTTTGATAACCTGATAACCAAGTTGTTTAACACAATTATTAATTTCAGATTCATTTATTATAATTTCATCAAATTCTACGGTTGCCTTTTCTGTTGCAAAATTAACATTAACCTTAGTGACTCCATTTAATTTTTTCAGAGCTGACTCTATCTTTTGTGCGCAAGATGCGCAGTGCATGCCTGAAATTGAAATTATTATTTTTTTCATTGTATCTGTCATAACTATCTTTGTTTATTAATTTTCTCCTTATTTACCACAACTGCTACCGTAGCCACAGGTATTATCTTTATTTATGGCAGGTCGACTATTTGATGATTGCTGTTCAGCAACAGTATTTCTGTTTAAAACATTAGCTTTGTATGTTTTAAAAACTTCTAATGATAATATCTCTTGTTCTGATGTTTTTTTAGAGTCATATTTCACATCAAAAACATTTGGAAAAATGAATTGCACACCAGTTAAACCATTTATTGATTTAAGCTCTTCTGATATTAGTGGTGCGTGCCCTGGGCAAGGTATATCTACTTTTATTCTTAAAGAAAAAAAATCATTGTTATTTCCAGTTACTCCAACCACTGCTCCTGTTGTTGACATAGTAGATACATTGGCAAGAAGCGGAAATATCACCATAAAAAGTATTAGGTTTATTCCTATGGTAGAGCTATACATAGTTGCTAAATACTTCCACTTTCTTTTTATACCCGCTAACGATAAAATCCCGTTTTTTCTTAAATACAAGAAAGATGAGACTGTTGCAAATAATAAAGAAATTAATACTAGAATATGAAAGAAATAACGATTCATCAGGAGTGGTTTGAAGAATTGCATAAGTACAGTGACTCCTAATATAGAGCCTATAATAAAAGTTATGCAGCCTATATGAGGAATTAAACCATAAATTATTCCCTTTAAGGCTATTTTTGGAGATTTTTCTTGTTTTTCATTATTTTGGCTTTCCATACATATTATGGAATGAAACAGCATTTAGAACCATACGTGAAACTAGTTTCAAGTGAATTTTTATTAGCAGTTTCATTTATTTCAGAACAACGGCATTGCTCATGCCTCTCCTTCTCCTTTCCAGCAAGCCTTTGGTTTCCAGACTGTCCAAAATCCTGCTTACCTTGACTTTAGTCAAGTTGGATTTCTTGACAAGCTGACTTTGAAATATAACACCATCCGAATTTTTTATAATCTCGTATATAATTTTTTCTTCCCCTTCCAGTTTTCCAGCATTTTCGTCCCATTCATTTTTCCTTGGCTCAATTGCTTCAGGCTTATTTTCAAAAAATACAATTAAAGTTCCTATTATAAACAGAGCTAAAGAAATCGTGTAGAAAATGTAGGAATAGTTAATAACCGTGACATGAGGACAGGTTCCCACTGATTGGCACGAACCTGCGCCAGATTCGTCTATGAGCTTTAACATCCTGCTTGAAAGGCTGAATGTCGTGAAAGCCGTTACAACGCTGATTATAACTATCAAAACGCCCAGATATCTTGTATTGAGAAATTTCATACAAACCAATTTTTAATCTCCTGTATTTAAAAGCCTAAATCCGAAGTAAGTAAAAGCTTATATAGAAAGTTATTTAAATTTTATTCACCCTTAACTAAAAGGAGGTTCAAAAATGCACGCTGCAATAAAATTGATACTTGGAATAATTTTGGTCTTGATAGGACTTTGGTTGCTGGTGCCTGCCACGCCCATGTTCGCAGCGATAAAACCTGCAAGCTGGTCGATACTTAACTGGTGGGATGAATTCAAAATAGTATTGAAGGGTATAATACCGCCTATAGTGATAATATTAGGTGTCCTCATAGTCTGGATTGAAAGCGAGGAACTGAAATCACCGGTGGTACCTGAACCGGAAGAGCAACCGAAACCAAAGGAAAAACCGGCCAAAAAGAAGAAATAGGCTCTCCTTCTTTTTTAATTTATTTATCTTTATCATTCTAAATTATTAGTAGATGATTATATGAATCTGGATAAAGAAGAGAAAAAGTTATTAAAAGATGGTATAGAGATAGGATATTTTGCAGGCAAAGCGGACATGGATGAACTTGCAAAAAAGGTGGAAAAACCAAAAGACTATGTAACAGAAAGGATACCAGAAATAATTGGCAAAACTTTAAAGATAGACAAAGAATATGCGAATTATAAGAAAAAAATAAATAAAGCATTTTCATACTTAAAAAAGGAAACTGAAGAATCTTTTGAAAGAATAAGAAAACTCGAAAGAGAGTTGTAGGATAAAATTATTTATCGCTCTATGAACAATTATTCTATATGGTTTCTACTGCGCAACTTTGTATCTATTGCAAAGGAAGCCGCAACTTGTGCGGTTTGGGCAGATGCCCACTTCTTGACAGGATAAAAGTCAGTGAAAGAATGAAGGAAATTTCCTCGGAAAAATTTTTCGGTCCATCTTCTTCGATATTCGTTGGAAGATTCGGATATCCGAACGTTTCGGTCGGACCCTTGGGGAATCTTGACAAATCAGACATGGGCGAGCCCAGTTCCTGGTTCGGTAAGAATTATGAGGAAATAATTGAGAAAAGGTCTCTCGTCCTAAGATCCAAATACAGGCAGAACATTTTTTCCAAATCCGTGTTTGTTGAGGAAAACCAGCTTCTGGCGATGGCCAGAAAACCGACTGACGTTGAGATGGAATTCAAGAACAAACCCGTTTATCGAATGTCTTTTTCTGACGTCGTTCAGCCGATGGGACCGTCCGTATCCATCAAAAAAATGAGAATCGCGGAGAATGTCAAAATCTCCGCCAGCATGGAAAGAATTATATCGGACGAAATGAAAGCAAATGACGCCGCTTTCCTGCTTTACAAAAAAGAGACGGACGTTTACAAGCTGGCAACGATACTTTCTTCGGGAATACTGGGCCTTGACAGAAAGATGGTTCCAACCAGATGGAGCATAACCGCCATGGATGACATGATAGCAAAAAACCTTATGAAAAATCTGAGAACGTTTCCTTCCATAAACGAGTTCAGAGTCTATTTTTCTGAATTTCTGAACAATAGGTTCCTGATTTTGGCCATGCCGGGAAACTGGGAATTCGAGAACTTCGAGGCTTGGAAACCAGGCTCTTTCTGGAGCTCCAGCCTAAAGAAAACCGAGATTGTAGAGGAATACGAACCTTTCAGGGGAAGAAAAAACTATGCGGACAAGCAGGCTGGCGGTTACTACGCCTCGAGACTGGGCGTGGTTGAGGGACTTCATGAAATGAAAAGGCAGGCCCGCGTCGTCGTCTTCAGGGAAGTTTACGAGGGTTACGTCGTTCCGGTAGGCGTGTGGCAAGTTCGAGAAAACGTAAGGAACGCAATGAAATCCGACTATCAAAAATTCTCCACTCTCAAGGAAGCGTTGGATTACGCAAGGTCTAGGCTGAAAATCCCGCTGGAAGAATACCTGAAGAAAAGCGTTGTTCTTAAGCAAAAAAGGCTTGAAGATTTCATCAGAACTCAGTAAATCCGGTTAAACAAACATTTTTAATTCTTCCATCCTATTTCTCGCGTCTAAAGAGCTTCTGAAAAGACTCCAGAATATTTTTTGCAGCCACTCTATCCAGTCTTCGTCATATATGTAGTAAAGGATAAACAATTTTTGTTTCAATTCGTTATTTGCGTAATTCTTGGGGTCAAGGACTTCTTTTAAAACCGCTACCTTGTCATCTATTATGGTTGTTCTTAGTGGCTGATAACAATGTCTTATTTCGATGGCATCATAACCTATCCTCTTGTTTATAGATAACACGTTCTTGATATTCTCTATACCTGCCAATTCAACCCTTGTCAATACTTTCGAAGAAATTTTTTCTTTACCAAGTTCTTCCATTATGTCTCTAATCTTCTTGTCATGATGAGCCATGTTGCTGAACGTTAGATTTCCGGAAAAAAATAAAATCTGTCTTTTTGTCCCTTTAAGCCTGTCCGCAAAATCTTTAAAATTTGAAGTGGAATTATACTTTTTTTCATTCATTACTTTCAATTTTTTCTTATTTTTATCGACAAACTGAAATATTTCCGATGGGCTGAAATCTTCCTTCTTCCTTCCCGATTGTATTTGCTTGAACAATCTTTCCTGTACTTCAGAGGCATGAAGCTTTTCGATGTTGTTCCAAAATACGACTTTCAATGCCCCGCGCGTTCCTTCCCTGAAAACTCTCGAAGATATCGTTCCTTCTTCCTTTGATATTTTTTCTACATAGCGGTTTGCCGTGCGCCAGTTCACGCTTATGTGCTTTGCTATCTCATCGATACTTCTGGGCTTTGAATAAACAAAACTGTTTATCTTTTCTACGGTTTCCTTGTAAAGCATAATTAAATATACAACTATAAGTATAAAAAATTGTATGTAATTTACATCTTTTGTACAACTATATATAATATTTGATGAAAAACTTTGATAATTTCTGTGTCATCAAACAGCTTAAAACTTGGCTCTCCATAAACCCTGTTATAGGTTGTCCCTCGGAATGTGCATACTGCATCATGCACAATGACGATATAAATTTGACATATCCCATACGAATTGAGAATACAAAAAACTTGGTTGAAAAAATTTCAAAGCACAGGCTTTTTTTACCACATAAAACACATCTTTCCATTCATAATATGACGACGGACCCCTTTTTACCAAATTCCGAATCGAAAAGGGTTACTTTTGAATTGTTACGGGAACTGGATTCTCTTGGATATGAAAATACCGTAGGTCTGATAACCAAGTGTCTCGTAAATGATGAAGATGTTTCTTTTTTGGAATCCCTGTCAAATATCAGAATAGTTGTACTAGTCTCTTATTCTGAGATGCCCCGAAAAATAGAACCGATAGGAAACGAACAAAGAATAAAAACAATGGAAATTTTATCAGAATCCAAACTCGGGATCATTCTCTACTGGAGGCCAATTGTGGAAGGCTGGAATAGCGATATGGAAAAAATAGATAAGGTTTTGGATGTTGGTGAAAATTACGCGGATGCATTCGTTATCAGTGGCCTGACTTTTACACAAAAAATTAAAACTAATCTTGAAAACAAGGGTATAAACCCTCCTTATGAAGATTTAGATCCTCTCCATAAAAAACTTCCACAAAATCTGGTTGAAAAAATAATCGAAAGGTATAAAGAAAAAAACATTTCTGTCCCCTTATTCAGGAAAACTTCCTGTGGTGTAAGCTATATCGAAAAAAGGCCGGACTATAACGCTCATTGGAGCAAATGCGAAAAAAATTGCTTGGAAACCTGTCCGAAAGAACAGAAGAAAAGATGCCTTTCCGTAAAAATACCAAGCAGAAAACAAGTGAATTTTCTTTTAAAAAATCTCGGGTATGACATGAAATTCGACATAGAACCGGAATTTGTTAAAACAGGAGAACCGCTCCGAATGGAAGAAAAAACTTACTTAAGGCAAAATCTTTCGTTTCCTGTCGTTTAGAGGTGAAAAAATGATTTCAAAAAATAAAGAAAATTTGTCTGTTAGGGAGCTTTTGAAAAAGACTTATGAAAATCTGGCTGACAGGAATCCACATAAAGAAATCTATTTGACCGAGCCCGCTTTTGCTGAAATCGCTAATGATTCCGACTGGCACAGAACAAGTAAGGGTTACATGAAATATGAATCGGCCAACCTGTTCCGGTTCAACGGAAAAAGCTGGGTGGTTTCCCGTGGAGAAAAATACGGAAGCTATCCCGCCGAGCCTTACGATAGTGATATACTGGCCTTAGAACCGTCAGAAGAAAATCCCACATCTCTTTATATAAGGAGCAAGTTGGAAAGCAGCAGCTATTTCAGGAATTCCATCGTCTTCGGTCTGGCCGACGGTAACCTCGGAGTGGGCACCAATTCCCCTTTTTTTGAAAACCGCTTTGAAAAAAGGGTGACAGAAATATTGAAATCCAAGATATCAGATTTTGTGGCTCAGATGCCGGAATATGATAAAAGCGCGATTCTAGCATCAACATTGCAATATCCTATAACTAAAAAAATGCTGTACAAACCGGATTTCGCTGATTTCCTAACCGAGACAATCGAAAAGATACTTAAGGAAGGAGGTGAATAATTGAAACGCACGATACTTGTGCAGAAAAGTCTTAAGGACTTCATTTACAAATACAGTTAAGAAAATCTACAAAAAATTCAGGTCAGAATCTTTATGATGTCCCCGTTCTTCAGCTCGTGGTCCGCACCTATCTTTCTCTTCGTCCGCGCGTCTATCGCGCCTATGAACTTGTCCCCTATGTCGCTGTGTATTATATAAGCTAACTCTCTGGTCGTGGTTCCTTTCGGGACGAGGTGCGCATCTGGGAGCACGTTCCCTTTCTTGTCTGAAAGATGGACTTCGTCTTCCACAGGATAAACGACTATGCAATTCATTAGTTGAAAAACAGCCATGTTCAGGCATTTTTGGACTCCGGTGGAGCCGTATTTGTCCAAAAGTTTTTTTATCGTTTCCAGTGCATGTTTTTGTTTCTCAGGCAGTTCTTTCAGAATATTGAAGTCAGAAGAGCCCGGTACGTATTTTATCAGGCCGGCTTCCGAGGCTTTCCTCAGGGCCAGCTCCGCGTCCGCGCAGCAGGGGACCATCAACTCAGATTTCAAACGGTGGAAGTTCTCCTCGCTCATGGGTAAGTCCATTTTGTTTGCTGCGATTATTATAGGCTTGGATTCCTTCCTGAGATTGGAAGCGAACCTGAAAATGTCGTCCTCGGTCCACTTCGTAGGACGGGTAGGGTCCACACCTGATTTTCTGATAGCTTCGTGAACGTTTTCCTTTGTTATGCCGAGTCCTGAGAACCTTTCAATTATGTGCTTCTCAAAGTCTGCGTGTGTGATTTCTAGCTGCTTTGACATCTGGCCCCAGACTCTTTTGAAGATGTTTGCGTACCAGAAGTCCAGTTCCTCCTCGAAGAATTTGATGTCTTCTTCCGGATTGTGAGCCTTGCACGGGTTTCCTTCAGAGTCTGTCGTTCCAGATATGTCTAGGACGTGAATCATCACGGGAGCCTGTCTCAAGTCGTCTAGGAACTGATTGCCCAGACCGCGCCCTTCGTGGGCGCCGGGAACCAGACCTGCCACGTCCAGAAGTTTTACCGGTACCAGTCGCAGACCGTTCTCGCATTTGGAATTTTTAGGCTTGCATATCTTGCCCAGTTCCTTGCACGGGCACTCGGCCGTAACGTAAGCAACACCTTCGTTGGGTTTTATGGTGGTGAAAATCCTGTTTGATATTTCCACGTCCACAAGCGTCGCTGCCTTGAAGAAGGTGGATTTTCCTACGTTTGTTTTGCCGACTATAGCTATAAGCAAATCAATCACCATAAAACCTGGGGACGTGTGGCTTGCCGTTTTTTATTTCCAGCCTCATCAGACCTTTGGCGTTATATCCGGCTTCTTTTATTCTTTTTATACAGTCTCCTCTCTCATAAACAGAGCCAATTCCTGCTACCTCAAAATTTTTCTTTTTTAAAACTTCTAATGTGGCAGTTAAGGTTCCGCCGGATGAAATCATATCTTCCACTATAAGCGGTTTGTCACCCTTCTCTAATCCAACACAATAAAGTTTTGTCGCTCCTTTGTATGCTTTGTTCTGCTCTATGACAAGCTGTTCCATTCTGTAATCCCTTTTTCTTATAGCAACCCAGTCAAGCCCAAGCTCCTTTGCCAAGAGGGGAGTTACGACAAATGCCTTTGCCTCTATACCTAGAACGACGTTAGCTCTTTCTATTTCATCTTCCATCATATATTTCAAACCTTCTACGACCGCCTCAAAATATTCAGGCGAAGCCCTGCTCTCCAGAGGCAGTATGACATAAGGATAAGAACCACCCTCGTCATTCTCAAACTCCGTTACTTTGGATTTTTCCGTATCCCTCTTTAAAATTTCCTTTATAGAATTTGGGATCATATCGACACCCCTCTAATTAATTGACGGTTTTAATTTTTAAATACATATTCACTTGTAAATTAACTATGCAGAATAAATGGACTTTAGTTTTAATTTTTGTTGGGGTTTTCTTATTGCCAAGTTTTGTGTGTTCTGCCCCCGCTCCATGGGGCATAGCATTAAACCACGAAACCAAGGAATGTAGTGCATATTGGGCTGGGGACGAGTTTGTAAGTTTTGAACTGCCAAGCGGTTGGAAAGATTATTATCCTGACTATAGCAAAACCAGTAGTATTATAGAAACTGAAATTGGAGAATGTAATTTTTCAAGAAGAAATGAAGAAAGTTGCTGTGAGCAATTGGGTTACAAGTACGTTGATTTGGATTTGGAAAGCACTTCAACAGGACTGCGGGAGGAAAGATTTTTAGAATCTGTTTTGCCTTTCGTGTTTGTTTTAATTATTTTAATTGCTGGTATCATATTTTACTTTTTTAAATTAAGGAAGTGAGTATCTATTATCTTTTTAAGTTTTGTTTACTTATTCTATTCGTGATATTATGAGAATCGCTGTTGTCGATTACGAGAAATGCAACCCGAAGAAATGCACCCACGAATGTGTGAGGTTTTGCCCGAGAAACAGGGCCGGGGACAAGTGCATTGTCGAGGGCCAGGAAAGCAAACCTGTCATAGACGAATCCATATGCATAGGCTGCGGTATTTGTGTCAAGAAATGTCCTTTCGGCACTTTGCAGGTCGTCAATACTCCGGAAGCCCTGAAAGAGGAACCCATCCACAGGTTCGGCAAAAATGGTTTCGTGTTGTATAGACTGCCGATACCCGTCCCGGGAAAGGTCATAGGACTGTTGGGCTCAAACGGCATAGGGAAGTCCACGGCACTGAAGATTTTGTCCGGAAAAATAAAACCGAACATAGGGAAGGACAAAGAAGGAAGTCTGGAAGAAATTTCCAGGCTTTTCAGGGGAAACGAGCTTCAGGATTATTTCAAAAGGCTTTCGTCCGGCTTGAAAACAGTTTACAAACCCCAGCAGGTTGACGAAATATCTGAAATTTATAAAGGAAAGGTAAGCAGGATTGTTGAGAAAAAAACGAAAGAAATCCTTGAAAGACTCAGTCTCGGTTACATAACTGAAAGGAACGTTTCGGAACTTTCCGGCGGCGAACTGCAGAGACTAGCCATATCCATTGTACTTTCCAAGGAAGGCGACTTCTATTTCATAGATGAACCTTCGTCTTATCTGGACGTAAAGGAAAGGCTTGAAGTGGGAAAACTCATAAGAGAGGTAGGCAAGGAAAAAACAGTCATCGTCGTGGAACACGACCTGGCAACGCTGGACTTCATGGCAGACCAGATACACATATTCTACGGAGTTCCCGGAGTCTACGGGATAGTGAGCAAGCCTTACGGCGTCAGGGTGGGAATAAACACTTTTCTTGACGGCTACATCAAGGAGGATAACGTGAGAATAAGGACTGAGCCCGTTACTTTTGACGTAACCTCTCCGTCAAGGGAAAAGAAAAAATATTTGTTAGTAAAGTTCACGGAATTGAAAAAGAAACTGGACAAATTTAGTCTGCAGATAGAACCGGGAGAAATTTATATGGAAGATGTTTTGGGAATTTTCGGAGCAAACGCGCTCGGAAAAACAACGTTTGCAAAGATAATGGCGGGAGAAATAAAAACAGATTCCGGCGAAATAAATCCTGAGGTAAGAATAAGTTACAAGCCCCAGTACGTCCACACGAAATTCGACGGGACCGTGGGGGAAATCCTGAGAAAAAACAATAACTTCTCCAAGTACAAAAACTATCTGGGACCGCTTGGGCTTGAAAGGCTGATGACTTCGAAGGTAAGCACGCTCAGCGGCGGGGAAATGCAGAGGCTCGCCATAGCTTTATGTCTGCTACAGGACGGGGAGATATACTTATTCGACGAGCCTTCGGCTTACTTGGATGTGGAGCAAAGGCTTGCCGCCGCAAAGGTCATACAAAACATTATTTCCTTGAAAGAGTCGACCTGCATGGTCATAGACCATGACTTGCTTTTCCTAGATTTCATATCGCACAGGGGGATGATTTTTCTTGGTGAACCGGGAAAAAGCGGCCACGCACTCCAGCCAATGGACCTTGAAAAGGCTTTCAACGCATTTCTAAAGGACTTGAACTTGACTTTCAGGAGAGACCCGGAAAATGGCAGGCCGAGAGCCAACAAACCGGAGTCTGTAAAAGATAGAGAACAAAAAGAAAAAGGAAAATATTACTACACTTAGTATCTTCTAGGCTGCGGCTCGTAGCCTTCAATCCTTGCGAGCCTTCTTTCTATTTCGTCAAGCCTGTAAAGTATCTCGTTTATTGTGTCTTCCAAGCTTCTTCCATATCTTTCCATTGGAGCGGGCCGGGGCAAAGGTCTTTCAAGCGGTTCTCTCTCATACTCTCTGCGTCCCAAAGACCTCGGAGGTTCTTGAAATCCCACAGGCATTCTCCTTATGTCTTGCGGCTCTGGTATGCGATAGTCTTCTCTAGTTTCCATTTCTCTCTCTATAGGTTTGTCCAGTTCATCGTCCTTTGTCCGAAGAATCATTTTTTTAAGAGTCTTTAGCACCTTCTCACCTTTTCCAATTTAAATTTCCCTATAAATATTAAAATGGCTTTATTTAAATATAAATGGTGTAAGCATGCCCCCCATTCCAGGAACTGACAGGACCTTTAAAATAAAGGGAACCGTAGGTTTTCCCACAGACATATACTTCAAAGTCATAACGCTTATCAAAGACGGATTCCATTACGAAGTCAAAAAATACAAAGACTGGATTGAGATAAATCCCAACAGCCCTTACCATCAGGATATTCTGCAAAGAAAGCAGTCGCTTGAGCAGAACGTGGGAAGAATTCTCAGCAACATGAGCGACATGAGAAGGGACATCGAACTTATTAACCATGATTTAAGAAAATTTGAACAGGTTCTCGGCCATTTCAAGGAAAACAAGCAGGATTCACTCAAATCAGATTTTGTAGACCTCGTTGACAGCCAGACTCCCTCAGGCATGCACAAGCTTGTGGCAAGCGGCAAGTTTCCCACTCTCGTTATAGATTTCTTCAAGATAGAAAATAAGGAAGATATAGAAAAACTTAAGGTTTCGAACAGCGAAAAAGGCCTTCTCAGAACAAAATGGATGCTCTACCAGGAATGGCTGAAAATGTATTCGAAGGGGGTCGAGGAAAGGGTCAAAATGCTCAGGGAAGAGCTGAACAACAGGAAAGCCGCCATAGAGAATTACAAAAAATCCATCGAGCCCTACCTGAAGGCCATTCATAAAATAAAAATATCTCAGAGCGACCCGGAAGATTACAGCGGACTGGACGACCCGATGATGATTGAAGGATATGACACGACAGTTTCCGGAGTTGAACTCTGGTGCTGGGCTCCCATCTCCGTGGAAAAGACGTATGAGCACAAAGAAAAGTGGGGGGAACGGTATGAGAAAAAATATCCCTTCTACTCATTCATAGAATTAAAAATAAAGAAAAAGACCAGAATAATCAAAGCGGGGGAAAAGGAACAACTAGAAATTAAAATGGCCGCCTACCTCAAGACAAGAAAGGAAATTGATGAACTGAAGGAGAAACTGAAGGAGAAGAACGAACTGATGTGGAGAGAGATAGAACAATTCAAGGGGGAGGAATGGAAAGAAGAGATACCTGAAGAAAAAGGGATAAAAAAACTGAAAAAGTCCGTGAAGAAAATGATGGGAATGAAGGAAGAGGGAAAAAGCAAGAGTCTTGAAGCCCTGGAAAAATCCGTTAGAAAGATTATAGGAGCTCCGAGTGAGGGAGAATTCCACATACCAAAGGGAATGAAAGATAAATTAGAAGGAGCTGTTTACAAAAATTTTATATTGATGTATGACCTAATCAAGGACCTTTTCGGCGGATTGAAGTTCAAAAGACATTGGAATGAATAAAACCGAAGCGGTAGTTATGATTAAAAAAACCATTGACAAAATTTTTGGTCCAAAGAAAAAGAGCAGGTTCTTTGAGCCGAAACATTACAAAATCGGGGTCACGACGGGAATACCTTCAATGGACAGGGCTACCGTGATTCAGCAGACGCAGATGGTGGTTTCCAAAGGCACTAATGTTATACAGATAGACCTTGAATATCCACAAAGCCCGACTGCCCATGACATAGAGGAGATAAAAAGTGTAATGAAAACCCAGGGGCTGGAATTTACGATTCATGCAGCAACGGCTACGACTCTCCCAGTCGAATCCGCTGAAAAAATAGACTACGAAATGGCAGAGAGGGACCTGAAAGATTACATAAAACTCTGCAAAAAAATCGGTTTCAAGGCCATCAATTTTCATTGCTCTTACAACTTGAGCCCAGTCCTTCTGAGAGATGTGAGAAGGATTTCCCATGAGACGGTTGATGAAAACGGAAATTCTATTGAGGAAAAATTCAAGAAATCGGACAAGGCCTTGGAATGGTTTACAAAAGATTTTATCAAATCGCGCTCACTTACTCACGGAGAAGAATTTGTATTGAGGTATCTTGCTAAGAAAGAAAAAATCTCAGGGGAAAAGCTTGAAGAAAGATTCAAATCGCTCTCGCCTGGCGAGAAGGAAAATTTTTTCATCGAGGGCTTGAAAGATTACTTCAGGGACAACATTCCAACGATTGACGAATATACGGCCTACGTTATAATAGCATGGTGGATGTATGAGAACGGAGATAAGATTTGGAGGAATATAGTCGGAAACGATTCGCCGGAAAAACTGATAGGAACAAGCAAAGAAAGTTTGCTGATTGATGCGGTCGCAGGAAAATATCTGGAAGGCCATGTGAAAAAAATATTAAAGGATTTGGAGGAAGCCAACGTCATGCTTCTTATAGAAACGCCTGACTGCAGGACAAAGGATTATAGGGGATATTACAGGTTGACAAGACCCTGTGATTTGTACCAGGTCATAAAAGTAATAGACCACCCTTTAGTCAGGATGACAGTGGATTTTGAACACATAGCGACCCATGGTCTCGACGTGGTGAAAGAAATAAGAGACGCACCGAAAGATATAGGCAAATATATCAAAATGCTTCATGTCGGTTCCTATCCGTCCCCTGCCCATCTCCATCATCCTGTGGAAAGGGATGACCTGGACCTTTACAAGCTTATCTGGTATCTGAGGGAAAAGGGTTTTCTGGACGGCTATATTATATACGAATGGGGTGGAGGGAGAAAGGAAGAAGAAAGGTGGGCAGACAGCGTGTACGCGCTGAAATGGATGGCCATGTGGCTGGAAAAAGACGTGTCGCCGGACGACCTTCCTCCGGATTTCTTCGGAATAACTCCTGGAGAAATAGAAAGGGAATTGAGAATTATAGAAAAGAATGCATTCAGACCCCTTGAAGGCACGCTGGAGGCGCCTGAGCTCTCGCACGGCTGGCTGAAAGGCGAAGTGACTGCGAAGAAAAAAAAGCCCAATGAAGTGTGGGACCAGGAAGAGTACAGATAACTTTATATAGGAGATTCTGTAATTATTATAAAGTGGTTACTTATGGTTAGTAAGACCCGTATAAAGAAAAAGACCGGCAAAAAGATAAGGGATTTTGCAAAACAAAGAAGGGCAACAGTCGTAAAAGAATTCTCAAAGAAAATTCTGGATAAATTCGGGCCAATAGTCAAAGCCATAATTGTCTGGGGCTCCACGGCGAGAGACCAGTTTAGGTGCGAGAGCGATATAGACCTTGTTATTCTTATTGACGACACGAAAAAGGGTTTCAACAACGAGATAAGGGAAAAAATAGACGAATTCATAAGCGAAGCAGCTTCTAAAGTGGATGAAAAGCTTTCTCCCCAGCCCGTGTGGACGATAACGGAGTTCATGAGGATGGTGAAGAACTACGCCCCCCTTGCTTACGCCTTGCTGAAAGACGGGATACCTGTCTACGATACGGGATTCTTCGTGACCAACAAGAATCTCCTTGAGATGGGGGAAATGCCTGCCACTCCGGAAGCTTCCGAAAGAAGGATGGAATCCGTGCCCAAGAGGCTCCTGAGGGCGAAACAGGCAAAGCTCTGGCTGATAGCCGAGGACCTTTACTACGCGATGATTGGAGCCGAGGAGGCAGTGATGATGTACCTAGGGAGGGGTCCGCCTGACCCGATAAACGCGGCACAGGCTTGCAGGGAATACTTGGTAAAGACAGGTCTAATTGAAGAAAAATATGCGAACCTTCTGGATGAAGTGGTAAAATTTAGGAAAGACGTCGAGCACAGGAAAATAAGCGAGATAAAGGGGGAAGAAGTTGACAAATATCTGGAAAAAGGGGAAGAATTCGTGGAAAGGATGAAGAAACTCTTGTTCGAACTGAGTATAAGAAGGAAACAAAATGATATACAGCAAAGTTACGAACTTATGATTAAGGCGTCGGTGGCCGCATTGAAAGCTTTGAACAAGCTACCTGAGGACCCGAAGGAACTCCCCGAAGCTTTCAAGAAATATCTTATAGAAGAAGGAAAAATAAGCCCTGTTTACGAGGAAGTTCTGGGCAAAATACTTGAAATGAAAAGAATGATGAAAGAGAAAAAACTGGAGGAAGTTCCGGAAAGGGAAATTCACATAACGAAAGAGTACGTGAGGAGATTTATAGGAAACGTCAGGGAAATATTCAAGGAAATCGAGATGGATAAAAGCGTGCCGGAAATACCGATAGAGAGCAAGCCTGAAGTGAGCGGAGAAAAGAAAAAGGAAAGCAAACATGAAGAAAACGACGAGAAACTAAAGAAAAAGGAAAAATCCAAAATAGCCGAAGAGTCCAAGGGGGAAAGAGTGGAAATCTTGGATAAGATAGAAGAGCCTAAAGATACTTTGAAGAACTAGACTAGCGAAACGTTAACTTCTCCGTCCTCTATTTCTGCAAGAACTGTTTTCATCGCCGCGTTTATCACAGTCGTTCTTCCTATTTTTGAAACCCCGGCCGCCTCGTGTATGTGGCCGCACAAAAAAAGCAAAGGCCTGTACTTGTCTATCAATTCTTTTAATTCTTTCTTGCCCGCGTTTTCGCCCGTGTCCGTCATGTCAAGAACTCCCTTCGGCGGGTAATGACTTAAAACTATCGTTTTTTCAGGCTTTTTCTTGAGCAGAGACTCAAAGGAATTTATTGCACGTTCTCTGTTTGGAAACAGATAATCCCCTATCCCGACTATGTAATAGCCTCCCGCTTTCAACCTCTTTAAATGAACGAAATGGAAGTTCTTGTTTTCCCTTTCAAACTCTTCAAAAAAGGAAATATCTGGATCTATGTTTCCGTAAACCGAAAAAACGGGCAGACCCAAACCGACAAGAAAATTCAAAGGTGTCTCCGTGTTCTCGCCTTCGCCTTCACCCCATCCGTGCGGGGAGTAATCGCCAGTGTAAAGTATCGCATCTATTTTACTTTCTTTAACTATCTCTTTAATTTGAAAAGGGACGGTTCCGTGGAAATCACTTAAACATAGAAAATTCATATTAAAAGTGCGTTAAACAGGTTTAAATCTTTTATTTCTTTGGGTGAAATATTAACTATGAAGGAGATTAAAGAAGGAAACGTTAAGTTATTAGTTCCGGATGTTAAGATACCGGAATACGGCTCTGTTTTTTATAACTCAAAAATGGCTTTTGACAGAAACGTCTCCGTCTGCGTCTGCGACCTTATTCCACGTATTTTAGGGAAAGGGAATTTGGTGGCTTTGGACGCCCTCTCAGCCACAGGAATAAGGGCTTTGAGATACAAAAAGGAAAATAGAATTGAAACGTGGGCCAACGACTGCAACCCTAAAGCCATTAAATTGATTGAAGAAAATGCAAAAAGAAACAAAATCAAAATGGAAGTGACGGAAAAAGATGCAAACGCTTTGGTGAGGGAAAAACGTTTTGATTTCGTGGATATAGACCCTTTCGGCTCTCCGATAGGTTTCATTGATTCCGCTTCTGCAAGCTTGGGAAGAAAGGGGTTTCTGGCGATAACAGCGACGGATACGGCTCCGCTCTGCGGAACATATCCTCATGTGTCTGAAAGAAGGTATGGAATAAAATCCATGAAAACGGACTATTATAACGAACTGGGTCTTAGAATACTGTTGTCCTCCGTGATGAGAATTTTTGCAATGCATGAAAAGGTTTTCATTCCTTATCTCAGTTATTCTCGTTTACACTACTTCAGAATTTACGGGAAAGTGGAAAAGGGTGTGAAAAAGGTGAATGAAGAATTGAAAGAATTCCATTACGTGAGCCACTGCTTCAAGTGCGGATGGAGAAACTTGGAACTGGAGAAAATCTGCCCTGAATGCGGGGCAAAAACGGAATTCTGCAAAATCTATCTCGGGAAAATCCAGAATAGCAATTTTCTGGAAAAGCTTGTGGAGAGATTGGAAAAAAGAATGTTCGTTCAGGAGGAGAAATTTGCAAAGGGAATTATGGAAGAAGAAAGCCTGCCTCTTTATTATGACCTGCATTACCTCTATAAAAAAACGGGAAAACAGCCAGAGAAAATGGACAAAACCATGGAAAAAATAAAAGAGAAAGGTTTCCGCGTCTCGCGGACCCATTTCTGCCCGACTGCTGTGAAGACTAATGCATCTTTCTCGGAAATCAAAGAACTCATTTAGCAAAATTGTTCTTTTTGAAGAACGGGCATTCGCCGTTCTTGGTCCAGAAACATCTTGTTCCGAAGCACTGGCCTGTTGACTTGAAAAAAGAGCATTCTTTTACGACGCGCCCTTTTCTGGAAACAACAGGCTTTCTTATCTTTACAAGGTCCTGCACGTCCCTGAGAGGGAACATGTTCATATCCATAACTAAATCTGTTTTATACTTTTCCGTTATTTTATTTTGCATTCCAACCCCCACCTATAAAAATTCGATTCGATTAGTCGTTTTATTCTTCTTCTCTAACTTTCTTTTCCACTTCTTCCTCGATTCCAAGCTTGTCCACGACTTCCTTGTACCTGTTTCTTATCGTGACTTCCGTTACGCCGACCACGTCGGCCACTTCCCTCTGTGTTCTCTTTTCATCGTTAAGAACCGCAGCTATGTACAAAGCGGCTGCGGCAACGCCCGTCGGACCCTTTCCCGAAGTCACGTCATATTCCTTTGCTTTCTTGAGAATTTCTATCGCTTTCGCCTGGACCTTGTCTCCAAGCCCAAGCATCGTTGCGAATCTTGGTATGTAATCCTCAGGCTGGGAAGGAAGTATCCTTATTCCCAGTTCACGGCACGTATACCTGTAAGTCCTTCCAATCTCTCTTTTGTCCACGCCCGATACGTCCGTAATTTCGTCCAGAGTTCTTGGAGACCTGAACTCTCTGCATATAGCATAAAGAAGGGCTGCCACCACGGATTCCATGGACCTCCCCCTTACAAGCCCCTTGTCCACTGCCAGCTCGTAAAGCTTTGCCACTTCCTCGTGAATGTTCTTCGGCAGGCCCAAGAACGAAATAAGCCTCTGTAGTTCCGATAAAGCGAAGCTAAGGTTCCTGTCCTTGCTTTCCACAAGCCTTTTCTGCCATTTTCTGAGCCTGTAGTACTGGGCCCTTTTCTTCGGAGACACCTTGAACAGTTCTCCCGGACCCTTGCCTATTTCAGTAATCATTCCCTTGTCATGTTTCGTGGGTGTTAACGGAGCCCCTGTTCTGGCCCTCTTGGATCTCTGCTCCTGGTCGAAGGCCCTCCATTCCTGAGTGAGGTCAACGACATTTTCCTCCAAAATAAGACCGCAGCTTGCACAGACAACTTCTCCTCTGGATGGATCCTCTATCAGATGAGTGGATTTGCATTCAGGGCAAATCGTTGATATAAATGCCTTTTTTTGCCTTCTCTTAACCATTCAATCGCCTTTTTATACTTTACCACCGTAAAGTATTTATTATTTACTGATAGTAACATAGAGTTAAATTAATATTAATAATATTGTCATAACTAGTATATAAAGTTAACGGTTTTTTTAATTACTGGATAGTAATATTTCTCTTGTATCCATTTCATAATGAATCATGGATATGCAATGGGACGCCAAGTAAGATGTCTTCCCCAAGGATATTTTTTCCGCACCAAACCTCTCTGCGAATTTTTCTTCCTTGCGAGGCAGGCCAATATTGTCTCCCAGGACAAAAACGGGATTTTTCGCTATTTCAACTTCCCTTATGAACCTGCCTCTTTCGTGAAGGACGTAAATTTCCTTTAAATCCTTTATAACGTCCTGGAAACTCATTTTTGAAACCTTGATTCCCTCCTGAACTTTAACCCAGTCTCCATTTTTTCCGGTGCAATCCAAGGCCTTCTTAATCCACGAAGCTATGTTTCTTTCGTCCGGCGAAACCCTGCGCAGAGATGAGCCTTCAAAAAGAATGGTCGCGGGAGGACTGGACGGCCCATTCAAAACCAAAAAAATTCTCGTATCCCTCCTCAATCCGCAAGAAATCCAGAGAGCGGAGTTAACGCATCTGCATATCAGGTCCATCCTGCCTCCGGAGCCTGGCAAGTCATTCAAGGAGAAATTTGAGGTTGTAACGCCTTTTCTTGAAAATAAAACAAAAGTTCGCATCTTATCATCTTTCTGGTAATTGGAAGAAATTTGTAATTCTTTATCACAGCTCTTTCATTACTTTATTTTGTAAAATAAAATTTGAAAGACAATCAATTTCATAGCTCTTTCATTACTTTTTCTTAAAAAAGTTTGAAAGATATTCAATTTCACAGTTCTTTCATAATCTCTTCCTTGAGTTCCTTTTCAATAACATCCTTTATTTCCTTCTTGAGTTTGCTCTTTATTTCGCTCATCAGCTCTTCCTTTACTTCTTTTATTATATCAGACTTGATTTCTTTGGTTATGTCTTTGACTATGTCCGAGACCATCGTACCGCTCATTTTCTCGCCTCCTTTTTCTTCGATTTCTTCAGGAATATTTTCAGTAACATCTTCCAAGAATTCGTTGTCCTTTGATTTTTTGGAAAACAAATTTTTAATTCAAATCACCTCTTTTATATTTATTATGGTTTATTAATATTTATGCCCGTCTTTGAAAGCGAACTTGCCCAGAAATTTTCCATATTCTTCCTTTTGGTTTCCACCATAATAATAGTTTATCCCATACTTTTTTTTGAATACCTGCTTGCGCCCAGCGAATATCTGCCCTATTTTTCCGCTGTTATAGAGGAACTGATAAAATGTTCCCTAATTTACTTTTTCATGGCCAAGACAAAACCGGACTTCAAAAGCTCCGTTCTATACGGACTGGCTGTCGGGGGCGGTTACGGCTTCCTGGAAAACATAATATACGCTCTGAATTACCTGTCAAATCCTTACTTCTCTTCCATTGTTTTAATGAGATTTCTCTATCCCTTTATGATACATATAAACGCTTCCGTTGTTTTCTCGGCGCTGAACCAGAAAAAATTGGGAATAATAGGATTTTTATTCGCGGTTATGATACATTTGATTTATAACATCATTCTTTTAGCTTGAAGTATTTCTTTATCTCCTCTTCGGCTTCCTTTTTCAGTTTCTCTTTGAGGAGAGGCCTTAATTCGTTTACGACCTCGTCTTTAAGCTCCTGGGAAAGGTCTCTGTTTTTTTTCTTCGATTCCAGCATGCCGGAGAACAGCATCATCTTCATTGGGTCCATCTTTCCGCCCATCATTTGCATCATCATAATCTTTTTCGGGTCGCCGGAGCCCATCAAAGAAAGCGTCATGGGGTCTATTTTCGTCTCCTTTATCTTCAAAAAGAAGAATATTATGGACAGGAAAACTACGTTTATTATTACCAAAGCGGCTATAAGCCATTCAAGCATGATTTCACCTATTAAGCCTCTCCTTTATTCTCTTTATCATATCTTTCTTTATTTCATATTTTATTTCGTTCCTTACGTCAGAAGCCTCGTCGTCGCTTTCTAATATATCTTTGGCGACCATGAACTTAAATAATTTGTCCATATGATTCTTTTTTCCCGAAAGCATGGAATAAGCCATCAGTTTCGATGCGCTGCTTTTCTTCCTAGACAGGAATTTCAGCATCAAAATCTTGCTCAAGCTGTCCTCTTCTTCCCTGCCGCTCCAGACCAGATAGAGGAATACTCCGACGACAAGTATCACGAAAACCAGACCGAGAAGCATGGTTATCGTCGAGGCCGTTTCCAGTCCTGAGAAAAGCGCGGCCAGTCCCGTTGCTTCCTCCTCTCTCTTTCCGTTGTAGTATTCCAGAGCTTTCATGATTTCGTTTTTAGCTTCCTGTAATTTTTCCAGAATCTCGTCCGAATTGAAACTGATGGGCATGTCTTCCTCTCCCATTGCCCTCAAAATTTCTTCAAGAATCTCTTTGGTGTTGTTTGTGGCATTGTAGTAGTAGTAAGTATTTCCTCCACCACCGCCTCCTCCGCTGCTTTTCCCTCCGGTTACGGTAACATTGACCTCTATGTCCTCTATCTGTTGCATTATGGTGTCCAAGTCCGCTATTATGGAATCTATGTCACCTTTCAGTTCCTCCATTGAGCCAAAAACCGTGCTCGCCAGTTTAGTCGTTGCAACGTAAAAGGAGAAAGGCAAAGAACTGGCCACTTGGTCGCCCAGGTATGACAGTTCAGGATATCTTGTCCCGTTTATCAGTCCGTCAAAGGTTGCCGTGCCGTTATTTTTTATCAGCTTCACCTTTATGTCAAAGCCTTTCTGTGCGTTCGTCAAGAAAGAATAGCTAACGGAATTTGACCCGACTGAAAAGAAGTCACCGCCTTCGCATCCTATGCATGAGGAATTCAATATTTCCAGATTGGTCAAGTCAAGCGTCCCTGTGAAGTTATACGTATCGTTAGCGCAGGCCCTGTACCTTATCCACGAAACTCCCGCTTCCGTTTCATTGTCATACCTCCATATGACCTGTTTCAGTCCGCTGCAGGACTCGACGCTACTGTCGTTGTAAACAGTTGCGTTGTACTTGCCCATCGTCTGGTTAATTTCCTTTACCAAATCGTATATAAGATAATCAAGATTGGAAGCTGTTATGTTCAGATTTTCCACAATATCCCTTATATCATGAACGGTCGTGTTTATGTCCTGAAGATACGTGATGACCTCGTGAATGGTCTCGTTTATCTCCCCTATCTGCGTGGCCCATCCCCCGACCTGAAAAATTTTCGATTTGCTCTGATAGGAGAAGTTCTTTCTCGCCTCCACCTGAACGAAATACTGACCCTCAACCGGAGGAGCCGTGAACGTGTAATAATAATCGCCGTTCATAAAAAGAGTCATGTTCTGGCTTGAGATGTAAGCGGTAGTGAGATTCGGATAAAAAAC
>Ga0172362_10000584_pt1 | contig 30178 bp, 29 predicted proteins | sample LakKivs1_kivu2a2_FD_114534 | JGI IMG/M metagenome (GOLD analysis project Ga0172362, IMG submission 114534) | Sediment microbial communities from Lake Kivu, Rwanda - Sediment s1_kivu2a2 | ecosystem: Environmental > Aquatic > Freshwater > Lake > Sediment | place: Rwanda: Western Province, Lake... | reverse complement strand
AATTTCCCCTAAGAAACGACTGTGGGCAAGGGCGATTATGAGGGGGATAGGGGATTTTTATAAAGGCAGATTCGGACCCCTGGTTCAGATTTAATTGTACGAAGATATGAAAATTGGAATTGATTGTCATAATTTGGAAATTAAGAGAACTGGCGCGGCTCGCTATTTGATGAATTTATTGAAATATTGGGCAAAATCCAAAATCCAATTTCCAATTTCCAATTTTCAATTTATCCTGTATTTTAAAAATAAAATCCCCGGCGATGTTCCGGATAGTAAAAATTTTCAAAAGAAGATTTTAAAAAGCGGAAGTAATGCCTGGTTTGAACATATTTTATTGCCAGAGGCGATAAAAAAAGACGGAATTAATATTTTCTTTTCTCCGTCTTATGTCTTGCCATTTAAATTACCAAAGAATGTTAAAACTGCGGTGGGAATTCATGATATTTCTTATGAAGCGCATCCGAAGTGGTATTCATGGCAGAATAGAATTTTATTGCGCTGGGTTTCCAAAAAATCAGCCAAAAAAGCAGATGTAATTTTTACTTGTTCGGAATTTACGAAAAATGAAATTTTAAAATACTATAAAATAAAATCTGAAAAGATTTTTGTTATTCCCTTGGCAGTTGATGAGAAGTTTACGCCATACCATTCAATAGAATCTGTAGAGTACGGGATTAAAAACAAATTTATTTTTTATGTGGGCGCAATTTTTAACCGCAGATTTATTCCAGAAATAATTGAGGCATTTAAGAGAATTGCTGATAGATTGCCCGAATACCAATTTTTAATCAGCGGACCAAATTATACTCATCCCTTTATTGATATTGATAATTTAATAAAAAAAACCAATCAAGAAATTGGTCAGGAAGCAATTTTATATATTGATTATATTAATGATAAGGATTTAGTTAATTTATACAATGCAGCTGATTTATTTATCTGGCTTTCATCTTATGAGGGATTTGGCTTACCACCCTTAGAAGCCATGGCTTGCGGGACGCCGGTTTTATCAACTAAAAAAACCTCATTAGCCGAGGTTTTGGGAGATTATTCAATCTGGCTTGAAAATCCGGAAGATATTGATGAGATTAGTGAAAAAATACTTAAAATATTAGGCGATGAGCAATTAAGAAATGAATTAATTGAGAAGGGATTAAGTCAAGTCGGAAAGTTTTCCTGGCAAAATACGGCTCTAAATACATTAAGAATTATGAATCAAGAATTATGAGACAAGAAAAAATTATATTTTATGTTGTTCTAGGGTTAGAGATTTTAACTGTATTTTTTACAGCGATCGGAATTTTTCCGCGTGAGGCGGTTTTGGTGATGACGGGAATAATGGTTTTTTATTTTATTTTCTCGAGAGTTGAGGATAGCCTGGCTTTGTTTATCTTATCCATTCCCTTATTTGCGGCTTTGCCGATTACCGATACTTTTGACGCAATGACTAATTGGCGGATTTTGTTGGCGATATTGTTCTTAATGTGGTTTTTCAAACACAAATGGTCGCAAATTAAAGAACAGATTTTTACAAATTTCTGCTGCGCTCGATTGAAAATTAGATCTAATTTAGCCAAACTGGTAATTATATTTTTAGGTATCGGGATTTTATCTTTAATTGTTGCTACTAATCAGGTTGTTGGGATTAAAAAATTGTTATTTTTAATTAATATATTTTTATTATTCCTGATTATTAGAGATTTAGTTAGAGATAAAAAAGAGAAAATGAGGATAATTAAAGCCGGAGCAGTGGCTTTGATAATTTGTTTGATTGTCGGATATGTTCAGATAATTTCTACAATAATTACGCATTTATATACCTTCTGGCAGTGGTGGGCGAGAAACGTAATATCAGTTTTTTACGGCAATAATTTATCCGAATTGGTGAAAACCAGTAATACCTGGTTTTCCTATTATTCGGAAAGTCCGCCGACATTAAGAATGTTTTCGGTTTTTCCAGATTCCCATTCCTTTGCCATGTTCGTGATTATCGGATTGATATTTGCGCTTTATTTGTTGATTTCTAAAAATTATAAAAAAAACTGGGGTATTTGGGTTATTATAATTTTATGTTTTCTTGCTTTGATTTCTTCCGGTTCCCGGGGAGTTTGGTTGAGCGTGGTGTTTCCATTTTTAGCTGCGATATATTTATTGATTTTTAAAAAGCAAAAAATATTCAAACCTTTTCTTGTAATGTTGATTATTTTTGCCCTTTCTTTTCCGGTTTCATCTTTAATTCTGTCTCAATCAAGACAAGACGGGGACGATGCCACCCTGGCCTTCAAAAGGGCAAAAAGCATTACTGATTTGGAAGAACTTTCAGTTAAAAGCCGGATGGGGATCTGGAAAGCGTCATTACAATCAATTTTAAAACACCCAGTACTGGGCGTGGGAATCGGCAATTATCCGGTTGTTTTGGATGAGGATGTTTCGGCAGCCAAGAAAGGCGCCTCGGCCCATAATCTTTATTTGGACGTGGCTTCGGAAATGGGTTTATTGGGATTGATCGCATTATTAGTGATATTCTGGGAAATTTTGAGAAAATCCTGGAAAAATAGAAAAGAAATCTATTCTCTGGTTTTTACTTTCTTTTTTGTTTGGATTTTGATTTATAATCTTTTTGACGTGGTTTTGTTGAATGATAAGGTTTTGTTGTTTTTCATGGTCGCCTTAGCATTAATTTATCCAATTGAGAATCATGAAAAATCCACTGGTCTCAGTTAATATTTTGACTTATAATGGTGAGAATTTGATTGAGGATTGTCTTAAATCTGTTTTAGAACAGACTTACCCGAATATTGAGGTTTTGGTTATTGATAATGCCTCCACTGACAATACTTTATCAAGAATCAAGAATCAGGAATCAGGAATCAGGATTGTTAAAAACGATAAAAATCTAGGATTTGCTGCCGGGCATAATATTGGAATTAAAGAAAGCGGAGGAGAGTATGTACTTTGCTTGAATCAAGATGTTGTTTTGGATAAGGACTTCATAAAATACGGAGTTGAGGCAATGGAAAAAGACCATGCCTCGCTGGCAGGCGGGGATAAAATCGGTTCTGTCCAGGGAAAACTATATCAACGCGACAAAATTTTAGATGTCACTGGATTGATGATGTTGAAAAATAGACGGGTAATTGCTCGAGGTCAGGGCCAGGAAGATAAAGGACAGTATAATAAAAGCGAAGAAATCTTTGGAGTTGATGGAGCGGCCCCACTATACAGAAGAAGGGTCTTGGAAGATACAAAAATAAATAATGAATATTTTGACGAGGATTTTTTCTGCTATAAAGAAGATGTTGATTTGGCTTGGCGAATGCGATTATATGGCTGGAAAGCGGTTTATGAACCAAGGGCTATTGCTTATCATTTGCGGGGAGCAGGGGAAAGAGCGGTTAAAAATTATATTTCCGTTGCCTTGGCAAGAAGAAAGATTTCGGAATTTGCCAAATTTTATTCTTTTAAAAACGACCGTTTGATGAGGATTAAAAACGAATTGCCGGGGTTGTTTTTTTGCCATATTTTTGCTATTTTAATAAAAGAGATTGGTGCATGGTTATATGTGCTGTTTTTAGAGCATTATACATGGAAATCAATAAAAGCCTTAATCAAGGAAGCGTCTAATGCTTGGAGAAAAAGAAAAATAATTATGACCAAGAAAAGAGCCAATGCAAAAGAAATAAAGAAGTGGTTTGAAAATTGAAAATTAGAAATTGAAAATTATTTTAATATGATAGACTCAATCCAACCACCGCCAAAGTATATTCCCAAAAGTAAAAGACCTCAAACCAAAAGAAAGGTTAGATTGATTATTTTGCTTGTGGTTTTACTTATTTTGGTTATTCCTGTTTTTTACCTTTTTAAAACCGGCTTGGCTTTCAGCAAAATTATCAGTATTAGCAATATTGCTTGGGAAAAAATATTTGGCGGCAAATTTCCGTCATCAGAATATACGCCGGAAAAAGATCCTGACCGGATCAATGCTTTGCTTTTGGGAATAAGAGGGGAAGGGGACCCAAACGGCGGTCTGTTATCTGACGGGATAATGATGCTTAGTTTTAAAAAAAGCACGAAACAAGTAGTTCTTATTTCCATCCCTCGCGATTTGTATCTTCAGATGCCCGGGGAGGTCAAATACGATAAGGTAAATGCCGCTTATGCCTTGGGCCTGGAAAAATATAACAATGGCTTGGATTACGCTAAAAAAACTATTGCCTACGTAACTGGTCAATACATTGAATATGCTGCAGTGATAAATTTCAATGCCTTCAAAGACATTATTGATTTGCTTGGCGGAGTCAAGATTCATCTGGATAAACGCTTTGTGGAAGATAAGCAGTGGTGGTGCGACCAATATGGAGAAAATTGTCAGCCCTTCGTGGTCGAGGCCGGCGATCAGGTGCTAAGTGGCGAAAGAGCATTGTTTTACGCCCGTTCTCGATTTTCCAGTAATGATTTTGACCGAGCTCGCCGCCAGCAACAAATTTTATTAGCTCTGAAAGATAAGGTTTTGTCCTTGGGAATTCTGACGGACCCTTTAAAAATAAGCGGAATATTGGATGTCTTATCGAAAAACATAAGAACAGACGTAACGCCATGGGAAATTCCCGACTTAATTGATATTGCAAAATCCGCCAAAACCGATAATATTATTACAAAAGTTTTTGAAAATTCAGAACAGGGATTGCTTTATCAGACCGAAATTAACGGGATTTATGTTCTTTTGCCAACCGAGGGGAATTTTAGTAAAATCAGAGAAGCGTGCAAGACCATCTTTAATAATTAAAGATGGAAATCATAAATTCTATGACCAAAATCCCAAATTCAAAAGAGTTGTCGATTATTATCACCCATCACAGAACGCCAGAATTGTTAGACCTTTGCCTGAAATCGATTAAAGAAACCGTAGAAGGGATAAAATGTGAAATAATTATTTGCGACGGCGAATCAGAGGAACAAAGCAGGGAATTTATTCAAGATAGATATCCGGAAATTAAAATTATTCCCTTTAAAAAAAATTCAGGTTATTCTAAAATAGTAAATGCCGGTCTTAAGCAGGCAATCGCCGATTATATTTTGATACTTAACGCTGACATTATAGTATTAAATAAAACTATTCATAAAATGTTGAAATTCATGGAAGATAATCCCAATGTCGGTATTTCGGCCCCTCAGTTGGTGGATTTTGTCGGCAATATTCAGGCCTCTTGCTTTGCCAAACCGACTTTGGGAGCCATTTTGGCTCGGAGAACGATTTTCGGGAAATTAAAGAAAGGCAAAGAAATTCTTAATCGGTTTCTTATCAAAGAATGGGATAGGAAATCATTAAAAGACGTGGATTGGGTTCAGGGCTCGGCGATGATGGTTAGAAAGGACGCAATCGATAAAGTTGGACTGTTTGACGAAAGATTTTTTATGTATTTCGAGGATGCCGACTGGTGCCGTCGATTTTGGCAGAATGGCTACAAAGTGGTTTATTATCCGGAAGTCAAAATGGCTCATTATTATCATCGAAGTAGCAAGAAATGGGGAGGAATTTTGGACATATTTTTAAATAAATATACCCGATTGCATATTCTTAGTGCCTTAAAATATTTTTCAAAATATCATGAATATAAATAAAAAATACATATATATACTTCTCGCTGTTATTATAATAGCTTTGGTTTTCGGCGCTGGATTTTTTGCAGGGAAAAAATCGGTTCCCGAACCCGGTCTTCATGACAGAATATTTTTCAATAAAGAACTAGGCAAGCCCGAGGTTGTTGATTTTAGTCTTTTCTGGGAAGCATTAAGGTCATTAGAAGATGAATACGTAGACGCCAATAAAATTGATTATCAACAAATACTTTACGGAGCTATTTCCGGAATGACCGAGTCATTGGGTGACGATTACACGGTTTTTATGAAACCAGAAAAAACCGACTCTTTTATTCAGAGTGTTTCTGGCAATGATAGTTTTGAGGGCGTAGGAATGGAATTAGGATTAAAAGGCAAGGTTTTGACTGTGATTGCCCCGATTGAGGGAACGCCAGCGTGTAACGCGGGGATAAAAGCCGGAGATAAAATTTTGAAAATTGACGATAAAAGTACCGAAGGAATGCAGGTGGAGGAGGCTGTAAATCTAATCAGGGGAGAAAGGGGAACTCAGGTTAGGTTAACTATTAGCAGAAAGAATTTAAATCAACCTAAAGAATTTATAGTCACTCGCGACGTGATTCAGGTTCCGGTAATCAGATGGACGATGGAAGAAGATAGCATCGCCTATATCCGGATTTATCGGTTTGCTAGCAATTTGCCGTCTAAATTCGAAGATATCGTTTCGGAAATTTTAAAGAATAATGTCAATAAAATTATTATTGATTTACGCAATAATCCCGGCGGCTATTTGGAAGTGGCGAACGAAGTTGCGAGTTGGTTTCTGCCCAAGGGCACGGTGGTTGTTCGTGAAGAATTCAGGCACGGCGAATCAAATGAATACAAGAGCAAAGGTTATAAGCATCTCCAGAATTTCCCAGTGGCAATACTGGTAAACAACGGTTCGGCTTCTGCTTCGGAGATTTTGGCTGGCGCCCTGCGCGACCAGAAGGGCGTGAAATTAATCGGCGATAAAACCTTTGGCAAGGGGTCGGTTCAGACATTGGAAGAATTTAGGGACGGTTCTTCGCTTAAAATTACTGTGGCCAAGTGGTTTACGCCGAATGGAACTTCCATAGCTGATGAAGGTTTGAAACCGGATATTGAAATAGAATTGACCCAAGAAGATATTGATAATGACGTAGATTCTCAACTGGATAAAGCAATAGAAGTGGTTAAAAATTTGTGAATTTATGAAAATTATATTATTGCAAGACATAGAAAATGTGGGTAAAAAAGGTGATATAAAAAACGTAGCTGACGGCTACGCCAGAAATTTCTTATTCCCGAGAAATTTAGCTAAAGTTGCTACCGAAGAAGCGATTGTTGAGCTGGAAAAAGAAAAGGAACTGGAAGCCCAGAAAGCCGAAGAAGAACTGAAGAAAACGCAAGAATTGGTTTCTAAAATTGACGGCCTGGAATTTGAGGTGATAGAAAAAATAGATGAGAGCGGGAAGCTTTATGGTTCGATTAACGAAGTTAGAATTGCCAAGGTTCTAAAAGAAAAAGGTTTTGACATAAAAAAGAAACAAATAAAAATTCCCCAACCAATCAAGGAATTAGGGGAATTTCCGGTCACGCTGTTATTTGACCACGGCCTAGAAGCCGAGATTAAACTAATCGTGATGGAGGAACCCTCCCCTAAAGATGTAGAGGAGGGCAAGGAACCCTAAGGAGAAATTTCTACAATTGTAGCTATCCTTTTACTTCTGTCAAAGTTTATTTTCTTTTTTGTTTTAAATTTTACTGTTCCGGATTTTATTGCGTACAATGTATCATCATTTCCTCGGCGAACGTTCTTGCCGGGGATAAATTTTGTTCCTCTTTGGCGGATTATAATACTGCCGGGCTTGGCAATTTGCCCTGCGTAAAGTTTGACTCCCAGATATTGAGCTTGGGAATCGCGTCCTAATTTAGTTGAACCAGCTGATTTAGTCTTTGCCATAATGTCTACGAAATTACGAATTAGTACAAATATACAAATAATTTATTTTGTACATTTGTAGATTTTTGTACTTTTGTAGCCCAAATTGATGTTAGCACAATTTAAAAATTTTTACAAGAATAATGACTTTGATATTTTTATTGTTCTGGCGGTTGTTTTAGTTGCCTTGATTAGTTTTGGTATCGGAAGATTAAGCGCGCCCAAATCAGAACCGATACAGATTAAAAATTTGGAAAAGGCGAGTGTGGAGGATTTAATGATTGAGCAAGTCGCTTCCACCGAAGCTGACTCGGCTACAGCGAGCCAAGAGGGGAAAGTTGTGGGAAGTAAAAATTCTGACAAGTATCATCTCCCAGATTGTCCGGGGGCGAAACAGATTAGCGAACAGAATAAAATCTGGTTTGGTTCAATTGAAGCTGCGGAAAAAGCCGGATACAAGCCAGCAGGAAATTGTCCGGGGCTTGCCAAATAAACAATAATTTGCTATTTTAAAATAAATGCCCGCCTTCGCCACGTTTGACGTGGCTATGGCGAAAGGAAGGAGGAAAAATTGAAAATAATAGATATTCAGGCATTAAAAGAGGAAAGGGCAAAAATTAAACAAGCCATAATGGATTTGGGACAAATCAAATCTGGCTTCAATCTGGATAAGTATCAACTTATCCAGGCCCTGAAAAAGGAAAAGAATTTTGCGCCCAGCGAGGAAGAACTAATGACTGCTTTAGCCGAACTTATCAGGGAAGGTAGGCTTCCCGGATCTTCCGTAGTTTCTCTTTATCTGGATGGTGGAAGATATAAAACAGGTTCTTGGCAGATCGTTGTTCACTCGTTCGGTACCGACAAAACTTGATTCTCCTAAAAAGGGAGCGCTCACGCGTCTCCCTCTTTTTTTACCTTTTTCGTACTGGCTTTGATGATTTTGAATTCTTTATCTGCTTTTTTTGCTTGATGTAATTGTTCTTGAATAGGTAAGGGGAGTGTTTTGATTATTTGTTCCAATTTTTTAATGTCATAACCACCGATTTTTATTTGATTCAAACGAGTAATATAACCCGTATCTCCAAAAACTCTTTCTATTTTTTCCTTATCCAAATATCCTTCAATAATTTCTTTTAATTCGTTGATTCTTTTATCGTTCTTGTTGTTAGTTTGTTTTAATTCAAAGAATTCATCAATTACTTTTTTAATCTGTTCATCGTCAATGGTGAATTGTTCTTTGTAAAGGTGTTTCCACATCGGGCATAATCTTCTGTATCCGCACCAATCGCACAAAGCCGAGGGGATTGGCTGGAATTCGCTTTTTCCGATTTCTCCCAATAATTCCCAGACCCTTTCCTGGATATGGCCTAATTGTTCTTTGGTCCTGTTAGTATAAATTGTTTCGTGATGTTTTAAATAATAAAGGGTCAATTTAATTTTTTCTATACCGTATTTGGCGAATTCCGGCCAGCGATTAATCACGCCCAAGCAATATAAAGAAAGCTGTAAACTATTATTTACGTCGTTTTGAGAAGGAAATTTCTTGCTGGTTTTGTAGTCAATCACCTCTATTCCGTCTCTGGTTTTGTCAATCCTATCAATAATTCCGGCTAAAAGGCATTTTTGGTCTTTGTTTTTGGGATTTTCCAATAAAACCTCAAACCGAGTTTCGGTATCCAAGACCGTGAATTTATCTTTGATTTTCAGGTAATTTTCGTAATAATTTTTCAGAATCTTAATTGCTTCGGAAAAATAAATCATATCTTCGTCCTGATTCTGAAAAACATCACTCTGCCATATGTCCTTAATATAATTCAGCAATTCGTCCAGGGTAGGGGAGACCGGTGATTTTTTGTGGAAGAATTGTAATGCTTGGTGGAGTTTATTGCCAAAAACCGCCTCTTTTGATTTAGGGGCTTTTATTTTTTCTACAACCTGAAATTTATACTTCAGCGGACACTGCCGAAAAGTATCCAACGCAGAGTAGGAGGTTTTGATAATTTTAGTCTCCATAATTATTCTTTTAGTTTCTTTCCGCTGTGAAACTGTCTGTGGATATCGCGGAGGCGTTTGTTGGTCACGTGGGTATAGATTTGAGTGGTGGCAACGCTTTGATGACCAAGAATCTCCTGAACTGTTCGTAAATCCGCGCCCTGATTCAGTAAATCGGTTGCCATGGTGTGGCGCAAAACATGCGGCGTAACTCTGATTGGCAAACCAGCTAATTTTGAATATTTTTCTACCATTCTTTCAATTGACCTGACAGTCAGTCGAATAGAGGATTGGTCTTCAGTTTTTCTCTTTTTATAATTTATAAACAATGCTTTATCATCGTCTTTTCTGCTGTCTGAATATTTTTTCAGCCATCTTACTGTTCTTTCCGAAAAATAAATAGTTCTGGTATGCCCGCCTTTTCCGGTTATACTCAATTCCAAATCCTTAGTATCAGGTTTTATTTTAATTTGGTCTCTATTTAAAGCTACCAATTCAGCTATTCTTAGCCCGGTAGAAAAAAGAACCTCTAAAATAGCCCTGTCACGCAGTCCAATATTGTGCGACGTATCAGGCGTGAGTAGGAGTTTTTCTACTTGGTCTAAAGTTAAAAATTTAACCGTCTGTTCGCTTTTGTCTCTTTTGGCTAATTTTATTTTGTCTGCAGGCAAAGCTTGAATATCTCTATCAGCGAAAAATGTTAATAGATTTCTTAAAGCAATTAAATAAAAATTCTGGGTTTTTTTCTTGAGAGTTTTTTTACTGGTTTGAGAAATAGGAGAACGCGCTAAGAAAATTCTGTATTGCCAGATATGGTCAGGAGTCAACTCATGGGGCATTAAACCCTCGTTTTTGGTCATTTTTAGCCATTTAAGGAATTTATTGAGATATCGGGCATAGTTTTCCTGGGTTTTGGAAGCAGCTCCCCTCTCGATTTCCAAATATTCAAGGAAGTCAGTAATATGTTTTATTATTGGTTTGTCAGATTTTTGCATAGATATAATTATAAAATTTATTTTAATTTAAAATTTATTGAAAGAATAGGGGATGGCTGGATCGTGCGATGCCAACCGCGTCTGCGCAACCCAAGTCTAGTTAAGCAGACTTAGATTATATCTCACTTCGCTTAACTACGATTGTGCGGCTTCCCATCTATTATTATATTCAGCCTAAAATGGCTGTGTCAACTCTCTCCCCTGTTTTTAGGTATTACAAATATTTCATCGGGTCAAGATGGGCACCCAAAGGTAATAATCCATACCACATTGATTCAACTCTGAAAGTTTCGGTTACGTAAACCCCAAAATGTAAGTGAGGACCAGTGGAATAACCTGTACTTCCTTCATAACCTATAATGTCCCCGGTTTTAACGCTATCCCCTGTTCTAAATGCTCCGTAGCCAGATAAATGAGCATAAAGAGTGGTCAGCCCGTTTTCGTGTCTTACGGCTATCCATCGGCCATAAGCATAATTGCCGCAATTTCCTATGGCTATAATTGTTCCGCTTAAAGCGGCCCTAATCGGCTCTCCATAGCTTGAGGCTATATCAATGCCATTGTGGAAGCCCCCGGCGTACAATCTCTTGCTATAAGCCGTATAACCATAGGCCTGGGTCAAAACGCCCCCCAAGGGCCAAGATAACACTCCAGAACGCGATTCTGGGAGAGAACTTGGGTCATAAGCCAGCTTTAATTTATCTTCTAATAAGTATATTTCTTGTTGGATTTCAGCTTGCTTTTTCAGGGTGTCATCCAAAAGAAATTGGTATTGCTTTTCCTGCCCCTTGGTTTGGGTAAGAAGGTTGTTTTTTTGCTGTTTTTCTTGGTCCACAATCATTTTTTGAGTGCGCAGTTGATTATTTAGAGTGTAGAGGTCATTTCTTTGTTTTTCGGCCGCTGTTTTTTGTTCTTCCAGTTGCTGTTTCAGTTCCAAAAAAGCAGTTAAATCTTTCTGGACGCTTTCCTGCAGCGATTCAAGATAATGAACCTGGTTTACAAATTCGGAAAAACTTTCTTTCGTTAAAACCAGTTCTATTAACGATTCTTGGTCATATTCATAAAGAATTTGAAGCATGTTAGCCAGACCTTCTTTTCTTTTGTCTATCTCGTTTTGTTTTTCGTCAATGTCTAAGGACAGTTCTTCAATTTTTAAGGAAGTGCTGTCTATTTTGGCATTGGTAATGTAGATATCGTTTTTAAGTTTGTTTATTCTGCTTTCGATTAGAGAAATTTGGTTTTTAAGGGTGTTTTTTTGACTCTGGGCGCTTTCCAGTTGTTTTTTATAAGCCGTGGCCTGTTCTTCCAGTTGTTTGATTTCCTGTTCTTTTGCGTTTATCTGTTGCTTTAAGTCATCTATTAAAGAAGCCCGGCTGATAACGGGATGCGAGATGCAAGATATAAGATATAAAATGCAGATAAAAGAGATTAATTTTTTCATAATAAATTTTTTATAAATTTTTTGCTCTTTTTATTCTTTTCAAGGCCTCTTCTTTCCCCAATATCTCGGCTATTTCAAATGGCCCGGGCGATTTATTCTTGCCGCTTAAAGCAACCCGCAGAGGCCAGAGTAAATATCCCCTGTCTTTATTAAATTTCTCTGCTTCTGATATTAATGTATCTTTAAGTTTATTGGCTGTAAAGCTTTGTTCTTTAACGTCGCACAATATTGAATGGGACTTGTCTAAGGAATCAACAATCACTTTTTTGCTCATATCCTTCCATTTTAATAAATCTGCTTTATATTTCGGTTCTTTAAAGAAAAATTCGGTCAAATCTCCTACTTCAGACAGCTTCTTCATTCTTTCTTGTTCCAAACTAATAATCTTTTTTATTTTATCAATAAAAATTTCTTCTTTCGTTGATGTAATTGTATATTTTTGTTTTAAGAAATATCCTCCGTAAGCCGGCGGGTCTTGTTCCATTTTGAATTTAGGTCTGATTAACTCGTCTCTGATTAAAAACGGAATGCAGAGTTCGGTTAATTTATCCAGAGACATTTGGCGGATATAATAGCCGTTAAACCAGTCAAGTTTTTCAATATTAAATACTGCTCCGCCTTTTTGAATTTTTTCTAAAGAGAATTCTTTAATTAAATTTTCTAAAGAAAATATTTCTCTGTCATCGCCCGGGTTCCAGCCGAGAAGAGCCATAAAATTAATCAACGCCTCGGATAGATATCCTTGTTCTCGATATTCAAAAACCGAAACCGCACCGTGTCTTTTACTTAATTTTGACCTGTCGGGACCCAAAATCAAGGGTAAATGCGCCCATTGAGGTGGTTTCCAGCCCAGGGCTTCGTAAATCAAAATTTGTTTGGGAGTATTAGTGATGTGGTCTTCTCCCCTGATTACGTGACTGATTTTCATTTCATAATCGTCAACCACAGCAGCAAAATTATATAAAGGGTTTTCAAAATCTTTAGCCAGAGAAAAATCACCCAAAGTAAAACTATCAACCTCTACCCTACCCCGAATTATGTCATTAAAAATAACTTTTTTATTAGGATTTTTAAACCAGATAATTTCTTTTTTGTAGGCTTGGCCGGAATCCAAAAGTTTTTTTAGGTATTTTTCGTAAATTTTGAGTCTTTTGCTTTGATAATAAAGTTCATCCCATTTTAAGCCCAGCCATTCTAAGTTTTCCAGAATATCTTTTTCAAATTCCCTTTTGGAACGTTCTTTATCCGTGTCTTCTATGCGTAAAATAAAACTACCCTTGTTTTGTTTGGCAAAAAGGTAGTTGAATAAAGTCGTTCTGGCTGAACCAATGTGAAGTACGCCGGTCGGCGACGGCGCAAACCTCACCCTGATTTTAGGTTTTTTAACCATATTATTGTTTTGTCTTAACTATATTTATAATCTCGTCTCTTATTCTTTCAGCTATGTTTGGCTTATAAAAAGCTTTTGCTTTTTCCCCCATTTCTTTGAGTTTACCTGGATTTTTCAATAAATTGGAGATTTGTTCCAGAAAGATATTCGGAGTCAGATTTTCCTGTTCAATAACGATTGCTCCGCCGGTTTTGACAAAATCATGAGCATTTTTTCGTTGATGCTCTTGGGCAGAATTCGGTATGGGAATTAAAATGCTCGGCCTTCCCAAAGCGGCAATTTCGTAGATACTGCCTGCCCCGGCTCGATTAACGATTAAATCAGCCATAGCATAGGCATGTTTCATTTGGTCGGCAGACAGAAGTGAATAAAGATGATAATAACTTTTTAAACCTTCGTAATATTTAAGTATTTTTTTTGATTCCTGGGCCATTATTCTGGCATTTCTCTTTCCCGAAATATGAATAATCTCTGCAAGCTTCAGAATTCGAGTCAAAATACTTAGGACGGTCTCATTTATTTTTTGGGCGCCCTGAGAACCGCCGAGTATTAAAATCACGGGTTTTTGCGAAGATATCTTAAACAATTGTTTTCCATGATTTTTATCGCCTCGTATCAATTCTTTTCTGATGGGATTACCGATTAAAAGAAGTTTTTCCTGATATTTTGGAAAATAGACCTGGCTTCCTTCAAATGATAATATAATTTTTTTAGCAAATTTAGCTAAGATTCTTGTAGCCAGCCCCGGGGCACTATCCGACTCATGAAGAACAATGGGAATTCTGTAAATCCACCCGGCAAAAACAACAGGAAAACTGCCGTAACCTCCTTTACTGAAAATAATATCGGGCATAATGAAAAATAAATACCAGAAAGATTGAATAACCCCAAGAAAAGTTTTAAGTATATCTATCGGTGCCCGCAGATTAAAATAGCGTCGTAATTTGCCGGCAGAAATAAACCTGGTTATAATTCCTTGATTAGTTAAATTTTCTTTGGCAAAATTATCCGGTCCCAGATAATAAAAATCATAACCATCAGGAAAAGATTCCTTAATAGCGATAATGGGGAAAATATGACCTCCTGTTCCGCCGCCAGTAAATAGAATACGCATAAATTCAACAATCGGAACTTCGCGAAATATACTTACTGCGTTCGCGAAATTAGAAATTTATTGTATGTGCCTTGAGATACTTGCCAAAATTCCCGCCCCGGCCAGGACGGCTACCATCGCCGAGCCGCCATAACTCACAAAAGGCAAAGGAATCCCGGTTAAAGGAATTAAGCCCGTAATCGCAGCTATATTAATAAGCGCTTGAATTGCTAACCACGAAGTAATTCCAACAGCCAATAATTTGGCAAAATTATCCGAAGATTTTTTGGCTATTCTCAAACCCTTAAAAGTCAGAATCAAAATCAAAAATATGAAAATTAAACTGCCGAAAAATCCTATTTCTTCAGCCAATATGGCAAAAACTGAATCTCCCATTACCTCTGGTAAATAGTTGTATTTTTGCTGACTATGCCCCAAACCAAGACCAAAGAGACCGCCTGAACCAATTCCCAATAGAGCTTGATTTATTTGATAACTGATTCCCTGAGGGTCAATGCCGGGATTAAGAAAGGTCATAAATCTGGCCATTCTATAAGGAAAAAATTTAATTAAAACAAAGAAAGCCAAAACGTAAAAAGCGATAATCGTAATCCATTGATAGATTTTCGCTCCACTTAAAAAATAAATAACAAAGGCAATAATGGCAATCAATCCCAGGGTTCCGGCATTGGACTGCAAAGCCATTAAGCCGCCCCCCAACGCCAGGATTACCAAAAAAGGAATAAGGGTATTGATTTTTTGCGTTTTACTGAAAAAGGCAGCTAAATAGATAATAAAACCAAGCTTGAGAAATTCCGAAGGCTGAAAAGATAAGGGTCCTACGATTAACCATCTTTGGGCTTCGCCTCGGCCATATCCCAAACCCGGCACAAAGACCAAAATCATCAAAACCAGACAGCCGAAAAATAAAATTAGGGAAACCTTTTTCCAAAATTTATAATTTATTTTTTGACAGAAAAAGAAAAGAATTAATCCCGGGATTATCCCATAGAGCAGTTGATGAAAAAGATAATAGTACGGATTGCCTGTTTTTTGTCTGGAAATTACGTTTGAGGCGCAAAAAAGGATAACCAGTCCTAAAATTAAAAGAGCAAAAATAATTATTACGAGGCCTTTATCCGGCTTATGGGTTTTCATGATTTTTTTAGAATTCTGCCCGCTTTTTTACCGATATAAATTCCTTTTTCAATGGTCATCTCTCCGTTTACGAATACGTAATCAATTCCTCCGGCATATTGATAGGGATTTTCAAAGGTAGCTTTATCAATTATTTTTTTGGGGTTAAAGAGAACCAAATCAGCCCAATAATTCTTCTTTATTAATCCCCTGTCTTTGAGTCCTAATTTCTGAGCTGGACCTCCGGTTATTTTGTATATTGCTTCTTCCCAGCTCATCAATTCTTTTTCTCGGACATATTTCCCCAGAAACCTCGGGAATGCCCCAAAACAGCGCGGATGAACTAATTGCTTCTTTTTCTGATAATATTGGAGATTATAGCCAGCCCCGTCAGAAGCAATAAAACTTTGAGGGTGTCGCATAACCATTTCTACATTATCCTCGCTTAATGTATCAAGAAAGGTAATCACCCTTCCGCCCGACGCTATCAGCATGTTGATAATTGCCTCTTCAATGCTGGCACCCTGGCTTTGAGCAATTTCTGTGATTTTTCTGCCGATGAAAGTTTTGTCTATCGGTGACATGGCTACGGTAATTTTATCATATTCATAATCCCTTTTTTCTTGCATTTCTTTGATTGCTTTAGCTTTTATGCTTGGGTCTTTTAATCTTTTTAAAAGCATTACTTTTCCGCCCTCAGCTACCCAGTCTGGAAGCAGAATATAGAGAACAGAACCAGTAATTGTGTAAGGATAAACGTCAAAATTAATGCGCGGATTTTTTGCCTTTTCGATTAGCTCAATGGCTTTGCTCATGTTGGGCCAAAAATTTCTACCCATGGCCTTGAGATGTGAAATTTCTATGGCAACCTTGGTTTTTTTGGCAATTTGTATTGTTTCCTTAATTGAGGACAGTAATTCTTCGGCTTCTCCGCGGATATGACTGGTGTATAATCCGTCAAAATCCTTTAAGATTTTCAATAAATCAGCGATTTCTTTAGAAGAAGCAATTTTAGCGTGACTATAAGCCAAGCCGCTGGAAAGCCCGAATGCTCCCTCTTTGAGGGCTGATCTAAGTAATCCTTTCATCATTTTCATTTCTTTAGGTTTCAGGCTTCTAAACTCATCTTTTAAGATTCCTCGTCTGATGGTTGAATGACCGACCAAACTGGCAAAGTTTAGGGCAATTCCTTTTCTATCCACTTCCTCCAAAAATTCTTTGAAAGTCAACCAATTCAGGTTAATCTCCCTGATATCGGCCCATTTCTGAATGGTCTTGAGGGTATCCGCTGAAACTAATGGAGCCAAAGAAGAACCACAGTTGCCTCCTAATATTGTGGTTATTCCTTGCTTTAATAAGCTTTCTAAGCTAGGAATACTGAAAAGGGTTAAGTAAGTGTCAGAATGATTGTTAATATCTATAAATCCCGGACTGGCATATAAATTTTCGGCATTAATCACAATCCTAGCTCTGGATGGTCCCAGTTTGCCGATTTTTTTTATTTTTCCTTCCGAAATAGCTACGTCGGCTTTATATTTATTGTTTCTGGTGCCGTCAATAACGGTGCCATTTTTTATTAAAATGTCATACATATGTTTAAAAGAGTTTTAAATCTATAAAAAATAAAATTAGACCGATTACAGCCATTACCCCAGAAATTATCCAGAATCTCATAGTCACTTTGGTTTCCGGCCAACCCCTGGCTTCAAAATGATGATGGATGGGGGCGGAAAGAAATATCTTACGATGCAATATTTTCTTGGAGATTACTTGAATTATTACAGATAAAGATTCTATTAACAAAATGAAGCCGATAAAGGGCAGAAAAAGCAAAGAATTTGTCAACATGGCAATTACTCCTAGGGTAATTCCCAAGGACATTGAGCCCGTGTCACCCATAAAGAATCGGGCCGGATTGATATTAAACCATAAAAAGGCCAGAAGCGCACCAACAACCGCACCGCAAAAAGTAGCCAATTCTATTCTTCCTTGAGCATAACTGATTACCGCGTATCCAGCAAAAGCAGTTAGAAGTACCCCACCAGCCAAGCCGTCCAGTCCATCCGTTTCGTTTGTAGAAAAAGCGGTGGCTGTGACAATGAAAATAAAAATCGGTATGTACCACCAGCCGATATTGAAATCGCCGACAAACGGAACGTGAATCAAATCCCAATCCAATTTAAAATAAAACCATAAGGCGCCGATTATAGAAATAATTGTAAAAACAACTATTCGTTCTCTCATTCTCAATCCTTTTTTTCCTCGACCGAAATGAAAAATTCCCAGCAAGTCATCAATTAGGCCGATTATTGCGGCAAAAAGCAAAATGCCCAAAGGTAAAAGAGTTTGTTTTCGGGTTAAAAAATTGTAATCAAATAAAGCATTGTCAGGACCGACGTATTTAGCCAATAACCAGATGCCTACGGCTAAAAAAGTTACCGTTACCCAGATTAAAATCCCACCCATTGTTGGCGTGCCTTCTTTTTTTTTGTGAAGCGAGGTATAGATTGGGGTTCTTCCCTCGTTTCTTACTTTTTTGCCCAGGCGATATTTATATAAAAAGTGAGTCAAAATCGGAGTCGCAAAAATTGCCACCACAAAGGACAAAGCACTGACCGTTAAAATTTTGATAATGGGAAATATGCTGTTCATTGCCACAACCAAGCTTTCTGAGCCCAGTCGAGAAGTTTTTGCATGTCGTCTTCTCGCTGAGTTGAGCCCAAAACCACAATAATTAAATAATCATCGGAAATATTCGAAATAGTCAGCATACAACCGCCAGCTTCCTCGGTATAACCGGTTTTTCCGCCGATTATTTGGGGTATCTTGCCCAAAAGTTTATTGGTGGTTGTTAAATTATGGATGAATTTATTATCAATTGAGGAGACGGTTGCTTCAGGAGTTTTCAGGATTTCTAAAATCAAAGGAAATCTAAAGGCGTATCTGGTTAAATCGGCTATTTCCGAAGCAGTTGAGCGGTTATCGGTGCTTAATCCTACCGGCTCAACAAAAGAGGTGTCCTTTAATCCTAATTCTCTGACTTTGCTGTTCATTAAATTAATAAATTCATCATAACTTAATCGGGAGTTATCTTGGACCAGAGTCATAGCCGCGTCATTACTTGACTCCATTAACATTATATAAAGGAGATCTTTTACTTTTAACTTCTCATCTCTAATCAATCTCCCTTTATCGCCAGTGACGGTGACTGAATTTTTAGAAACTTTAATGATTTCTTCAGGGTCGAAACTTTCCAAAACAATAATGGCCGTCATTATTTTGCTCAAACTAGCAATCGGCAGGACTTGGTTTGGGTTTTTTTGATATAAAATATTGACTTTCTCGCTATTGGATTTAAAATCCAGAATAATCGCCGACTTAGCCGAAATTTCCGGCTCATCAATTAACCAATTTCTCAAAGGGAAAAATTCGGGGCTGAGGTCGTTTACATTTCTATCCCCGGCTGATTGTTGAATACTGGCCTGAATGGGTTGTTTTATCGATTCGCCTAAGCCCGGTCTGTTTTCTTTTAAAGACAATAAAACCCCGGCAATTGCCAGCATCAACAAAACTATCAATATTTGCAAGAAATATTTCTTGAACATTGGTTTTATTATAGCACAAAAATAGCAAAACAAAAAAGGTGGAGATTTGCTCTCCACCTCAACTAAGGAATTTCACCTATTTCAGCTGGAATCTTACCGTCACAACGAAAATGACCTCGCGCGGCCGTCCATTGATAATCATTGGTTCGTAGACCCATTGCCGGACAGCGTCGATGGCCGCCTGGTCCAAAAGCGGAATGGAACGCAGGACCTTGACGTTCTGGACTCGACCATAAATATCTGTAGTTGCCTCAATGATAACTATTCCTTCGACGCGGGCCTGGCGGGCGATTTCCGGATAGAGGGGTTCAATCTTCTTGATTAATTTGGGCGGTTTCACCTCGCCCACTGCCCGGATCGGAGCTTCGATTTCTCCGACCACGCCACCGAGCACGCCACCGACAACTCCTCCAAGCACGCCGCCGACCACGCCACCTTCAACGCCGCCTTCTACTCCGCCCTCAACACCAAAATCGACTATCTGTTCTTCGGCGATTTCTTCCGGAATCTCCACTGGAGCGACAAGCTTTCCTGGTTCGACCGTTGATTGAGCTTGGACAGGCTTAATCCTGGTCTTGGTTTGAGAACTGGCCCGTTTTTTGGCCGGAGGCGGTGGAGGCGGTGGAGGCGGAGGCGGAGGCGCTAAGAAAGCACTGTAAACCTGAACCTCGGGCAGCTGACTGGTCTGCATAAGAGGAACTACGATCAGAGCTAAAATAGCCACCACGTGAACGGTTAAAGCAATCGGAAAAGCAAAGGCTCTTCTTTTCACGGATTTGTCTTTGACGAAAAGACAATCTTCGAACATTCTAACCCTCCTTTTATTTGATTTGGATTTTTATTCTATTCTATTTTTAAAGGTCCTAAAAAGAACCATTTTATTTTTGAAATTTAATACCGAGTTCTCGTAATTGTTTTTGCTCAACTTTACTCGGAGCTTCCATGGTTGAATCACGACCATCGCCGGTTTTTGGGAAAGCGATTACCTCTCGGATGCTTGGTTCATTTCTTAAAATCATAATCAACCTGTCGATTCCCAAGGCAATTCCGCCATGTGGGGGCGTACCGTATTGAAAAGCCCTTAGTAAATGACCGAATTTATCCTGAATTTCTTTTTCTTTTAATCCCACTAATTCAAATACTTTTTTCTGAATTTTGGGGTCATGAATCCTAATGCTTCCGCCAGCAATTTCATGTCCATTCAAAACTAAATCATGTTGCCAAGAGTGAACCTTCGCCGGCTCTTTGTCTAATAATGGCAAATCTTCCATTTTTGGCAAGGTAAAAACGTGATGCATTGGGTCCCACCTTTTTTCTTCTTTGTTCCATTCAAATAAGGGCCAGTCGACAATCCAAACGAAACAAACTTCATCTGAATCTTTTTTATTTTTTCTCAAATCAGGTTTGTCGGTTTTGTATTTTTTTATTGTCTCCTTATAAGTCAAAATTTTAAAGGGTTTAAAGGTTAATTTCTTTTTGGCCATTTTGGTTATTTCTACCATCAATCCCTCGGTAATTTCCATTATTTCTTTTTGGGTTGGGAACGACATTTCCAAATCCAGTTGAGTGAATTCTGGTTGTCTATCTCCCCTTAAATCTTCGTCCCTGAAGCATCTGGCAATTTGAAAATATTTTTCCATACCAGAAACCATCAAAAGTTGTTTTAATTGTTGAGGGGCCTGAGGCAAAGCATAAAATTCACCGCGATGCAAACGCGAAGGAACTAAGAAGTCCCTGGCTCCTTCTGGAGTTGATTTGGTCAAAATCGGAGTCTCAATTTCCAGAAACCCTCTTTTATCCAGATAATCCCTGATTAATTTTATAACCTTGTGTCGGAAAATAATATTTTCTTTCATTTTTTCTCGTCTCAAATCAAGGTAGCGGTATTTCAAACGCATTTCCTCACCAACATTTTTGTTGGAAAGTTCAAAGGGCAGGGTTTTTGCCTCATTTAATATTTCTAGTTTTTCGGCTTTCAATTCTATCCCGCCAGTGTCTAAATCTTTATTAACCATTCCTTTTGGTCTCTGGTTGATTGTGCCTTCAATAGCCACTACCCACTCCGAACGTAGATTTTCCGCCAACTTAGAAATATCTGGCGAAAAAACAACCTGGAGTAGGCCAGAACGGTCGCGGAGGTCAATAAAAATAATTTTGCCATGGTCTCTTCGGGTATGAACCCATCCGCAAACTTTTACTTTCTCACCTGTTTTTTTAATTGTTTCTTGAATAGAAATTCTCTTCATGTTTGTCCCTTGCCCTAAGAGGGTAGGGTTATTTAATTTGTAAAATTTTGTAATGGATCTTTCCACCGGGCGTTTGGACAAGGACTTCGTCGCCTTTGCTTTTACCTAAAAAAGCTCGCCCTAAAGGCGATTCATTAGATATTTTCCCTTGAGTTGGGTCGGCCTCCTGGGAGCCGACGATTATAAACGTTTTTTCCCCTGATTTGTTCTGAACAGTTATCTCACAACCTATCTCCACTGATTCGCAATTGCCTTTTCTTGAAATGATTATAGCATTCTTTATTAGTTGTTCTAATTCTTGGATTCTCCCTTCATTAAAAGCCTGAACTTCTTTGGCTTCCGTATACTCGGCATTTTCCGCCAAATCTCCCATATCCTGTGCTTCGTGAATTCTTTCGGAAATTTCGTTTCTCTTTTTCTTTAATTCTTCTAATTCGGCTTTAATTTCTTTTAGTTTTTTCGAGGTTAGATATTTCATATCATTTACTAAAATACCAATTTAATATTTCTTTTGCAATAGGAACGGCAGTTGTGCTCCCTTCCCCGCCGTTTTCCACTAAGATAGTCAAAACAATCTGGGGATTATCATATGGCGCAAAAACTGTGAACCAAGCGTGGGGATTTTTAACCTTAGAAACTTGGGCTGTGCCGGTTTTTCCGGCGACCTCTACAGCTAAATCGGCCAATGAACGAGCTGAGCCGGAAAGCACCGCCTCTCTCATCCCTTTTCTTGCAACTTCCAAAAATTCCGGCTTGATGAAACCTTGATTAATTATTTCAGGTTTTTTCTCGTTTAACAATTGGGGTTGGAAAATTTTACCACCGTTGGCAATCGCGGCCATGGCCATGGTCAACTCCAGAGGGGTAACCGTGATATCTCCCTGTCCAATTGAACAATTATAAGTGTCGCCGGTATACCAATCCTCGTTTCTGACTTCTTTTTTCCACAGAGGATTGGGAATAAATCCTGATTTCTCACCTGGTAAATCAATGCCCAAAATTTGATTCCAGTCGAAAAGTTTTAAATATTTTTCGATATTTTCAATTCCCAACCCTTCCACCTCACCGTAGCCGCCGCCCACGGTATAAAAATAAACATCGCAGGATTCAGCAATAGCTTTTATCATATCGGTTGGGCCGTGGGCTTTCCAGTCATTATATGTCCAAACGACATTGGGATTATATTTGTCAATAACGCTGATATAACCATGACAGTTAATTTGTCTGTTGGGGCTGATTGTTCCCTCTTGCAATGCAGCCGAAGCAATTAAAGGCTTAATGGTTGAGCCAGGTGGATAAAGACCCATAATCGCTCGGTTTAAGAGGGGTTGGTTTTTATCTTGGATAATTTTGTTGAAAAGTTCCGGAGTCAAACCGCGAACAAATTCATTGTTGTCAAAACTGGGGAAGCTAACCAAGGCCAATATCTTTCCGTTTTGAGGGTTAACGGCTATCGCGGCTGCTTTAGATGTGCTGAGAGTATTTAATTTTGCTCTAAGCACCTCGTATGTTTTTTTCTGAAGTCCAGCATCAACGGAAAGAACTATATCTTTGCCGGCTGTTGGTTCTTTGACAGCCAAAACCTTTTGAAATTTGCCCAAACTGTCAATTTCCACTAGTTCCTCTCCGTAAGAACCCCTGAGTATGTTTTCGTATGTGCTTTCTATTCCTTCTCGACCAATATAATCGTCAAGAAAATATTTTTTCTGCGATACTTCCTCTTTATTGGCTCTTCCCAAATAACCAATAATATGCGCGAATGCATGACTATCTTCGTATTGACGGCGGCTGTCTTTTCTTACACTGATTTCTTGTATGTCGGAAAACCGCGATTTTAAAAGAAGGGCTTTTTCCGTAGGAATGTCTTCTTGAATAATAATCGGATAAGACAAGTTAATGTTTTCTTTAATTTTACTCTCTATTTGTTCTTTTGGCTTTTCCAGGGCCAGGGCCAATCTTTTGATAATTAATTCAAATTCTTTTCTTTTAGCCAAATCAGCCGGGATAATTACCAGATCAAGCTTGGAAACATTGATGGCTAAAGGTATTTTATTTTTATCGTAGATGATTCCTCTTAGGGGTTCAATGGGAATAGAACGTATTCTGTTTTCTTCAGCCATTTCTCGCCAGTAACTTCCTCTGATTATTTGTAATTCAAGCCCCTTAATCAACAACAGTGCCAAAACTATAATAATGGCAATAAAAAATCCCCTAAGAATATTCTCTTTGATGGGTTTTTCCAACTTCTCCTTTTCACTATCGGGAGATTCTTTTAATCTTTTGGAATCCATCAGAATCTCTTCGGGTTCAATGTCTTCCTTGAATTTTCGCTTAACCTTAAGTTTTTCTAAGTCAGACATAATTTTTTAATTAAATAGAATGTCGGTAAAGCAAAAATTAAATTATAAATAATTCCCATAATAAGGGTTCGAAACCCAAAGCCAAAACCAGTAGCGAAGATTTCGTAAAAGATTATCAATAAAAGATTATAAATAAAAATGGCGATTAAGAAAATCGATGTCAAAGAAAAAAAGGTTGTTTTTTTAAAGATATTCTGGCTTAAAAAATATGATAAATAAGAAACAATCAACAAACCAATCACCGCAATACCTAAAATATTATGTAAAGAATAAAAGTCTAAAAACAATCCTCCTGCAATTATCCAGGGTAAAGTTTTTTTCCATCCTTGAATAATACTTAGGACTAAAACAGATAGTAAAATTAAATTCGGATACACCCCCCAAATATTTATATGAGGCATAATTCCGAGTTGAAGGAATAAAATCAATAAAATAAAAATTATAGTCAAAAATATTTTCATTTTATAATGAAAACTTCTTCTAATTTCGAGAAATCAACAGCTGGAATAATGGTAATTTTTTGGAATAATTGGTTTTGGGATAAATCAATGCTCTCTATCTTGCCGATTAGAATCCCCTTGGGATAACATCCATCCATTCCGGAAGTAATCACCCTTTCCTCTGGATTTAGTTTTTCGTTTCTGGGAATGAAATCTATAAACAATCTTCCTTTTTCTCCTATTTCAACCACCCCCTGACTCCTTTGTCCTTCGATTATGGCGGCGACTATGCTATCTTTGTTTGTAATCAACCTTACTTTGGAAAAATCGGTCATTACCTCAATTGTCTTTCCTACCAATGCGAAGTCTTTTGAAATCACAGCCATGTTCTTTTCAATGCCATTTTTGGCCCCTTTATCTATGAGGATCCATTCCTCCAGACCATAGATGTCTTTACCTGTTATAGATGCCAATTCCAAAACAAACTGGTTTTTTTCCGACAAATTCAGAACCTCTCTCAATAGTTGATTTTCGCGCTTGAGTTCTCTCAATTCGGTGATTTGTGATTCTAATTCTAAGTTTTTATTTCGCAGTTCGGAATTTTCTTTGCCCAATTCTTTTATGGAAAGAATTAATTCAAAAAATCCGACCACCTTATCCCCTGCTCCGATAAAAAATCTCTCCACGGGAGAGAAAACTATGAAGAGTGTATTTCCTAATGTTGCTTTAATATTGGAGATGAAATTTAAAAAAACAAGTCCCGCAATTAGGACAACAATAATAACTAAATATTTTTTAGAGATTCTCCTCATAATAGAAACTGGCTATTTGGAAATTAGAGATTGGTAATGGAAAACAGAAATTAGAAAATAGCTAATTTCCAATTTCTGCACAGCTAATTTCCAATTATTTGGGGACTTCGCCGTAATCCATTTGGACCAGCACTTCCTTTAGTCTGTCTAATTCCTCCAAAATAATGCCTGCTCCGCGAGCAACAGCGGTCAAGGGGTCGTCTATCACCCTGACCGGCATTTTTGTCTGTTTATTGATTAATTTATCTATTCCTCGAAGCAAACTTCCGCCGCCAACCATTATAATTCCTCGATTCATAATATCGGCCACCAGTTCTGGTGGCGTTTCTTCAATGGTTTCTTTTACTGCCTCAACAATTGCCTGATTGGATGAAAAAAGTGCCTCTCTAATCTGGTCGCTGTTGACGATTGTTTCTTTGGGTAGACCAGTAATTAAATCTCTTCCTCGCATCGGCGCCTCAAGAATATCCTCTATTTCATGAGCCGACCCAATTGAAATTTTAATGTCTTCAGCGGTTCTTTCTCCCAAAACAAGTTTTAATTCTTCATGGGCATAATCAATGATATCCTGGTTCAATTTATCACCGGCAGTTTTCAGGGTTTTGCTGGCCACGATTCCTCCCAAAGAAATCACGGCAATGTCGGTCGTTCCGCCTCCGATATCGATTATCATATTACCCAAGGCCTCCTGTACTGGCAGACGAGCCCCGATAGCCGCTGCCATTGATTCCTCTACCAAATAAACTTCCCTGGCCCCAGCATTTAAAGCCGCATCTCTGACCGCTTTTTTTTCTACTTCGGTAATTCCCGAAGGAATCCCCACAATTACCCGTGGTCGGGGCAAAATATTAAAACTTCCTCTATGAACTTTGTGAATGAAATAACGGAGCATCTGTTCGGTAACCTCAAAATCCGAAATTACCCCGTGAATCAAGGGCCTGTTAGCAGAAATGTGGGCTGGCGTTCTGCCAACCATTTTCTTGGCTTCCTCGCCAATGGCTAAAATCTGACCAGTTTTTTGATTAACCGCTACCACCGAGGGCTCGTTAATAACAATTCCCCTGCCTCTGACATAAACCAAAGTAGTGGCTGTCCCCAGGTCAATGCCCACGTCTTTAGAAATTTTTCCAAGTATTTTATTAAACATTTCAGTAAGCTTTAGCAAATAATACTTCTGATTTCGCCTCCTTTCCGCATTTTATACACCCGCCCAATTTATTATCTTTTACAATACATCTAATCGTAGCTTTGGTTTCTTGTTGAATTTTCTTCTCGCATTTTTCATCGCCACACCAAAAAGCTTTGATAAATCCTCCTTTCTTTTTAATCGTATCTTTAAATTCTTGATAAGATCTTACTTGATGAGTATTATCTTCGGTAAATTTCTTTGATTTTTCTAAAAGTTGTTTTTGTAAATCATTTAATATTTTTTCTGGCTTAAATTGTTTAAGTTCAACGATTTCTCTTTTTAGTGCGTTTCTTAATACAAAAGTTATTTTACCTGCTTTTACCTCCTTGGGTCCAATTTCAATTCTTACTGGTACGCCCTTTAATTCCCACTCATGAAATTTCCATCCCGGTGTTTGTTGTCTATTCCAGTCAATATAAAAACGGATATTTTTGAGAATTTTCTCAATTTTCAAAATATAATTTTTTACTGATTTATCTTGAGAAATTGGAATTATAACTATTTGATAAGGCGCTATCCTTGGAGGCAAAATTAAACCCCCATCGTCGCCATGAGCCATAACCAAGCCACCAATCATTCTGGTGCTCACCCCCCAACTGGTTTGCCAGACATAATTTTTCTTACCTTTTTCATCTAAAAACTGAATTCCGAATGATTTTGAAAAATTCTGACCCAATTGATGAGACGTGCCCATTTGTAAAGCTTTGCCGTCTTTCATTAAACTTTCCACAGAAAGAGTATAGAGGGCGCCGGCAAATTTCTCGGCTTCGGTTTTTTTGCCAGAAACACAATAAATTCCTAACCAGTTCTGAACAAAATCATGATACATTTTTAGAGCAGTTTTAGCCATTTCATCGGCTTCTTTTTCGGTCTTATGAGCAGTGTGTCCTTCTTGCCATAAAAATTCTAAAGTTCTTAAAAATAATCTTGGTCTCATTTCCCACCTAACAATATTTGCCCACTGGTTAATTTTTAAAGGCAAATCCCGATAAGATTGTATCCATTTTTTGAATGCATCATTTATTATGGTCTCTGAAGTTGGACGAACAGCTAATCTTTCTTGAAGTTTTTTATTTCCGCCTTGGGTTATCCAAGCAACCTGAGGAGCAAACCCCTTAATATGTTCGGCTTCTTTTTTTAAAAATTTTTCAGGAATAAATAAAGGGAAATAAACATTCTTTACTCCTAAATTTTTAATCTCATTATCAAGATTTTTTTGAATATTCTCCCAGATAGCATAACCATAGGGTTTTATAATCATACATCCCTTAACTGGTGAGTACTCCGCTAAATCAGCTGATAATATCACTTCATTATACCACTTTGCAAAATCTTGTTTTTGTTTAGTAAGCATAAGCTTAAAATAATTTTACTATATCTCCGAAAGTTATAATAATCATTAACAAGATTAGGATAGCGAAGCCGATAGCGTTAGCCAATCTTTCGGTTTTGAATTTTATGGGTTTACCTTTTATTTTCTCAATTGCTAAAAACAATAATCTACCGCCATCCAGAGCCGGAAAAGGCAAGGCATTAATAATTACTAAGTTGATAGAAAGAATAGCGGCAAATTGTAAGACGTAAATCAGTCCTAATTTTACAAACTGCGAAGTCAGAGAATAAATTCCCACCGGGCCAGCTATCTCTCCAATCATAGTTCCTTTCAAAATAAGGGTCTTAATTAAAAGATAAAACAGACTAATCATTGTTACTAATAATTTGCCAGCTGTCTCAAACCCTTTAATAATCGCCTTATACCAGGGATAAGAAATCAATCCGGTTTTCGCCATCGCAATTCCGGTTGCCCCCTCCCCTTCGGGCGGGTTGGCTCTTGGAGCCATAACCTTCTGAAGAGTTTCATCACCTCTTTTAATGGTAAAATTCAATTCTTCGCCAATATGACCAGCGATAAAATTCTGAACATCCTCTACTTCTGTAACCTGAACTGATTCTTGATTAAAAGAAAGACCAAAGATAGCATCACCTATTTTTATACCCGATTCTTCAGCCGGTGAATTTTTAGCCACTTCCACAATTTGAATCTGAACGTTTCTATAATTGGCTTCTTGTCCTTTTTCAACAAAACTGGGGACTCCGATACCGTGAACAATTGAAAGAAAAATCGCGGCTACCAATAAATTCATAAACACACCAGCAACAAGAATTATCGCTCTTTGCCAGGCTGGTCTATTATAAAAAGCTCTCTTGCTTCTGGTTATTTTATCTCCTCTTTCTTCCCCATAAATCTTCACAAAACCACCGACTGGAAATAAATTCAAAGAATAGGTTGTCTCTCCTTTTTTAAAAGCAAAAACCCGGGGCGGGAAGCCAAATCCAAATTCATCAACCCTAATCCCGGCTTTTTTAGCGGTCAGAAAATGCCCCAATTCATGAGTAAAAATCAAAATCCCTAATATTAAAATAAAGACAATAATAGTAAGAATCATAGAATTATACTGTCATTACTTCGGATTCTTTGTTTTTTTTCATCTCATCAATTTTTTTATTGTAGTCGTCAATTAATTCCTGTAATTCGTCTTTGGCGCGGAATTTGTCGTCTTCCCTGATTTCTTTTCTTTTTTCCATCTCTTGAATTTCTTTCCAAACCCTTTCTCTATGAAGTCGGATTGAGACCCTGGATTCCTCGGCCTTATCCGCAATAACTTTACAATATTCTTTTCTTTGCTCTTCGTTTAAAGCCGGGATATTTATTCTGATTAATTCCCCATCAACCACGGGACTGAAACCAGATTTATTTCTAATTCCTCTTTCAATATCCTGTAAAATAGCTTTATCCCAGGGCTGAATAGTGATTAATCTTGGTTGCGGAACATTTATGGAGGCCAATTGTTTTACCGGAAATTTCTGATTATAACAATCAATTTCAATATCCTCAACCATTGCCGGCGTTGCCCGGCTGGTTTTAATTTTTACCAACTCGCTTTTCAAAAACTGAATCGTTTTCTCCAACTCTGGTTTTAAATCATCTAATAATTTTTTGTACATATTGTTATTTTTCGTGAAGGATTACTCATTAAGAAGTCCCTTCACAGCCCGAGCGCACGGTCAGAGCGAGAACGAGACGGAACGCGACGACTCGCTGGGGCACCGACGCGTGTCTTCGGATGAGTAATCCTGAACTATTATCTAATCTCTAACACCAAATTCTCCAGGGCCAATCTTTGATTGATATTAGTTGTGGAAATTAAATCCTTTGTTTTTTGAATTTCTTTGATAATTTTGACGAATTTATCTCTCTGCTGATTCGTCGCCGACCTATTGATTAACAAATCTCTGAAAAAAAACAGCCAACAATCCAACAAAGGAAAAATCTCTGTTTCTTCCTTCGATATCTGTTCAATGGTTTTAAAAATATCGTTCAATGGTTTTTGCAAAAGATTGATATAATTTTTGTTTAAAAAATTTTTATAAATTTGATTTAAAGAAACAGGTTTAAACCTCACCTCTTGTAATCTGGAGAGTATTGTCTTGGGTAGCAACTCCGGCCTGGAACTTATTAAAATCAGAATTGTACTTCCAATCGGCTCTTCTAATGTTTTAAGTAAGGCATTTGCCGCCTCCGAATTCATCGTTTCCGCCCTATCAATAATAGCAAATTTATAAGCGCTATTATAGGAAGACAAACTCAAATGCCTTCTGGCTTTTCTGATTTGGTCAATAGAAATCTCCTTTTTATCTTCCAGTGGCACGATATATAAAACATCAAAAGTGTTTGTTTTTAAATACTCGGCCAATCCGAAAGCTGTTTCTTTCATTTCTTTTTCATCCATCCCCCAAAACAAATATCCATGCGCCAGTTTTCCTTTTTCCGCCGCATTTATCAAAAACTCCAACATAGGTTTTAGTTTATCACACTCTTGCGAGTTTGTCTATTGCGTTTTTGAACTCTTTTT
>Ga0172362_10000580_pt1 | contig 30278 bp, 30 predicted proteins | sample LakKivs1_kivu2a2_FD_114534 | JGI IMG/M metagenome (GOLD analysis project Ga0172362, IMG submission 114534) | Sediment microbial communities from Lake Kivu, Rwanda - Sediment s1_kivu2a2 | ecosystem: Environmental > Aquatic > Freshwater > Lake > Sediment | place: Rwanda: Western Province, Lake... | reverse complement strand
GTGAGCACGGGTGGCACCGGAAAGAGCTTCGTCACCCGCAGGCCGCGCGACGTCCAGCCGACGTCGTAGCCGACGATCATCCCCTCGCGCAGCTCGAACCAATCTGAGCCGTCGCGCGGGACCGGCATGATCGTGTGCTCGCGCTCGAACGGGATCTCGCGGCCGGTCTGCAAGCTGCGGACGACGCCGAGCCCGCCCCGCGACAGACGGATCAGCGTCCCGCGGTAGAACGGCTCGGTCGGCGGCGGCGTGCCTCCGGCGGCCGGTTCGTCGTCGGGGTCGTCAGCGGATGGCACCGCCGACGGCCTCCTGCGCGACGCGATCGAGCTGGTCGGTGCCCACGCGCGCGACGAACTCCGCGAATCGCTCGCCGGGCTGCCGCTGCGCATCGTAGTGGCGCGCCAGCGCCGCGATCGCGCGCGGCGCGTCGGCTTCGGCGAAGCGACCGTACAGGCGGCGACCGATGTGCGTCCGGCCCTCGCCGACGGCGCCGCCGACGAGCAACGAGTAGTGCGGCATCTCGGCGCCGTTCTCGTCCTTCACCATCATGCCGGTGAGGCCGATGTCGGCGATGTGGTGCTGGCCGCACGAGTTCGGGCAGCCACTGATCTTGACGTGGAACTGGCCGAGCGACTCGCCGTCGAACTTCGCTTCCGCGAGGTGGGTGCGGATGCGATCGCCGACGCCCATCGAGCGCGTCACCGCGAGACTGCAGTAGTCGGAGCCCGGGCACGCGACCACGTCGGTCAGGTGCATCGCGCCGCCGTTGGCGAGCCGAAGGTCGCAAAGAGCTGCGTGGAACGCCGGCAGGGCGCTCCGGTGTACCGACTGGAAGACCAGGTTCTGGTCGTTGGTCGCGCGCGTGGTCCCGTCGCCGAACTGGCGCGCGAGTCCGGCGAGCGCGCGCAGCTCGTCGGCGGTCACGTCACCGAGCGCGAGGGCGACCACCGCAGAGCAGTACGCGCCGTCCCGCTGCGCGGGAGCGTTGGTGCGTGCCCAGTCCTCGAACCCCGGCCGTGGCGCGATCGGTTCCGCCGCCTTGCCGGGCTTCGGCGCGCGGTACGCGGCGACCGCCGCGCGCACGTCGTCGCGGAGCGCCGGGCCGCGCTCGGCGGCCACGCGCTCGCACTCCGCTTCGACCATCTGCCGGAAGCGCTCGACGCCGAGCTTCTTCACCAGGAACTTGAGCCGAGCCTTGTGGCGCAGCTTGCGCTCGCCAGAGCGGTGCTGGATGCGCACGATCGCTTCGCACGCGATCAGCACGTCCTCGGCCGGGATGAAGTCGAGCACCTTCACCGCGAGGAACGGGGCGGCACCGAGGCCACCGCCCGCCCATACCGCGAATCCCGGCGTGCCGTCCTTGGTCTGCGCGTAGAGGCCGATGTCGTTGATCGTGCCCTGGGCGCAGTCGAGGGGGCAGCCCTCGACCGCGATCTTGAACTTGCGCGGCAGCGTCAGGTTGAGCGGGTTGAACAGAAACCAGTCGTGGATCACCAGCGCGTGCGGTGTCACGTCGAACGGTTCGTCGGGTGACACGCCGGCGAACGGGCACGCGGTCACGTTGCGCACGCTGTCCGCGCAGGCGCCGCGCGCGGTGATGCCGACCGCCTCGAGGCGCTGGTACATCTCGCCGGTCTTCTCGAGCGGTACCCAGTGGATCTGCACGTCCTGACGTGTGGTGACATGCGTCACGCCGCGGCCGTAGTCGTCGGTGATGTCTGCCAGGGTGTCCATCTGGTCGGCAGTCATCAGGCCGGCGGGGATCTTGATCCGCTGCATGTAGCTCGTGTGATCGAGCTGGTAGTAGAGCCCGTACGACAGCCGGATCGGGCGGAACTGCGCGTCGTTCAGCTCGCCGCGCCCGTAGGCCTGCACGCGACCCACGTGAAGCTCGCGTGCGGCATCGAACATCTCTTTCGTAGGCTTCATGGCTGCTCCGCTGGATAACAAGCAGCCGCTCCCAGTCCATGCAATCGCCCCTTTCGAAAAGGGGGGCTTTTGGGTACCCACGCGGCATGCTGCTGCAGTTCCACCTGCTGGCGACGGGGCTCTACCTGGGCACCACCGCGGGGCTCGCTCTGTTCACCGTGCCCCGGGCCCGCCGGATCGCCGACGGCGCGGCGCGGCGCACCACCCTCGCCCGCTGCTTGCGGATCTACGACCCGCTCGCGATCGCGCTGCTCGGCGTCATGGTCATGACCGGCGCCTGGAGCATCACCGAGTACAAGCAGGCGCTCGGCACGACCTACTTCGCCGACTTCGGCAGCCACCTGGTCTGGAAGCTCGGCCTCGCCTTCCTCGTCGTGATGTCCGGGACGTACATCGCGTTCGGCCTCGGGCACCGGCTCGTGCGACAGGACGAGTGGGGCGAGGCCGTGGACGAGGCGAAGCTGCGCAGCATGACTTCCCGTATCGCCGGCGCGGCCTGGTTCACCGTGGCCCTGACCGTCGCGACAATCGCGGTCGCGGCGCGGCGCTGAGGTTCCCATGAGTGCTTTCGTCGACGTTCGCGAAAGGGCCGTCTTCGCGACGGAGAAGATGCGCAAGAACAACCTGTTCGACTCGGAGCGGATGTTCTGCGACGTCTACTGCTTCGAGCCCGGCCAGGCACAGTCCGCGCACGCCCATGCAGGCTCGGACAAGATCTACTACGTGATCGACGGCGTGGCCGACGTGCAGATCGGCAGCGCGACGCGCCGGCTCGGCGCAGGCGAGGCCGCGTACGCCGCACCGTCCGAGCCGCACGGCGTCACGAACCCGGGACCGGAACGGCTCACGATGCTGGTCTTCATGGCGCCGAAACCCTAGCTCTGCGCCGACGCATGGCGCCGAAACCGCAGCTCCGCACCGACGCGCCGTATCGGTCCCGCCGCTCCACCAGGAGGAAGCAACGATGGTAATCCCCGCCACCCAGCTCCGCGTGGGTATGGTCATCATGTACAACAACGAACTCTATCGCGTGACGAACGTCGTCCACATCACGCCGGGCAACTGGCGCGGCATGGTGCAGACCAAGCTGCGCAGCATCCGGTCGGGGAACTCGACCGAGAACCGGTTTCGCTCGGAAGACAAGGTCGACCGCATCACCCTCGAGCAGCACGAGATGGAGTACCTCTACTCGGACGGCGAGCAGTACCACTTCATGAACACCGAGACCTACGAGCAGATCGGTCTCTCCGCCGAGGACCTCGGCGACGCAGCGAAGTACCTGTTGCCGAACGTCAAGATCATGGTCGAGTTCTTCGAAAGCACCCCGCTCGGAGTGGCGCTGCCGAAGACGCTCGACCTTACCGTCACCGAGACCGCGCCGGGCCTCAAGTCGGCGACCGTCACCAACGCGCTCAAGCCGGCGACGGTCGAGACCGGCCTCGTCGTCCCGGTTCCGAACTTCATCGACGTCGGCGACGTGATCCGCGTCGACACCGAGACCGGCAGCTACGTTTCGCGCGCCAAGGGCGACTGAAGTCCGACCGCGGCGGCCGGCGCGCTCCGTGCCGCTTCCACCGCGCCGCTGCCTGCGCCGAGGACGCGTGCCGACCGTTGCGCGCGTCCTCGGCGCGGAGCGGTTCCGGAGCCGCGGCGGACTCGCTCATCGCGGCACGGCCACGCGGCGCCGATCGACACGGTGCCGCGTTGCGATCCGGCAGCGTTGCGCGTAGGACCACCGCCGATGGTCGACACCGACTCGGTTGCCGGGTCTCCCCGCGTTTCTTTACCGCCGCTGGCCGTCGAACGTCGGCGAATCCGCTGCGGCGAGGTCACGCTGGACTGCGCGATCTCCGGGGAGGAGGGGCGTCCGCTCGTCGTGCTGCTGCACGGCTTTCCCGAGTCGTGGTACTCGTGGCGCCACCAGATCCCGGTGCTCGCGGAGCGCTACCGCGTGGTGGTGCCGAGCCTGCGCGGCTACGGCGGCAGCGACCGCCCGGCCAGCGTCGCATCCTACGAGATGCAGCATCTCACCGGCGACGTGCGCGGGCTGATCGATGCGCTCGGCTACGAGAGCGCGGCGATCGTCGGGCACGACTGGGGGGGCGCGATCAGCTGGGCGTTCGCCATCGACCATCCCGACGCCTGCCGGAAGCTCGCCGTCTGCAACTGCCCGCACCCGGCGATCTTCGCGACGAACGTGCGCTCGAACCCGCGGCAGCTGCTGCGCAGCTGGTACATGCTCTTCTTCCAGATCCCGCGCCTGCCGGAGTGGCTGCTGACGCGCAACGACATGGCAGCTCTCGAGCGGGGCTTTCGCGGCATGGTCGTGCGCAAGGACCGCGAGGTCTTCTCGGCCGAAGACATCCGCGAGATCAAGCGCTCCTTCGAGCCACCCGGCGCTGCGACCGCGGCGATCAACTACTATCGCGCCCAGTTCCGCAACCGGGCGGCGATCGGGCGTTACTCGATGGACACCCGGATCGGCTGCCCGACCCTGCTGATCTGGGCCGAGGACGACGTCGCGCTCGGCAAGGAGCTCACCGTCGGGACGGGAGATCTCGTCGACGCTCCGTTCTCGATCCGCTTCATCCCGGATTGCAGCCACTGGGTGCAGCAGGAGCGACCCGAGGAGGTCAGCCAGGCGCTGATCGACTTCCTGCAGGGCTGATCCTGCCGCCGGCGCAAGCCGACCACGGGGCGACCGGCGTTCGCTGCGACGTGTCCGCCGCTGGCGCGCACCACGGCGGGATTCCCACCGGGCGGGGTGGCTGCCCCGCGGGATCTTCTGCGGCTGGGTCGCGGCGGGCCAGGCGTCAGAACGGCCTGCCGACGCGGGCGCTCTCGGCATCGACCGGCTCGGTCGGCTGCCGGCCGAACGGCAGGAACGACAGCTCGGCGCCTCGCCGCAGCTCGTGGTCGCGATCGAACGCGCGCGGCGGGATGCGACTGCCGAGGCGAATCAAGCCGATCGCAAAGGCGACCAGCCCGGCGACGATGAGCGGGCCCATGCCCGCGCTCTATCGATGCCCCCCTGCGCGGTCAAGGTCCGCGTGGCGCGTCCGTACGCGCCGTCTCCAGGTTCCGATCGACCGAATCTGGACACGATTCACGGATGGGCGTAGCATTCGCTCACGGCCCGGACGGTGAACAGCGTCCGTGGAGTTGCCCGCACGGGGTAGTCCCGTTCGGGTGACGGGTCGTGTCGGGAAGGGACAGACTGGCGGTCCCGAGCCGACAGCGGGTCTGGAGCCCGCACTCAGCCGTTTTCGGGAACGATGAGGCCCGGAGGCGGCCCCGCCGGGAAAGGAGGTGATCCAGTCGTGATTGCAAGTTGTACGCAGGTGGACTGTGAGGTGGTGGCCTCCTAGGCCCGGCTACGTAGAACACACGTGGTCGCCTGGGAGCAATCCAGGCACCACCGACCCCGGGGACCCTCGCTACACCGCGAGGCCGAGCGGATCTCAGGATTGCTCGGAAGGCTCCCCGGGGTTTTTTTCTTCCGTGGCCGGCTGACGCCCTCAACCCTGCAGCAGCGCGTCGAGGTCGGGCCGCATGTTCAGGAACTTCACTTCGGCCCAGTCGCCGGTCAGCTCGATCGCCGACAGTCCGCCGTTGTCGAGCCGGATCCGGCGCAGCTGGGCAAGGTCCATCTGCAGGCAACCGCACAGGATGAGGCGCAGCGGGTCGCCGTGCGAGACGACGATCGCGGGGCGTTGTGCTGCGGCTTCAGCGACACGCGCCATCGCCGCGAACACGCGGTCGCGCACCTGGAGCAGGCTCTCGCCGCCGCCGGGACACGGCGTCGCCACCGGCTCCTGCCAGTACGCGTGGAACTCGGGGGCCTGCACGAGATCGCGAAAGGTCGTGCCCTCCCAGGATCCGTAGTCGACCTCGGTGAGCCCGGGCTCGGCCTGCACCGGGACACCACCGATCTGCTGCGCGATCAGCTCGGCCGTCGCGCGAGCGCGCTCGAGCGGGCTCGTCACGATCAGCTCGATGCCGAGTGGTACGAGGTACGGTGCCAGGGTGAGAAGCTGCGCCCGGCCCCGCTCGCTGAGCGGGACCGGGCGGCGTCCCATGATGCGGCGCTCGCGATTCCACTCGGTCTCGCCGTGCCGCAGGAGGTAGATCCGCCCCCTGCCGGGGAACGGCTGCATCTCAGGCCGAAGCCGCCTGGTCGTGGCCTCCGCGGAGCCCGCAGAACTCCTCGTAGTCGATGAGATCGGTGACCGTCGGACGCTCGCCGCACACCGGGCACTCCGGGTCACGCCGCAGCTTGAGCTGCTTGATCTCCATCGCCAGCGTGTCGAAGTGCAGCAGTCGGCCGACCAGCGGGTTCCCGACGCCGAGGACGAGCTTGACGGCCTCGACGGCTTGCACGCATCCGACCAGGCCGGGCAAGACGCCCAGCACGCCCGCCTCTGCGCAGGACGGCGCGGCCCCCGGCGGTGGCGGCTCCGGGAACAGGCACCGGTAGCAGGGGCCCTTCCCCGGGTGGAACACGGTCGCCTGTCCTTCGAACTGGAAGATGCTGCCGTGCACGTTCGGCTTGTCGGCGAACACGCAGGCATCGTTGACGAGATAGCGGGTCGGAAAGTTGTCGCAGCCGTCGACGACGATGTCGTAGTCGGCGATCAGGCGCATGATGTTCCCGGAGTTCACGCGCTCCCGGTATCCGATGACGTTCACGTCGGGGTTGAGGCCCTGCAGCGTGAGCTTCGCCGACTCGACCTTCGGCATGCCGACGCGCTCCTCGTTGTGCAAGATCTGCCGCTGCAGGTTCGAGCGGTCGACGATGTCGTCGTCGACGATGCCGATCGTTCCGACCCCGGCCGCCGCGAGGTAGTACGCGGTCGGCGAGCCGAGGCCCCCGGCGCCGATCAGAAGCACCTTCGCGTCGAGCAGCTTCGCCTGGCCGGCCTCGCCGACCTCGGGCAGCAGGAAGTGCCGGCTGTAGCGCTGCAGCTGGTCGGCGGAGAACTGGCGGTCGGCCGTCCATGCATTGCCGGCACCCTTCCAGGCCCCGAAGCCACCCGCCATGGACACGACGTTCGTGTAGCCCATGTCCTTGAGGATCTTGCCGGCGATCAGAGAACGGGTGCCGCCCTGGCAGTAGACGATCATCTCGGCGCCTCGCTCGGGAACGGTCTCCTCGATCTTCATCTCGAGGAACCCGCGCGGCACCGACACCGCACCCGGAAGATGGCCCTCCCGGTACTCCTCCTTCTCGCGCACGTCGATCACGTGGGCCTGGGAGCCGTTGCCGGTGAGGCGCTGCTTCACCTGGTCGACCGTGACTTCCGGGACCACCTGGCGCGCATCGTTCATGATGTCGTTGAAGGTTCGTCGCATGCTTCCCTCCGCCCGTACTCCCTAGCAGATCGGGCAAGCCCGAGAAGGGACCTGCCGGCCCCCGGGCGGGTGGGCGCTATGGCGCCGCGTCCTGCCCTTGCCGCGCGATGGCCCGGTCCGCCCGGGCGTGGAAAACGGCGATGCAGGCGGCAAAGAGCTGCAGGACCAGCGTCACCGCCCCCCAGTTCAGGACCAGCGAGACCGGACTCTGGCCGCGGCCGACCCAGACGCCGGTGACGGCCGTCACACACCCCGACAGAAAGGCCAGCACGACGATGAGGGCCGTGACGGTGGGCATCGACGCGGCTCCCGGCTCAGTGACGCGGCTCGTCGTCGCCGCTGCTCGCCAGGAACGCGGCCCCGCCAGCCAGGCGGAACTCGAGGACCTCCAGCAGGCGCTCGACGCGGTCCGCGACGTCGTCACACTCGAGGAGCGCGAGCTGCTCGATCGCCGCGAGATCGAGAACCGATGCGAGCGTGTTGACCAGCAGCCCGGTTCCGCGGGGCAGACGTTCCCACATGTCCGACGGGACTTCGCGCTCGCGCCGCGCCAGCAGCCGAGCGACGCTGTTCTGCAGCCGCGCGTTCAGGTGCTCGATCTCCTCCGCGGCTGCCTGCTCGCTCTCCGTCCGCCACGACACGCGCGCACGCCTGTAGGCGCGTCCCTCCACCTCTGCGGTCATGTCGAAGCGCGCGACGCCGCGCAGCACCAGGTTCGATCGGCCGTCGGGCAGCAGATCGAAGGTCTCGACGCGTCCGACACAGCCGAGCGGAAAGACCTCGGGCGCACCGTGGTACTCGCGCCTCCAGTCGCCCCGCAGAAGCACCATGCCGATCAGGCGGTCGCCGCTCATCGCGTCCGCGACCATCTCGCGATAGCGCGGCTCGAAGATGTGCAGCGGCAGGTCGATCTGCGGGAACAGCACGACGTTGGGTAGGGGAAAGATCGGGATCGTGTCGGGCAGCGGCGTCATCGACATCCTCGATTCACGGTCTTGCCGCCTCGCACGGGCGGCAAGTGCCGAGGTAGGTGAGCACGTGCCCCTCGACCCGGTGACCGCGAATGCGCGTGCGCGTTCGCTCCCGCCGACCGTCCGTCGACTCGACGTCCAGCAGCATGGTGCAACCGAGGCAGAGGAAGTGATCGTGCGGCTCGGTACGCGCATCGTAGCGCGCGCACCGGTCGTGCACGTGCACGGTGCGCACGCGCCCGGCCCCGACCAGCTTGGCCAGGTTCCGGTACACGGTGCCGCGGCTCACGGCGGGAACGCATGCGCGAACGGCGTGGTAGAGCTGCTCGGCGGTCGGGTGATCCCGACTCTCGCAGAGCGTGCGGTAGATCGCTTCGAGCTGGCGCGTACTGCGCTGACGCGGCGTCGTCGGTTTCGCCGCTCGGCGCGCTGCGGCGCCCGTCACGCGTCGCCCAGGTCGGCGGCAAGGCTGGCGCGCTGTCCCGCGTCGAGCGTGGTGCGCGCCCCGTAGTTCGGGTGGTCGACCGCGATCTCGATCGGCGAGGAACCTCCGAGGAACTCGGCGACGGCCTCGGGGTCGAGCCGGAAGCGGACGTACTGCACGGCGGAGAGCTTCTCTTCCGTGCTCCTCCCGGGCTCGAACTGCGCCGGAAACGCCCGGTCGCCGACGCGTAGCGAGACGTGCTCGTCGAGGCCGATGAGGCGCCGCAGCTCCTCGGCGATCCGGGGCTGATCGGTGATCTCGATCAGCAGCGTCGCCGAGAGCTCGTTCTTGCCGGGGAGCAACTCGTTGTAGACGTCGAGCTCCTCGCGCACCCGGTCGAGGTCGGTGATGCGCTCGACGTGGAGCATCTCCTGCGTCTGGAAGAGCACGGTGTCGAAGTTCTCGAACACCAGTGTCACGCGATCCCCCACCGACACGCGGCGGTGGCGCTTCAGCTCGATGATGCGGCGGCGGAAGTGGTCGCGCATCTCGCCGTAGCGCGATGGCCCGGCGAGATCCTCGAGAGAGACTCTTCGCATGATCGTTCGATGGGGAGCGGCCGCGGGAGCACACGCGCCGTGGGCGTGTGCGCTCCCGCGACGCCGCGATCAGCCTTGCGAGAGGGTATCGAGACCCTTCTGGAAGCGTCCGGCGTGCGACTTCTCCGCCCGGGCGAGGGTCTCGAACCACTCGGCGATCTCGGCGAGGCCCTCCTCGCGAGCGGTCTTGGCGAAGCCCGGGTACATCTGCGAGTACTCGTACGTCTCGCCGTCGATCGCAGACTTCAGGTTCTTGTCGGTGTCGCCGATCGGGGCGCCGGTCGCAGGGTCGCCCACCTCCTTGAGGAAGTCGAGGTGGCCGAACGCGTGGCCGGTCTCGGCCTCGGAGGTGTCGCGGAACAGACCGCCGATGTCCGGGTAGCCCTCGATGTCGGCCCGGCGCGCGAAGTACAGGTAGCGACGGTTGGCCTGCGACTCACCGGCAAAAGCGTCCTTCAGGTTCTGATGCGTCTTCGACCCGGCCAGCTTGCTCATGACTCCTCCTTCGGCGTGGCTGCACGGAAGCAAGAAACGAGAGGGATTCCTGATAGGGACACCTAGCAGCATTCGCGGGTGCCGCAAGGCGTTCGCGTCAGCGCCGCAGCATCCCCGCGATCACCGGGCCACAACGCTTCGCGCCGCACGGACCGGTCGCCGCGCGCGTCCGGCGCCGGATCTCGTCGAGGGTCGTCGCACCGTTCGCGATCGCTTTCTCAATCACGCCGCGGCGGATCTTGTTGCAGATGCAGACGACCTTGTACGACTCGATCACCTGGCGCCGCCGGCGCTCGAGCTCGTCCTCTTCGTCCTGCACGGCGTGTCCATAGCACGGTGGCGCACGCGATACCGCCCGGCGGCAGCACGGTGGCGCACGCGATACCGCCCGGCGGCAGCAAGGTGCGCACGCGATGCCGCCCGGCGGCGTCGGTCCGAGCATCCTTGACTCCCGGGGGGCCGACCGACACTGTTGCGTCGATGGCTGGGGCGTCAAGACGCATCCTCGGGATGATCATGGCGGGTGGTGAGGGGACGAGGCTGTTTCCGCTCACGCGCGATCGCGCGAAGCCCGCGGTCCCGTTCGGCGGCAAGTACCGGCTGATCGACTTCGTCCTGTCGAACTTCGTCAACTCGGGGATCTTCTCGGTCTACGTGATGGTGCAGTTCAAGTCGCAGTCGCTGATCGAGCACCTCTCGGCCGGGTGGAAGTTCGGCGGGCTGATCGCGGAGCACTTCATCTCGCCCGTCCCGGCGCAGATGCGGCACGGCCAGACCTGGTACAAGGGTACGGCCGACGCGATCTACCAGAACCTGAACCTCATCGAGAACTACCAGCCCGATCTGGTCGCGGTGTTCGGTGCCGATCACATCTACCGGATGGACATCGGACAGATGGCCGATTTCCACCGGGAGCGCGGCGCCCTGGTGACGGTCGCCACGTTGCCCGTGCCGGTCGCCGAGGCATCGGGCTTCGGCATCGTCGACGTGGATCGCGACGGACTGGTCGTCGGGTTCCTCGAGAAGCCGAGCCAGCCGCCGGAGATGCCCGACCGCCCCGGGTACAGCCTCGCGTCGATGGGAAACTACATCTTCGACGCCGACTTTCTCATGACGGCTCTCAGGGAGCTCGCCGACAGCGAGGGGGGCGGCACAGACTTCGGCCAGCACATCATCCCGGCGCACCTGGGCCAGCGGCAGACCTACGCGTACGACTTCGCGACCAACCGCCTGCCCGGCGAGCCGGGGGGGAAGGCGACGTACTGGCGCGACGTGGGCACGCTCGACTCGTTCTACGAAGCGAACATGGACCTGCGCTCGCCCGACCCGGCGCTCAACCTCTACAACTCCCTGTGGCCGCTGCGGACGGCGGAGACGCCGAACCCGCCGGCGAAGTTCGTCTTCGACGAGATCGGGCGCCGGGGGCAAGCGGTGCAGTCGGTCGTGTCCGAGGGCTGCATCGTCAGCGGCGGCACCGTACGCAACTCGGTGCTCGGCAACAACGTATTCGTGCACAGCTTCGCCGAGGTCGAGGACTCGGTCATCATGGACGGCTGTCGCATCCGGCGGCACGCCAAGGTGCGCCGCGCGATCATCGACAAGTACGTGGAGATTCCCGAGGGCGAGCGCATCGGTTTCGACCTCGAGCTCGATCGCGAGCGCTTCACCGTGACCGAGTCCGGGATCGTGGTCATCCCGAAGCAGCCGCGGCCGGTCCTCGACTGAGAGTTCGTTAGCCGAGCCGCGGACCGAGCCGTGGACCAAGGCCCGGACCGAGCACGCCCCCGCATCGGCGCGCGAGGAGACCGGATGCGCGGCGCCACTCCCGGGCTGGCCGCGCCGTCGCGCGCCTTCCGGAACGCAAAGAGGGCCGGTGGTTTCCCACCGGCCCTCTTTCGAACTGGTCGATGCCGCTAGCTCAGAGGCCGTCGAGCCGGCGGATGCTCTCACGCTGGCGCAGGCGATCGACGTAGCCGCGGAGAGCGCGAGCGCCCTCGGGCAGCGCCACGCCACGCGCCACCAGCAGCAGCAGCCGCGGCGCGAACGCCGCGTCGGCGATGCTGAAGGAGCCGGCCAGATACTCCTTGCCCCCGGCCAGCTCGCGCTCGAGCAGCGCGAAGGCGCGGTCGACCTCGTCCTTCGCCCGGCGGAGCTTTTCCGGGTCCCGCTCGCCCTCGGGCTTCACGTGCTCGGTGAGCAGGTTGCCCGCGGCAAGCACGAAGGCCATGTCGGCATAGTCCTCGAGCTGACGAACCCGCGCGCGGGCAGCAGAGTCGCCGGGCGGCGGTAGCAGAGCGGGCTCGGGGTACTCGTCCTCGAGGTACTCGTCGATCACGGTCGAGTCGTAGACCACCGTCCGGTGTTCCTCGTCGTCCTCGTCGACCAGGACCGGCACCTTGTGGAAGGGATTGAGCGCCACGAACCAGGGCTCAAGCTGCTCGTGCTTCCGCAGGTCGACCACGGTCAACTCGTAGTCCAGCTGCTTTTCGGCCAGCACGATCCTCGTCTTCTGGCCGAAAGGACACTGCGGGTAGTCGTACAGCTTGAGCATTCGCCCTCCTCCGCCCCTTTTCTCGACTTTGCTTAAGACGCAGTTTGATAAGGGAAAAGGGGCGAGGAAGCAACGGACAGACGCGAGATCATGGCGCCGACGAACGTGTTTTCGCGAGCCTGCGGCGGACCCTCCGGTCAGCGCGGGACATGCGACCAGGCGTGATACGAGCTGCGCACGAGGGGCCCCGACTCGACGTGCCGGAACCCCAATTCCCGTGCTGTCGCGCCCAGGTCCACGAACTCCGACGGGTCGAGATAGCGCTCGACCGGCAGGTGCTTCGCCGTGGGCCGGAGGTACTGACCCAGGGTGATGATGTCGCAGCCCGCGCTGCGGAGGTCGCGCAGCACGGCCAGCACCTCCTCGATCTCCTCGCCGAGCCCCAGCATCAGCCCTGCCTTGGTGAGCAGGTCGGACCGGAACGCCCGCGCGAAACGGATGACGTCGAGGGAGCGGTCGTATTTCGCGCCCGCCCGCGCGCGCTTGTAGAGGCGCGGCACGGTCTCGAGGTTGTGGTTGTAGACCGCGATCGGCGCAGCCGCGACGGTCTCGACGCAGTCGCGACGGCCCTGGAAGTCCGGGGTCAGCACCTCCACCTCGCACTCCGCAACCGCGTGCCGGATCGCCCGTACCGTCGCCGCGAAGTGTCCCGCGCCGAGATCGGCGAGGTCGTCGCGATCCACCGACGTCACCACCACGTGCTGCAGGCCGAGCTTCTTCACGGCCTGCGCCAGCCGGTACGGCTCCAGCGGGTCGAGGGCGTCCGGGCGCCCGTGATCGACGGCGCAGAAAGCGCAGTTCCGCGTGCAGGTATCGCCCATCAGCATGAACGTCGCGGTGCCGTGTGCCCAGCACTCGGCGACGTTCGGACACCGAGCCTCCTCGCACACGGTGGCGACGCCGGACTCCTTCACGATGGCGCGCGTCCGGGCATAGCCCTCCCCTCCGGGCACGCGAACACGAATCCAGTCGGGGTGTCGCCTGGCCGAGGTGGGTGCGCTCAAGGGACCGCTCCCGCCGGATCGCGCTCGGGCGGAGCGGACGACGCCAGTGCTGCGGCCACCTGGTGGGCCGCGAGAGCCGCCACCTCGCGCAGCGATGGCACCGGACCCGGAGTCTCACGCGCCACCGTCGTCATGCGCACTCCGACGAGCCCGCAGGGCACGATCGCCGCGAACGGGGCCAGGTCCATCGCCACGTTCAGGGCAAAGCCGTGCATGGTGATGCCGCCGCGCACGCCGATACCGATCGAGGCGATCTTGCGAATTCTGCCCAGCTGCATGTCCCGGTCGTCCATCCGTCCGACGTCGGCGTCCGGATCCGCCACCCACACTCCGGTCCGTCCGGGCCAGCGGGCACCGCGCACGCCGAGCGCCGACAACGTGGTGATGACACCCGTCTCCAGCTCCCGCAAGAACCGGTGCACGTCGCGTCCGCGCGCGCGCAGGTCGACCAGCGCATAGCCGACGAGCTGTCCCGGTCCGTGGTAGGTGACGTCGCCGCCGCGTCCGATGCGTTCGACCGGCACCGGTGCGGCGCCGTCGCTCGGGGGCGCCGCGAGATGCTCGGCGCGCCCCCCGCGCCCGGTCGTGTACACGGGCTCGTGCTCCAGGAGGAGCAGGACGTCGCCGGTGCGCGCGTGTGCGCGCCGGATGTCCTCCTGCAGGGCGGTCGCCAGCGAGTAGCCGATGCGACCGAGCCAGCGCGCCCGAAGCCCCTCCGCGTCGAGCGGCGTGCCCGGCAGCTCGTCCGCGCCAGGAGCCCGGGCGACGCTCACGCGGGTGCGCCTCCGGGCAGCAGCAGCGCGGCGGGATTCTCGAGCCTGCGCTTGATGTCGGCGAGGAAGCGCCCACCGCGCGCCCCGTCGATGACGCGGTGGTCGCACGACATCGTGAGCGACATCGTGTGGCCGACCGCGAGCGCTCCGTCACGCACGATCGGGCGCTGCTTGACCGAGCCCACCGCCAGGATGGCCGCCTGTGGCGGATTCAGCACCGCGCTGAAGCTGTCCACGTCGAACATGCCGAGGTTCGACACGCTGAACGTCGCGCCCGAGAGGTCGGCGCTGGTGAAGCGGCCGGTGGCCGCCTTCTCGGCGAGAACGCGAGCCTGCGCGGCGATGGCGACCAGATCGAGCCGGTTGGCGCCCGACAGGACCGGGACCAGGAGACCGTCGTCGACTGCGGTCGCGATCCCGATGTTGATCTCGTCGAGCAGCTCGATCGCATCACCGGCGAAGCGCGCGTTCACCTCGGGGAAGCGGGCCAGCGCGTCGGCGCACGCCTTCAGCACCATGTGGTTGTACGTCACCGACGGCTCGACCTCGAGGGCCTTGAGCTGCGCGCGCAGCCGGACCGCGTCGTCCATGTCGACCACCGTGGTCAGGTAGAAGTGCGGCGCTTCGCGCTTGCTGTCGGTCATGCGCTTGGCGATCGAGGCGCGCATCTTCGAGAGCGGCACGCGCCGCACCCCGCCGGAGGCGACGCTGCCGTGCGTCGATGGGGCATCCTCGCGTCGCGCCGCGCCGGCATCGCCGGACGCCGCACCTCCCGCCGGGGGCCGCGCTCGTGCTTGTTCGACGTCGCGCCGCGTGATCCGTCCGGCCGGACCCGTCCCGCGAACCGCTCCGAGGTCGACGCCAAGCTCGTCGGCGAGCGTGCGCGCGAGCGGCGAGGCCTTGACGGCGTCGCCGCGGCTCGAGGCCGGTTGCGGGCCCGACACTGCCGCAGGCGCCGGGCTCGTGCCCGACGCCGCCGTGCTCTTGGGGTGTGGCGAAGGCGTCGGCGGTGCGGACACGGCCGCCCGCGTCGGTCGCTCGGCCGGCGTCGCAGGCGGGAGCACGGTCGGTGCCGCCGGCGGCTTTGCCGCAGTGGTCGGCGCCGCTGGGGGCTTCGCCGCAGCGGTCGGCTGGGCGGCCTGTCGGGGCGCGGCTGAGACGGCCTTCCGGCCCGTCCCGTCGCCTGCGTCGACGACGGCGATCACCGCACCGACGGGCGCCGTCTCACCCTCGGCAAGCTTCAGCTGCTGCACGACTCCCGACGCCGACGACTCCACCTCCATGTCGGCCTTGTCGGTCTCCACCTCGACCAGCAGCTCGCCGGCCTCGACGCGGTCCCCCTCGCGCTTCAACCAGCGCAGGATCTTGCCCTCCTCCATGGTGTCGGAAAGCCGGGGCATGGTGACATCGGCCATCGATCGCATCCTCTCCCGCAGAGCGCCGCCCGACGAAGGCGGCGGGTTCGGGTACGAGTCTAGCCCAGCCGGGCCGTTCAGACAGCCGGCAGCAGGGCGCGCACGGGCGCGAACGACTTGCGGTGCACGGGCGACGGGCCGAGGCGCCTGAGCGCCTGCAGGTGCGCGGCCGTTGCATATCCGGCGTGCGCCGCGAATCCGTACCCCGGGAAGTGCTCGTCGAGCGCGCGCATCAGCCGGTCGCGATGGACCTTCGCGACGATCGAGGCCGCCGCGATGGAGTAGACGGTGGAGTCGCCGCCGTCCACGCTGGTCTGCTGGATCGGACACTCCGGGATGCGCCTCGAGTCGATCAGCAGGTGGTGCGGGACCACGGGCAGCGCGTCGACCGCACGGCGCATCGCGAGCAGCCCCGCCCGGTAGACGTTGATCGCGTCGATCTCGTCGACCTCGACCGTGCCGATGCCGATGCCGAGCGCGGATGCTGCGATCTGCAACGCGAGCGTCTCGCGCTTCGCCTTCGGCACGGCCTTCGAGTCGGTGACGCCGTCGATTGCCACGTCCGCCGGGAGAACGACCGCCGCCGCCACGACCGGACCCGCCAGCGGACCCATGCCGACCTCGTCGACGCCGGCGACGAGGTCGAAGCCTGCGCCCCAGAGGGCGCGCTCGGTGAACAGCTTGCGCTCGCGGTCACGCTTCCACTTCCGCGCGAGCTTGCCGCCCCCTCTCGCCACCATGGCTGCGGGCCATACACCCGGGCCGCCCGACGTTCCAGCCCGCCCGACGATGCGCGGCCGCTTCTTGAAGGCGGCTCCCGGAGGTGTTCAATACGCCGCCGGAGGGACGTGACGTGCAGGACGCTTCGATCGACCACGACATCATCGCCGGAGTTCGGACTTTCGTCGACAAGGAGGTCATGCCCGTCGCCAGCGACCTCGAGCACCGCAACGAGTACCCGACGGCACTCGTCGCGCGCATGAAGGAGCTCGGCCTCTTCGGTGCGACGATTCCCGAGCAGTACGGCGGGCTCGGTCTCTCGGTCAGCACCTACGCCATGGTCGTCGAGGAGCTCTGCCGCGGCTGGATGAGCCTGTCGGGCATCCTGAACACGCACCTCATGATCGCCTACGTCATCCGTATGTTCGGCAACGACGAGCAGAAGGAGCGCTTCCTGCCCGTCATGGCCCGTGGCGAGAAGCGTGCGGCGCTGGGGCTCACCGAGGCGCACGCCGGCAGCGATGCGCAGCGCATCCGCACCGTCGCCGTCAAGCAGGGCGACCACTACCTGGTGAACGGGAGCAAGATGTGGTCGACCAACGCCCGCACCGGCACGATGTTCGGCCTCGTGGTGAAGACCGATCCGACCGCCAGCCCGCCCCACCGGGGAATGACCTTGCTGATCGCGGAGAAGTCCGACGCCGCGGGCAAGCCGATTCCCGGATGCACGATCAGCCGGGATCTGCCGAAGCTCGGCTACAAGGGAGTCGAGTCGTCGGAAGTCGCGTTCGAGGACTTTCCGGTGCCGGCGGAGAACCTGGTCGGACGCGAAGGCGAAGGCTTCAAGTACGTCATGGCCGGCCTCGAAGTCGGACGCGTGAACATCGCCGCGCGCGCAGTGGGCGTCGCGCAGGCCGCACTCGAGGCGGCACTCAAGTACTCGCAGGAGCGGGAGACCTTCGGCCAGCCGATCTGCGAGCACCAGGCGATCCAGCTGAAGCTCGCCGACATGGCGACCAAGATCGAGGCGGCGCGTCTGCTGACCCGCAGCGCCGCCGCGAAGAAGGATCGCGGTGAGCGGAGCGACGTCGAGGCCGGCATGGCGAAGCTGTTCGCGTCGGAGACGTGCCACGAGGTCGCCCTCGAGGCGATGCGCATCCATGGCGGCTACGGCTACAGCCAGGAGTTCCCGGTCGAGCGCTACTATCGCGACGCCCCGCTGATGATCATCGGCGAGGGAACGAACGAGATCCAGCGCCTGGTGATCGCGCGCGGCATCCTCGCGCGATCGGGCTACAAGGCGAAGGGCAACTAGGGGCTCGTCGCGCGAGCCCGCGCCGTCCCTCACCGACGCGGCGACCGCACGCGCCACGTGGCCGCCGCGTCAGGCCAGGCCGACGATCCTGGTCATGTCGGCGAGCACGCGCTCCGCCGCGTAGTGCTCGCGCGCGATGCGTCGCGCTGCCGCCGCGTGGCGCTGGTAGTCGGATTCGACTGCCCGCACCGCTGCAACCGCCTCGTCGAGTGTGGTGAACGTGAGCATGCCCTCGCCCGTCGGGATGAACTTGCTGACGGCGGTCTCCTGCGTGATCACCGGCCGTCCGGCCGCGAGGTAGCAGACGCTACGGTCGCTCGACCAGCCCGAGCGCGGGCGGACGTAGATGTCCTTCGCGACGGTGAACTCGCCGCGCGCGGCCTGGATGAAGCGACGGTAGACGTCGAGGTCGCAGGACGCCGCGAGCGGGTCGACCGTGCGCCATCCGTTGTCGCGCAGCAAGGTCGCCTCGTTCTCTCCGGGGGGCTGGATCGCCACCTCGAACTCGAGGCCGCAGCGCTGCGCGACGGGGAGAAAGTGGAGGAAGTTGAGGTGCTTCGACCAGCGGTAGGTCTCGCCGCCGAACGCGACGTCCTTGCCCTTGTTCTCCCACGTCGCGATCGTCGAGTACGTGCCGCCACCCGGCGGCGCAGGCGCCTCCCACAGATCGACCACCACGGGCGGCCGCGTGGCGTGCCACGCGTAGCCCGAGAGCGGGACGGGGCAGTCGGGTGCGCCCAGGTTCTCGCCGTAGGTGAACAGGACGTCGTGCGCGTCGAGCATCGCGCGCACGCCCGCGTCTCCCTTCGCGGCTCGGAACTGCTCATACACCGGATCGGTCTCGACGTAGACGAGCTTCGCGCCGCCGCTGCGGTGATCGGGCTTCGGCGGGCTGGCACCGCAGAGGTTCCAGATCGATCCCGCCGTCCGATACAGCTCGTGCAGCACGTCCTTGCCGTGGCCGTGGTACGTGTCGGTGCGCTCGTCCCAGTAGATCCAGCGGTCGCCGAGCCCGATCAGCTCCATGCCGCCGCGCAGGAACGCGACGTTGTAGGTCGCGTCGTCGGTGACCGTCATCTCGACCGGGTTGTACGGCGGCGCCCCCGAGTCCTCGGCGTACCAGACCTCGTAGCCGAGCCGCTCGAGCCCGAGCACGTACTGGAGCGCCTGCCAGCCGACGCCCGCCATCGGGTAGCGGCCCATCAATCCTAGAATCAGGATGCGCTTCGGGTCAGGCATCGGTCTCTCTCCGGTCGTCGGCGAGGCCGAACTGGGTGGTGTGCAGACGCGCGAAGTACCCGCCGCGTGCGACCAGCTCGTCGTAGGTGCCGATCTCCGCGATGCCTCCGTCGCGCAGCACGACGACCCGGCTCGCGCTGCGGATGGTCGACAGGCGGTGCGCGATCACGAACGAGGTCCGCCCCACGAGCAGCTCGTCGAGCGAGCGCATCAGCAGCGACTCCGTCTCCGCGTCGAGCGCCGACGTCGGCTCGTCGAGGATCAGGATCGGTGCGTCACGCAGGATCGCCCGCGCGATGGTGAGACGCTGGCGCTCCCCTTCGGAGAGCGTCGCGCCTCGCTCGCCGACGTGCGTATCCAGACCGTCCGGCAGGCGCGCGAGCAGGGGTGCCAGCTGTGCGGCCCGGGCGGCCGCCTCGACCTCCTCTGCCGTCGCGCCGCGACGCCCGTAGGTGATGTTGTCGCGCAGCGTGGTCGGAAAGACGATCGAAGGCTGCAGCACCATCGCAAAGTGCTCGCGCAGGGATCGGACGCGGAGCGTCGTCAGATCGATCCCGTCGAGCAGCACCCTGCCCTCGCTCGGGTCGTAGAAGCGCGCGAGCAGGCTGACCAGAGTCGTCTTGCCCGCCCCGGTCGGGCCGACGAGCGCGATCCTCTCGCCGGGCTCCACGTGCAGCGACGCGCGGTGCAACACCGTCTGTCCGGGGGCGTAGCCGAACGTCACGCTCTCGAGGTCGAACCCACCCTGCACGTCGCGGCGTGCGAGCGTCCGGGGACCGTCGGGCACGTCGGGTGCCATCTCGAGGATCTCGTACACGCGGCCGACACCGACCTTCGCTCCCTGCACCAGCCCGTAGCTGTTGCTGATGCTGTTGATCGGCGCGTAGAGCGACGCCAGGTAGCTCGAGAAGATCAGCAGGTCGCCGACCGTCAGCTGCCCCGCGAGCACCGAGCGCGCCCCGACCCAGATCACCGCGGCGGTTCCGACCGCACCGACCACGTTCACCAGCATCGCGTAGCCGGTCTGGAAGGTGTAGAGCCGCAGGTTCGCCGACAGGCTCGCGCGGCTCACGCCGACGAAGCGCCGGTGCTCCTCCTCCTCGCGCGTGAACGCCTGGATCACCTTGATCGCCGACATGGAACGCTCGGCGGCCGAGTAGAGCTCGCTCTCGCGCTCGCGCGCGTGCGTCGCCACCCGGGTGATCCGCGCGCTCATGACGCGGATCACGATCGCGAGCAGCGGACACACGAGCAGCGCGATCATCGTCAGGTACGGGTCGAGGCGCGCCATCACGATCAGCATGCCGACGAGCATCACCAGCGCCGAGATGGTGGGGAAGAACCCGTTCATCGTCAGCGTCTGGATCGCGAAGGTGTCGGCCGCGAGCCGGTACATCAGATCCCCTGCGCTGCGAACGTGGTGAAAGCTCAGGGAGAGTCGCTGCAGGTGCTGGTAGAGCTCGCTCCGGAAGTCGTCGACCATGCGCTGGCCGATGTCGATCGTGACGTAGTTGCTCACCACCTGGAGGAGCCCGATCAGCAAGTAGAGGATCACGAGCCCGATCGCCGCGAGCCCGAGCAGCGTGGTCGCCGTCATGTCGTCCGGATAGCCGGCGAGCGCGAGCGGCTTGCCGCCGAGGACGTTGTCGACCACGACCTTCAGCGGCCAGGGCTTCGCGACCTCGGCGAGGGAGATCAGGAAGACGAGCCCGACCGCGCCCGCCAGACGCGCACGGTACGGGCGCAGGTACGGCGAGATCCGGCGAAGGTGGGCGCGGAGCTCGCTCACGCCCCGTGCTCGCGGCCGCTCCCGACCGGCGACAGCTCGAGCCGGCTCGCCACCGCACCGAACACCCGCAGCAGCACGCGGGCGAGGCGATAGTTCTGGTACGCGATGGTGCCCACGTCGAGCACGGCGAGCATCGCGCCCATACGCGCCAGTTCGGGGTTGTTGATGGCGACACCGATCACCGCGACGCCGACGCACGCGACCATGGCCCACAGCCCGGTCTGCGCCGTGTGGAGGGACGTCCGCACGCGCAGCAGGCGTTTCGTGCCGGTGTGGTTCTCGACGGCGACCTCGATGCGCGCCGACGTCCAGAAGCCGCGCGAGACCTCGATGTCCCAGTCGTTCCAGCCCGAATCGATCGAGAGACGGTACTTGCGGATGGCGAGGAACGACATCAGCTCGTGCAGGAGCTGACTCTTCTCCTGTCCCCTCTCGCCCCACAGCGCGAGCTCGAACCGGCGCTGGATCCACGATACGTCGTTCGCCTGGACGCGCTTCTGCTCGAGGGGCTCCGCGTCCCGCGTGCCGCGGAGCCGCCACAGGTAGCGCTCGAAGCTGCGCAGCAGCGGCCCGAGATACAGGAGCGCCATCACCAGCAGCCGCGCGCGCAACCCGCCGAAGCGCGGGTCGAGCTTGGCGCGCGCCGCGGTGCTGGCGGCCGAGACGACCGAGATCAGGAACGGAATCGAGGACACGACGATGTACTCGCCCGAGAGCAGCGCCGTCAGGAGCAGCACCGCCGCGACCAGGTTCCACTCCAGCGTGAACGGCAGGTAGGTGAAGAACGACGCCGGGCGCTCGTACAGCGTCTGGAAGAGCCCCTCGCCGAACGCGCCGTAGTAGATCACTGGACGTCGCGAGAAGAACGAGGTCGTCAGGTCGCCGTAGATGCGCCCCAGCCAGCGCGACTGGCCGAGGAGGTTGAAGTGCAGCGGGTGCTTGAAGAACAGCAGCGCCTCCGCCTTGCCGTAGCCCATCTGCTGCTTGAGGTACGCGCGCACCGTGTTGCGCCGGAAGTGCCAGACCATCGCCGCCGGGCTGAAGCCGATCGTGTAGCCCGCGTTCTGCAGGCGCCAGCAGAGATCGACGTCGTCGCCCGCGGCCGTGTACGCGACGTCGAAGCCGTGGATCTCCTCGAGCTTGGACTTCAGGAAGGCCATGTTGCAGCCCGGGATGTGCTCGGCCACGTCGTCGTTCACCAGGACGTGCGTCGGTCCGCCCGGCGACACCGCGACCGCCGACGGCACGAGGGTGTCCTCGGGCGGCGGAAAGTTCGGCCCGCCGACCGCGACGAAGCCCTCGTCGAACTTGTACGCGAGGTAGGTGAGCCAGTCCGGATCGACGACGCAGTCGGAGTCCGTGTAGGCGACGATCTCGCCCCGCGCGGCCTCGATCCCGACGTTGCGCGCGGCCGACAGGCCCATGTTGGGCTGGTCGATCACGCGGATGCGCCCGCCCGCATAGCGGTGCGAGATCTCGCCCGTCCGGTCCGTCGAGCCGTCGTTGACGACGATCACCTCGTAGTTCGGGTACGGGCAGTCGACCAGCGATCGGAGACAGGCCTCCATCGTGCGCTCGGCGTTGTACGCGCACACGACCACCGAGATCAGCGGCGGATCGGGCGGCAGCGGGGGCAGCGCCGCCGCGAACGTCCGCTGGACCGCGTGGTACGACGGCTTCGGGCGGCGCTCGCGATCGACGAGCCCGAACGCCCAGTCCTCGACCTGGAAGCCGCCGCCGGTCTGCCACGACAGCGCGAACCAGTCGTCGGTCCATGCGAACACCGACACGCCCGCGACGCCGAGCTCGAAGGCGACGCGCACTTGCCAGCCGAGGGTCTCCGCCTGGTGCTCGGGCCCTTCGCGCAGCGAATCCATGCCGAACTCGGAGAGGAAGAGCGGACGGTCCTCGGCGAGGTTCTGCAGCCGCATCAGGTAGCGGCGGAAGTCCGGCTCGCGGTGCAGGTAGACGTTGAACGAGAGAAAATCGAGAAAGTCGAGGTCGAGGTACTCGGTCGGCGGGTAGTTCGCGTAGCTGACCAGCGTGTCGGGGGCCTGCTCCTTCGCTGCGAGGTACAGCGATCGCAGGAACCGCTGCACCGCGTCCGGGCCGTGCCAGCGTACGATGTCGGGTGGCGTCTCGTTGCCGACGAAGATGGCCAGCACCGCGGGATGGTTGCCGATCGCCCGGGCAGCGTCGCCGATCCGCCTGCGGCTGTCCTTGACGATCACGGGGTCGTCGAGGAAGCACACCTGCTGCGCCCACGGGACGCCGACGATCGCGCACAGGCCGTACTCCGTGGCGAGGTCGAGCAGCCACACGGGCGGCGGTGTGAAGGTCCGGAAGGTGTTCGCGCCCAGGGCACGCATCAGCTCGAAGTCGCGCCGCGCCCGTGCCGGCGGTGGGAAGGGAACGCCGTCGGTGCCGGGCTGAAACGGCCCGTACGAGACCGCCTTCACGTAGAGCTTCTCTTCGCCGACGCAGAAGAACTTCCCCGAGACACGCGGCCGGAGCGTGCTCGCTGGAGGGGTCGGGAGGGGAGCCGTGGGAACCGTCTCGGCGATGGCGGTCACCGCCGCGCTCCGGCCGCTCTCGCGAGATCGGTCATCCGTGCTGGAGTAGCGGCGCCTCGAGATGGGAGCAAGCAACTGCGTGCGCGCCGCCGCCCTGTGCGCCGCCGCTCGTGTGCGCGGTCGCCCCGACGACGACTCCCAACCGCCGGCCGCGGGTCGGAAGGCCTCCGGGATCGACCGCGTTCGGGCTACCGGCGAGCGCCGCGCGGCGCGGGTCCGGGCGCATTTCCCTCGACAGGGCGCAGCGCACGACAGAGCGCAGCGCCTCGACAGGGCGCGGCGCCTCGACAGGACGCAGCGCCTCGACAGGGCACGGCGCCTCGCTTGCGTCGCGGCGGACCGCGGTGCCAAGATGCGCTCGCCGATGTGCTTGCCGCCGCACTCCCCGGGGGGGAGCCCCGTCGGGGATCTGGCGTCCCCGACCCCGCCTCGGGAGGCGAGTGCCGTTGCCTCGGTCTCGGTGGTCGTTCCGGTGCACAACAGCGCGCCCATCCTGGCGCGTCTGGTCGACCGGCTCGAGCCGGTGCTGCGCGCGCTCGGTACGCCCTACGAGCTGGTCCTCGTGAACGACGGCAGCCGCGACGACAGCTGGGCGGCGATCGGGCAGCTCTGCCGCCGGCATGCGTGGGTCCGCGGCATCGACCTGATGCGCAATTACGGGCAGCACAATGCGCTGCTGTGCGGGATCCGCGCCGCGCGGCACGCGACCGTCGTGACCATCGACGACGACCTGCAGCACCCGCCGGAGGAGATCCCGACGCTGCTCGCGGCACTCGAGATCGGCAACGACGTGGTCTACGGCGCGCCGGTCGCGGAGCAGCACGGGTTGCTGCGTGACGTCGCGTCACGCGTCACCAAGCTCGCGCTGTCGCAGGCGATGGGTGCGCCCATCGCGCGCCAGGTGAGCGCGTTCCGCGTGTTCCGGACGCCGCTGCGCGACGCGTTCGCCGGCTATGACGGCTACTACGTGTCGATCGACGTGCTGCTCACCTGGGGCACGACGCGATTCGCCGCCGTGCCGGTGCACCACGCGGCCCGTGCCGACGGCGTCTCGAGCTACACCTTCCGAAAGCTCGTCGCGCACGCGATGAACATGATGACCGGCTTCAGCACCTTCCCGCTGCAGATCGCGAGCCTCGTCGGGTTCGGCTGCACGCTGTTCGGCGGCGCCGTGCTCGCATGGGTGCTCGGACGGTGGCTCATCTACGGCAGCGTGGTGCCGGGATTCCCGTTCCTCGCGTCGGTGATCGCGATCTTCTCCGGTGCGCAGCTCTTCGCGCTCGGCATCATCGGCGAGTACCTCGCACGGGTCCACTTTCGCACGATGAACCGGCCACCCTACGCCGTGCGCTCGATCAGCGACCCGCCGGCGTCAGCCACAGGTGGTAGTACAGCTTGACCTCGGTGGTGAGAAAGCCCAGCTGCTGGTAGAGGCGCTGCGCCGGCACGTTGCGCCCCTGCGTCACCACCTGCAGGCGCGCCGCGCCGCGCTCGCAGCCCCACGCGATGCCCGCCGATACGAGCCCGCGTCCGACCCTGCGCTGCCGCTGTGCGCTCGCGACGCCGACCAGCTGCAGATCGCAGAGCTCGCCGTGCATCTTCGGGCACACGAAGCCCAGCACCTCGCCGTCGCCTGCGTAGGCGACGAGCACCGCGTCCACGTAGCCGTTCCACGCGTTGCGAATCCAGGTCCGGTAGAGACGCTCGGTGTCCTCGCGCGGGAAGCGCTGGTCGGCGGCGTAGCGGCTCGCGCGTGCGACGTCGATGGCGATCGCCTCGAGGCGCGGCAGGTCGTCGGCGCTGCCGGGCTCGATGCGGAACTCGGCATGGGCCGTGGGCGGCGGCGGGCCTTCGGCCGGGCGCTCGAGCACGACCCGGACGTCGACGAGGTGGCAGCCGAGGCCCTCGGCCGCGACCACCGTCTCGAAGTCCTCGGCGGCGGCCGCGAAGTAGACGCAGGCGAAGCCCGCCGCCCGCGCATCGTAGGCGAGGCGCTCGGCGAGGCTCGGGTCGAGGCGGCCGGTCCGCGCGCGCCCGATCTCGATCCCGAAGAACTCCGAGTCCCAGTCGAGACGCTCGACCAGCGGTGTCGCTGCCGTCACCATGCCGTGAACTCTTCCAAGGCCGTGATCACCTCCTCCTGCTCCCGGTCGTCGAGTCCGACATACAGAGGGAGGCGGAGCAAGCGCTCGCTCACGTCCTCGGCGACGGGACAGTCGCCCGGGCGCCCACCGAGCTTCCGCCCCATCGGAGATGCGTGCAGCGGCAGGTAGTGGAACACCGCGAGGATGCCGCGGCTCTTCAGGTGCGCGACCAGTCGCGAACGCACGGGTTCGGACGGCAGCAGCAGATAGTACATGTGGTACGCCTGATCGCAGCCTTCGGGCACGATCGGGCGCCGCACGTGGTGCGCGTCGGCCCACGCCGCCAGCTCGCGGTCGTAGCGCTGCCAGAGGTGCTCGCGCCGCCGCTGGATCTCGCGCCACTCGATGAGCTGCCCGAAGAGGAACGCTGCGAGCACGTCGGACATCAGGTAGCTCGAGCCGACGTCGACCCAGCCGTAGCGGTCGACCTCGCCGCGGAAGAAGCGGCTGCGGTCGGTCCCCTTCTCGCGCAGGATCTCGGCGCGCTCGACCCAGCGTTCGTCGTTGATCAGGAGCGCGCCGCCCTCGCCGCAGGTCACGTTCTTGGTCTCGTGGAAGCTCTGCGTCGCGAGCCCGCCGAAGGTGCCGAGCCACTTGCCCCGGTACTTCCCGAACAGGCCGTGCGCGTTGTCCTCGACCACCACTGCACCACATGCACGGGCGATCTCGAGGATGGGCTCCATGGCGCAACCGACGCCGGCGTAGTGCACCGGTACGATCGCTCGCGTGCGCGGGCCGACGACGCGCTCGAGCCGGGTCTCGTCCAGGTTCAGCGTGTCCGGCCGCACGTCCACGATGCGCGGCGTCGCGCCGCGCAGCACGAAGGCGTTCACCGTCGAGACGAAGGTGAACGACGGCACCACGACCTCGTCGCCCGGCGAGATCTCCAGCAGGAGCGCTGCGAGCTCGAGGGCGTGGGTGCACGATGTCGTGAGAAGGGCGCGGTGGACGCCGAGCGTGGTCTCGAGCAGATCGTGGCAGCGGCGGGTGAACGTCTGGTCGCCGGCGATCTGCCCGATGCGCATTGCCTGGGCGATGTACTCGAGCTCGCGCCCGACGAGCGTCGAGCGGTTGAACGGGATCCGGTAGCCGCCGGACAAGCCGCCCTGCTTGCCGGCGATGCTCACGACTCTTCCCCCGCTGCGGTGCCCGGGAATGCGTACAGGTCGGCGACCGTGCCTTCGCGCAGGCGCACGAGGCCGGCCGAGGCGGGATCGAAGCGTGCGGTGAGAGCGCGCGGAAAAACCAGGAACTTGGGACGCCCGGGCATCGCGGACCCGATCTCGCGCAGCGCGGCGGTACGCTGTGCCGCGGGCGTTGCCTGGCCGTAGAGCCCCTCGACCTGCGCCGCGCGCTCCTCGAAGGCCGGCAGCCCGCGATTGTAGTGCATCCCGTCGACCACGTAGGGGACCCGCTCGGAGAGCACGTAGAGCACGCTCCGGTCCCGCAAGATCAGCGGTACCACGACCACGGTGTCGAGCGGGGTGTTGGCGCGAATCCACGCGAACAGGTCGGCGTACTCGATTCCGGTTCCGGGCACCGTGAGTCGCGGCGCCGGCGCCCGCGCGGTGACGTGACGTCCGTCGTACGAGAACGTCGCGTCGGCGAAGTGCGGACCGCGCAGCAGCCCGCTGCCGAACAGCGCGACGTTCCAGCATGCGAGCAGAAGCACCAGCGCCGCCACGAGCGGACCCGCGCTGCGCCAGCCGAGAGCGCGCGTCGTGACCAGCCGCGTGATCGGGCCGAGCGCCACGAGGCACAAGCCCAGCGACGCCAGGTAGATGAACTTGTACTCGTTCCTGCCCGAGATCGAGACCACGGTGGCGAGAGCGTACCCGCCGAGGCACATCAGCGCGAGGAAGAGGACTCGCCTGTCGCGCTCGCGCAGGCCGCGTACCGTTCCTGCGACGAAGAAGGGCAGCAGAGGCCAGCTCACCGCCACGACGGACCAGGCGTACGCATCGGGCAGGCCGATACGCGGCGGCTCCGGGAACTCGCTCGACGCGCTCGTCATGAAGCGGAGCACCGGGACGGCGAGCGTCACGAGGACGGCGAGCCCGGCGGCGAAGCGGAGCGCGCGCGGGCGCGCGCTCCCGACACCGGCGGCTCTCCCGGCGCCGCGCGACGCCGTGCCGGAGAGGCGGCCGCCCAGCGCCGCCGTGACGACGGTCGCGCCCGCGACCGCGCCGGCGAAGCCCGCCAGCATGAAGGCCCCCGTGATCGCGTGCAGTGCTACGGCGCCCAGCAGCGCCATCACGCCCAGCGCGACGTCGAAGGCCCGTGCGCGGCACGCGAGCGTGCGCACGACGACCAGCAGTCCGAAGACGTAGAAGTAAACGCCGAGCGCGGCCCCGGTGTAGTTGACGAACTTCGCGAGCAGCGTGGCGAGCCGGACGTCCCCCGCGATCACCATCGTTCGCGGATCGAGCGGACCGCCGGCCGCTGCCACGAGGATCCAGTAGAGACCTCCGAAGAGGTTCGCGCCGAACAGTCCGAACACGGCGCGCAGCACCCCGAGCCCCGGGCGCACGGCGCCGTACAGCTCCCGTGCGATCGCGGATGTCCAGGCGAGAGTACCGGCGAGCACCGCGACGTTGAGCAGCGCCGAGGCCAGCGGAGCGGCCACGCCGAGCAGCTCGACCAGGGCGGCGAGCAGCGCGTGATAGGGCCAGTAGGTGTTCGAGGGATGGCCCGGCAGGGTGACGTTCTCGGGCGGGACGTGGCCGGCGATGACCTGGTACACGTAGGCCGAGTGGAAGAAGCCGTGATGCGAGATCTGGAGGCGAGGCGAGGCAAGGACCGCGAACACCGCCGGAGCGAAGGCGCCGCACGCGACGATCAGCGCCGTCCACCCGAGCCATCCCGGAGCCGCCCACCGCGGCGGTGGCTCGTCGAGGATCGCCGACCAGCCGCCACGACGCGCCAGGAGCACCACGCTCGCCGATCCGAGGACGCTCGCGACCAGCAGGGCCGCCCAGCCTCTACCGCCGAACGCGCCGTGGGCGGTGGTGCAGAGCAACCCGAGGGCGGGAAACGACGACAGGCTGAGCAGCATCGTCGAGTTCAGGAGCCGGGCGGACATGGGAGGATTACCCGGACGCGGGTGTTGCGGAGCGCACGTGCGTGACGGAGCCGAAGGCCACATGGTAGGTTTCCCCCCGCGCGTGGTCAACGCGCAACCGCGCCGCGAGCAGCGGCGCGCAACGCGGAGGAGCGGTGATGCACGTCGGTAGCGTGGCCGGGATCTGGCGGTACCCCGTGAAGTCCATGGCGGGCGAGCGGCTCGACGCTACTCCCGTCGGGCTACTCGGCCTGCCTGGCGACCGCGCGTGGGCGGTTCGCGACGAGGAGCGCGGCGGCATCCGGGGGGCGAAGAAGATCCCCGAGCTGATGCGCAGCGAAGCGCGCTACCTCGCGGAGCCGACGGCCGGGCGCGCTGGCGATGTCGAGATGCGCCTGCCCGACGGCACGACGCTGCGCAGCGACGATCCGGCGGTCGCGGAGCGTCTGAGCAGCGCTCTCGGCACGCGCGTCACGCTCTGGCCGCTGCAGCCGGCCGACCAGCTCGACCACTTCCGTCGCGGTGCCCCGACGCATGCCGACCTCGAGCTGGAGCTGCGCTCGATCTTCGGTCTCGAGCCAGGGGAGCCTCTGCCCGACATGTCGGGCCTGCCACCCGAGATCCTCGAGTTCGAATCCCCGCCGGGCACCTACTTCGACGCGTTCCCGCTGCTGCTGATGAGCGAGTGCTCGCTGACCTCGCTGGCGCGGCTGGCGCCCGGCTCGAAGATCGACGCCCGCCGCTTCCGACCAAACTTTGTACTTGCGCTGCCGGAGGCACGGGACGGGTTCCCCGAGCACGAGTGGGCTGGTCGCCAGGTCCGCATCGGCGGGATGACCGCCGAGGTCACCATCCCGTGCATGCGCTGCGTGATGACCACCCTGCCCTTCGACGACCTGCCGAAGGACCCGCGCATCATGCGAACGCTGGTCCGCGAGACGCGGCAGTGCCTCGGTGCCTACGCGCGCGTCGCCGAGCCCGGCATGGTCCGGATCGGCGACCCGGTCGAGCTCGTCTGAGCGGAATGCTGCCTCAGGCGGCGTGCTCGACGAGCAGGCCCTCGTAGCGGGCGAGGACCTTCTTCACGTAGCGCTCACGCTTCGCGTGCTGCCGCGACATGCGGAGCGCGCGCTGCGGGCCCAGATTGTAGGCCGCGATGGCGACGTACGGATCGCCGAACTTCTCCTCGAGCTGTGCGAGGTAGCCGAGGCCGAGGCGGATGTTGAGGTTCGGCTGCACCAGGGCGCCGGCGCCCCCCCAGGCCAGACCGAGATCCTTCGCGACCTCGCGGGCCGTCGAGGGCTTGATCTGGGTGAGGCCGACGGCGCCGCGCGGCGAGTTCGCGGTCGGCGAGCAGGTGCTCTCGACCTCGATGATCGCCATCACGAAGAGCGGGTCGTAGCCGTGCCGCGCGGCCTCCTCGCGAATCGCGTCGACGATCCGCCACCGCTGCCGCTCGCCGAGAGAGGGCCGGCACTGCGAGATCGCGGCGAAGAGCTTGGCCCGCGTCTCGGCCGACTCGAGAACCTGGCTCACCACCTCGGGCGTCGCGTCGACGGCGCCCGCCGTGTCCTTCCCGGCCGGGCGCGGCGTCTCCGATCGGGCCTCGGCCCGCGTCGCACCCTGCGTCCACATCATTGCAGGGGCGAGCAGAACGGAGATGGACCCCCCGAGCGTCGCCGCAGCCAGCGCGCGACGGGTGCGCCGGCCCATTCCACGTGGGACTCTCCGCGCCGGGTCGAGGGCTCGGGCTGCGTCTGTGGTGCGGGGCGTAGCCGTTCCTTGAGGTAGCAGGGCTTCCTTCATGATCGGTTCCTGTCGAGCAATCGCGCGACACGTCGACCCCGGGAGGACGGGGCGGCCAGGAATCTCGCGCCTCGGGTGAGGTGCCCAATTTGGGGGCACCGGCACCCCGGGGGCGGAT
>Ga0172362_10000577_pt1 | contig 30349 bp, 31 predicted proteins | sample LakKivs1_kivu2a2_FD_114534 | JGI IMG/M metagenome (GOLD analysis project Ga0172362, IMG submission 114534) | Sediment microbial communities from Lake Kivu, Rwanda - Sediment s1_kivu2a2 | ecosystem: Environmental > Aquatic > Freshwater > Lake > Sediment | place: Rwanda: Western Province, Lake... | reverse complement strand
CTGGACTTTCTCAAGTAAAACAACTAAGACTTGATCAGTATCGTCAAGGAGATAGGAGCCTTTCTACGGGGATATTTTCCGAGCTTCCTGCGTTGCAGCTTCTGCAGTTGAGATCTTTTTATGGAAACACCATAAAGATCCCTCCAGGGACTTTTACGGGACTTACTCACGTGGTTGGATTCGAATGCAACGGTGATTATAACGGTAAATTGCAGCTGGCTGTTGCTACAGAGACTTTGCATGAGCTTGAAGGACTCGAGCAGCTATTTTTAAAACATTGCACGATTACTATGTAGAGTATCTAAAAAATAAGTAGATCTTTAGCTGGTAATGACAACTTTCTTAATAGAAGTGTTTCCTAAGAAACTATAGGAGCGGAGATAGAATACGCCTGTAGCATTTTGCGCAAGAAGAGACCCTATGATCTTACGGGTCATTGGACCATCGGGGAATATGGCCCATGTTTGCAATTTTTGCCGATCACAAGGCTGTAAAGAGCTTGGATTATGGACGTATTGAAACAAAGCCTTAGCAAGACCTTGAGAGGTTTTTACTAAATCCTCTAGCTTCTGTGTTTCACAGTTCCATATCTCTATCGTGATTGTCATAGTATCTAGATGGACGCATTTAACAGGAAGAGAGCCTTGTAAAGAAATAACATACCTTTTCGGATTTCATGCATAATATAGCGGAGAGTATAGCACGAGGTAGTTTTTTTTGTATCTAGCACGTTTTACACAAACCACATCATACAAAATAACAGGGTATATAGAGGTACCATGCGAGCACACTCAGTAAACAAGCTTCTTGTTTCTGTAGATTGTAAGCTCATCAGTTTTTTACAAGAAGGGAAGGCGACTACCAAGAGGATAAGACTTGAGAGTGGTAGATAGGGGTGAGATCTTGTGAGAAGCGTAAGAGAGGGTGGTACCATCAGAGCGAGCGCGAGTACTATGAGAGCTTGAGCTTTTCCGTAGGCTAGACCCAAACGGACAACGAGAGTTTTTTTATGCACTTTTTTGTCTTCTTCATAGTCTCGTAGATTGTTGATAGTCAGAACAAGAACACCGAGAAGACCAGGAGCTAATGAGGCTACAAAGGCTACAAGGGAAAAATGGAGCGCCTGTAGGTAGTAGCAAAAAAGTGTTGCAATAGGACCATAAAAAACAAGCACAAAGAGATCACCAAGACCTAGGTAAGCTAGAGGAAAAGGTGGCGCTGTATAAAGAATACTAAAAGCTATGCAGGTAATTCCTACAAAAACAAGTAGCAATCCTCCCCTTGCAGCTAAGACATAGGTGCTAAGTCCAGCGCAGGCAAAACAGAAAAGAAAAGCAATCAACATAGCCTTAGGAGAGACAAGACCTTGCTGAAGGATTTTTCTTGGGCCTTTACGGTGAGAAGTATCAGCTCCTTTCAGAAAGTCAAAATAGTCATTGCAGTAGTTGGTCCCTATCTGCATCATCAGCGCTCCAAAGAGTGTCCACAGAAATATTTTTACAGAAAAAAGAGACTCCGAGGCAGCTAAAACAGTTCCAATGGCAATGGGAGCTGCACCGATGAAAAGTGTTTTAGGTCGCGCTGCATGGCACCAGAGCTTGATCGAAGCTAACATGATTAAGGCCTTTTTGGAAAACGTGCAAAATTAGGAACTCTTTTTTCTAAAAAGGCGCTATGACCCTCTTGCGCTTCTTCACTCATGTAGTAAAGAAGTGTGGCGTTGCCAGCAAGCTCTTGCAAACCCGCCTGTCCATCACAGTCTGCATTAAAGGCAGATTTCAGACATCTGAGGGCAAGAGGAGAGTGTTTTAGCATCTCTTGACACCAAGCAATTGTTGTTTTTTCCAGATCTTTCAGAGGAACGACACAATTGACAAGACCCATATCTAAAGCTTGGTTGGCGCTATATTGTCTACATAAATACCAAAGCTCTCTTGCTTTTTTATGGCCGACAATACGTGCAAGGTAAGCTGCTCCAAATCCTCCATCAAAAGAACCTACTTTAGGCCCTGTTTGTCCAAAGATGGCGTTGTCAGCAGCGATGGTGAGGTCGCACATCACATGAAGTACATGTCCACCACCGATTGCATACCCTGCTACCATGGCGACAACAGGTTTTGGACAAGAGCGTATTTGCTTTTGGAAATCAAGAACGTTTAAGCGGTGAACGCCATCATCATCGACGTAGCCAGCCTCTCCGCGGATTTTCTGATCTCCACCAGAGCAAAAGGCTTTATCGCCAGCGCCTGTAAGGATAATAGCTCCGATAGAAGCATCGTTACGAGCGTCATAGAGAGCGTGCATCATCTCTTCGACAGTAAGAGGACGAAAGGCGTTATGTACGTGAGGTCTGTTGATGGTGATTTTGGCAATACCTTCCCCTTTATGATAGAGAATATCTTCATATTGAAAACAAGATTTCCATTCCATAAGAGCCTCTACTAGTTGTCTAAAGCGATAGGATCTTAAAATTTGCAAAGAAGAGAAGTCAAGAAGTTTAGAGGTTAGCAAAAGAGGAAAGTTTGGATTTTTGTAGAGCACTCTGAAGGGTTTTCTAGATGAATGGCATGACTTGCTCCAGAGATGATCTCTTGCGCACAATGGTTGGGAAGTTTTTTATAAAGAGTTTTGTATTTTTCATCATGCTCTCCACAGAGAAATAAAGGAGAAGGATGGATATTTTCTAGATCTTTCCAAAGAGGTCTTTGATGTAAAAGACTTAAAGAAGAGATCACCTTGGACATGTTTTGCAGGTTAGTAGAAGAGCGTTTTTCTGCCATGGAGTTAGCGTGTAGCGTTTTAAAAAGAGGCTGGCTATACCACAACGAGAGGAAGTTTTGAGGATCATTTTGTAGAAGGGAGAGCCATTTTTTTTGCTGCAAAAGATAGGAAGTGCGCTCATGAGGTAGCAAACCTGGATGAGCAGAGAGGATGATACTTTTTTCACAAAGACGGGAGGTGTGAAGCATGAGAGCTAGCCGTCCTCCAAGAGAGTACCCTACAAACACTCTTTGAGTGATTTTTAACCTTTTTAGTGTTGTTAGGATGGAGCGCATAACACTTGTAAAAGAAAGAGAAGCAGGGAGAAGAGAAAGGCCATGTCCTGGCAGGTCAATGCTTACGCAATAAAAATCTGCAGAAAGCATTTCCATCATAGGTAAAAAATCTATGCTAGATCCAAGAAAACCATGGAGAAAGATCAGAGGGGGAGAGTAGGGATTACCAAGCTTGAGTGTAGATAGCACTGGGAGAAAATCTCTCTGTAAGATGTTTTCGTACAAGGAGCTCCTCTTCACGAGACGTTTTTATTTCAACAATGGAGTGCTCTGGATGATCTAAAAAACGCTCAAAAGTTTTTTCTGTAGTGTTGATAGAGGAGTGCATCACGTAAGGGAGCTCAAACCACGCGGCAAGAGCTTCAAAAGACATGTTATGGGTGTTGATGAAATATTTTTCACACATTTCTTTGTGTTTGTAGATAGGTAGCAAAGAGAAAATATTGCCCCCTTGATTGTTAATAATCACAAGAAGCAGTGGAGTTGTTAGCTGCTTTATAAGACTCATAGAGGTTGCATCATGTAAACAAGCTTGATCCCCTAGAAAAACTATCATAGGAGTTTTACAAGCTGCAGCTAACCCACAGCTTGTTGCAATATTTCCATCAATCCCAGAGAGACCTCTATTGCCATAAATGTGGCGAGGGGGTTTTTGAGGATGAAAATAGTGCATGAGTGAGCGGATTGGCATACCACTCCCTACAAACCAAGAGGTATGAGAGAAATCATAGGTAGAGAGGTGATGAAATAGCCAGCCTTCGGTAAGAGTCGCTGATTGTGTAAAAAGATCTTCGATGCACGAGTGCATGGCAGCATCTGCTGCGCGCCATGTTTGCAGATAGCTTTGCTCTCTAGAGGTAGTTAGAAGAGCAGTGATCTGCTCACAAAATGCTGCCGTTTCTACAAAGATGCGGTGGGTCACTAAATGCGCTGGGTCAATTCTTTTTTCATAGGGAAAAACATGCATATAAGTAGAAGGAGCAGCTGCTTGTAAAAATGTACGCAAACTCTTGGAGACAAGTTTTTTTCCAAAATGCACAACGCAGGTAGGTGAAAAAGAAGGATCTCGAAGAGTATCCCACATAAGATCATAGTGACAAATCGCATAAGGATGCTCTCTTCCGTAGGATAAGGGATCACAGAGAATAGGCCACTGCAGCTTTGTAGCGAGTGTATACAATGCTGATGCATCTGAAAGTGTAAGAGCTTCATCACCAAGAAGAAGGAGACCCTTAACGTGAGAAGAGAGTAGCTTGCGCAGAAGCTCTAGCTGACTTTCTTGTAAAGAGTCTGCTCCTTTTATTAAGGTGGTGGTGGGAGTTAACGAGAGTAGGGAAGATTTTGTGATCTCTAAGGAAAAAGGCTCTCTGAAGGGACAGTTAAGATGCACAGGTCCTGGGTAAGAGAGGGTAGCTTTTGCTATCGCATAAGCAACAGTGCTTTTTATATAGTGTATTCCATGGTGTGCATCGGGCGTTGGAAAAGCATGTTGAAACCGCACATAGTTGTTAAACATAGATAGCTGATTTGTGGTTTGATTGGCGCCACACTCTTGAAGCTCAATAGGACGGTCTGCTGTCACGACAAATAAGGGGATGCAGCTTTCATGAGCTTCCATAATGGCAGGAAGGAGATTGCCAGCAGCGGTACCAGAGGTGACAACGATAGCTACAGGTTTTTTAGAAGCTTTAGCGTAGCCTAAAGCATAAAAGGCCATAGCTCTTTCATCAAAGTGGACCATGGAGGTAGCTTGGGGATGAGAGTGTATTGCCAAAACAAGAGGAGTCGTTCTAGAGCCTGGGGCAAGACAAAAATAGTCTACTCCATGGCAGATGAGCTCATGGACAAGGGCAGATGTCCAAGTTGTTTCGCAAAAGGTCATGGGTCTCCTAGGTGAAGTAAAGGAGCTATTTTGCAGTTAAGCTCATCCCACTCTTTTTCTGCAGTAGATCCTTCTACAACGCCAACGCCTGCAAAAAGTGTCATTATACGATCTACAAGGAGCGTAGAGCGTATCGCTACGCATAGAGTCGCCTGAGAGGAAGAGATCCACCCTAAAGGAGCGGCATAGAGCCCTCTTGGAAAAGGTTCATGCTCCGCTAGGAACTGCATCGCTTGCTCTTTGGGAAACCCTCCTATAGCGGGTGTGGGGTGGAGAGTTCTCAAGATCGTTGTATCTACGGCCCAAGGATGCAATATCCCTGAGAATGTTTGATGGAGGTGATGCAAAGAGGCTGTTTTTAGCAGTTTTTTTTCGCTTTTTTCATAAGAGGAGCAAAGAGAGGAAAGTGTGTCAGACAAACAAGAGGATACATAGCTAAATTCTCTTTGTAGCTTCTCATTAGAAAAAAGCTCTGAGATATCGGAGTCTTTAGCGATTGTGCCGGCGAGAGATTCTGTACATAGCTTGTTTCCTACTCTTTCATAAAGCATCTCTGGAGTAGCTCCTACAAACGATGTTTTTGGAGAAGGGAGATAGCCGAAGATTGTGCATGACGTTGTATGAGCTAGCATAGGATCTAAGACGCTATAGGGATCGATAGGATCTTTATACACACAAGAAGTGGCTCTTGCAAGAACTACTTTATCCAACTGTTTTTTCTCAAAACATCGTAGCGCTTTTTCTACTACGGTTTTCCAGTCGCTAAAAGAGGAAGTATGGTTCCACTCTAACAGGGTGTTTGGAAGGTGGCTATGCAAAGAGCTACCAGGCATCCATGGACTTGGGTCTGGAGTTGGCTCTAAGCTGTAGATGTCAAGGGTTGGAGTCTTATCAGGATGAAGGGTTATAAGGATTTCAGGTACAAAAAATTTGCAAGGGGAAAAATCTTCCCAAAGTGGGCTAGTGCACCTAGAGGGGTCGAAAAAAACACCTCCAAAGAAAGGAAGATCAGTGCTGAGGTCTTGCGCAGTAGGTATGTGAGAAAGAGAAAAAGCTTCCCCTAAGCCAAGTAGTGTAGTAGAGGAGTTTTTTGCTTTCCAAAAGATCTTGGGATAGAGCTGTTTTTCTTTCAAGTAAGCAAGAGGATGGATGGTTGCATCTAATGTATGGCGAGTGTGATAAAGAGAAGAAAAGTTGATGATTGCTGTCACAGAAAATCTTAGTGAGAGGTTGTAGCTGTATATAAAGAGGCTATGCCTAGTGTGTAAGGCTGATAGGTTGCTGTAAATCCTTCTTTTTCTAGAAGTTGACATAGTTCTTTTCCGTAGGGGAAAGCTTCAATTGTTTGATTGAGATAGGTGTAGGCTGTAGGATGTTTAGAAATCAGCTTTCCTATCCCAGGAAGTAGATGGCGCAAATAGAAAAGATACCCTTTTTTCACCCAAAAGTTTGTAGGCAAAGAAAACTCTAAAATAAGAAGAGTGCCTCCAGGTTTTAACACTCGATAGATCTCCTTAAAACACTCTTGCAAAGAAGCTACATTGCGAATACCAAAGGAGATTGTTACCATATCAAAAGAGTGGTTTGCAAAGGGAAGATCAAGAGCATCAGCCTCTTCAAAAGCGATTCTGTTATGAAGCCTTGCCGCTTGCGCTTTGCTACGAGCTTTCTCTAGCATATGAGTAGCTGTATCTATGCCGACAGCAACGACTTGCTCTCTAGCTTGTAAAATGGACAGGATTTGTTCACCTGTTCCTGTAGCAATATCTAAAATGGATAAAGGTGTGTTTTGGGGGACTTTATGAATCACTTGATGTCTCCAATGTTTATCAATTCCCATAGAGAGAATGGAATTGACAAGGTCATAGGTTGGAGCTATCTCGTTAAACACATGGTGGATTTTTTTCTTATCAGGGACGCTCAACAGGAAAACCTCTCTACACAAGCTTATAAACATAAAATTTTTTAACAAAAGTGAGTAGAAAAAGGCAACCAATGATTGTACTTTTGCTCGCTAAGAGGCTCTAAATTGCACGTCTAAGGAGATATTAGCAGTAAGAGCTTGTGTGAATTCATCTTTGGCAATGTTTGCTTTCAAAGACCCTCCAAAAAACTCTTCAAAACTTCGCCACTCAAGAGTGTCATGGCTGAAAAAAAACTGCGTAGAGCTATCTATACCCATTTCTCCATCACAGTAAAAACAGCCTGCTTTTGCAGGTGCGGGCAGAATTTTTACATAAAATGTTTCGTGAACGACTAAAACGGGAGAGCTTTCAGTGTTTTCTATAGAGAGAATAGGACCTTCAATATGAAACTGCAAAGGAAGTCTAGTCCCTTCTTCAATTTTTATAATTGTCTCTTCTCCGTATTCTTTAGAAATAATCTCTGAATCAATAGTGTCTACAAAATGGTTGCTAGTGAGTTCTCGTAGCAAAATCTCATGAGGAATGGCTTGTAGGCAAGCTGTTGTCAACAGTATAGAAAGGGTACAGATACAAGGAGCTTTCATAAATGGCCTGTGAGAGTTAAGAGTGTTTTTTTCTATCGATTTCTTTTAAGTATTTTTTTCTCAACCTAATATGATTAGGTGTTACTTCGATCAATTCATCATCTTGAATAAAGTCGATAGCTTGCTCTAAAGTGAATTTTCTTGGAGGTGTGAGCTGAATCAGATCATCAGAACCAGCTGCTCTTACGTTGGTAAGGTGTTTTTCTCGAGTAATATTTACAATAAGGTCATTGTCTCGATTGTGTTCTCCTACAATCATCCCCTCATACACTTCTTGCGTAGGAGAGACAAAAATTGTACCTCGATCTTGCAAATTGAAAATAGCATAAGAAGTGGCTTTGGCTTGCGCTTGAGAAATAAGAACACCTCTTGGTCTACCAGGAATGGTTCCTTTCCAAGGGTTATAGTCATGGAATACAGAGGTTAAAATTCCTTCTCCCTTCGTCATCGTTAAAAATTCATTACGATATCCCATGAGTCCACGGGTAGGAATAACAAACTCTAGAGAGGTGATCCCGTGCTCATTGGTGCTAAGTCCTTTCATTTCTCCTTTTCTCTTAGAGAGTTCTTCGATGACAGCTCCAGAAAATTGCTCAGGTACTTCTACATGTGCAATTTCAACTGGTTCTTGTTTTTCGTTGTTCACGTGTTTGATGATAACTTGAGGTTTGGAGATCGTGAACTCATATCCTTCGCGTCTCATGGCTTCAATCAAAACAGCTAAATGAAGCTCTCCTCTACCGCAGACGCGAATAGAATCATCTTTTCCAGCGATTTCTTCGATCCTCAGAGAGACGTTAGCTTTTTTCTCTTTCATCAGCCTGTCTTTGATTTTATTCATAGTGACATGCTTACCATCTCTACCTACAAAAGGACCATTGTTCACCATAATTTCTATAGAGACAGTAGGGTCTGTTAAAGCAATAGAGGGAAGTCTTTTGATGTTTTCTTTTTTACAAAGAGTGTCTCCAATCATCACGTCAGGAGATCCAGAAATATTAATGATATCTCCTACAAAAGCCTCATCGACTTCAATTTTTTTAAGACCCAAATAGTTCTCAAGACGTGTGACTTTGTAGTCTTTTGCATTGCCTTGATGATCAACTACAACAAAGGAATCACCCTTTTTGATTTTTCCACCTAAAATTCTTCCTGTAGCCTGACGTCCTACATAGTCATTATAGCCAAGAGAGCAAGCTTGCATAAGGAAAGGATCTTCTTCAGACCCTGAGGGGGCTGGTACTTTTTCAATGATCATCTCAAAAAGGGGACGCATAGTCTCTCTTGGATCATTGATATGTTTCATAGCAAACCCGCCTATTCCTGATGCGTAACAGTAGGGAAAATCAAGCTGCTCATCATTAGCACCGAGTTCTACAAACAAATCAAAAGTCTTATTGAGAGCGTGATCAGGGTTTGCATGGGGTTTGTCAATTTTATTAAGGACAACAATAGGACGTAGTTTCATTTTCAAAGCTTGAGAGAGTACAAAACGAGTTTGAGGCTTAGGTCCTTCTTGGGCATCCACCAATAGCAAGACGCCATTTACCATACCAAGAATACGTTCTACTTCTCCAGAAAAGTCAGCATGCCCAGGGGTGTCGATGATATTGATCTTAAAGTCTTCAAAGTACAAACAAGTGTGTTTTGCAAAAATGGTGATGCCTCGCTCTTTTTCTTGGTCATAGCTATCCATAGCTCTTTCTGGAATCAGCTCATTTTCTCTAAAGACGTTGCTTTGCTTGAGCAAGCTGTCAAGCATCGTAGTCTTACCATGGTCAATGTGGGCGATAATAGCGATATTTCTAATCTTGTCTGGAGTGTGTTTTGTTGTCATAAATTTGATGGTTAAAGTTGTTTTTCTAAGGAGTATATAGAGAAAATAATAGAGAGTCAATCGACTCCCATTAGAAATGCCAAAAGTCCTTTGTTGATCAGGATGGGTTTGTATACAAAACTACCTCCATACATTTCAGTAGGAAAAAGAGGTTTTGGATACCTTATAAAAGATTTAAATTTTTTTTTACACACAACTCCTATGATTGAAGAGGTGTGTTCTCGATGTTCTTTTTTAGTTTTTCACCTAATTCGTTTATATATATCATGTTAAATGATATATATATAATAGTTTTGCTTCTTTTTAATCAAAATGTTAAAATATTATAATTAAATTCACAAACAAAAGAAAGATTTGATTATTATGTCGTTTCCATTAGATGCTACTCAGGGTTTTAACGGTAAAAGAGCTCCAACTTCTGAAGAAGATAGCAAGAGTCAAAGGTTTGCTGTTTCAAGTGGGGCGTTTGACAAAATAGTAAATCGTCCTGAGTTGTTTGAGTTAATAGCAAAGTGGCTAAAAGGATCAGAATTTAGCAACTTAACTCAGGTTAGTAAAGAAATCTACGAGGCTACTACAGGCGATGTAACTACCTCTTTGCAACGACTCTTAACGCCAAGTAACAAAAGGGCTCTATCTTTAGAGGTTCGTGGTTTTTTTGATTCTCATCCAGAAGGGGAAAACCCTATTTTTTCTAGTGAAGAAGTGGAAGATTTGACTTTTGCAGAAATAGGCTATCTTCTGAATGTTCAAAGAGCAAGTATTAAAGCTCATTTTCCAGGGTTTACCTCTCAGGACCTAGGCGACCTTTTTCAAGAAGCTGTTGCCCAAGGGGCAGATGGTATTGTTGCTGCGATCATTGAAGGACCGAGATTTGGGGAGATTGAAGGAGAAGTTCTTAAAGTGGTTTTTCGGAATGCTGCTGAGAATGGTCATGAAAAAGGTCTGAAAGCTCTTATCGATTGCAAACGCTTTAAGGAGATTTCAGTAGAGGACCTCGGAGAGGCTTTATGGGACGCTGCTTATGAAGGTCATGAGGGATGTTTGCGTGCTCTTATCAATTGCACACGTTTTGGGCAGATTTCAGTAGAGAATTTGGAATCCGCTTTATGGGACGCTGCTTGTATAGGTAATGAAGGGTGTTTGCGTGCTCTTATCAATTGCCCGCGTTTTGGAGAGATTCCGCGAGAGATTCTTGCAGAACTTTTGTCAACATCCCCAGAGTTTAAAAAAAATCTATATACGACCTCTTCAGAATCTTCCCAAAGGAACCTTGATAGCTTCTTGGGAGCGCCTAAGGAGAAATACGTAGATATTCTGAATGCTCTTTAGGATAGGTTTTTATACAAAACTACCTCCATACATTTCAGTAGGAAAAAGAGGTTTTGGATACCATATAAAAGATTTAAAATTTTTTTTATACACACAGCTCCTCTGATTAAAGAGGTGTTTTCTCGATGTTCTTTTTTCGATTTCCACTTAATTCTTTTATAATTAACATATTTCATTTTGTATATATTACAGTTTTTTTTTATTAATAAAAATGTTAAAATATTCTAAAATTCACAAACAAAAGAAAGGTTTGATTGCTATGTTTCCATTAGATGCTATTCAGGGTTTTAACGGTAAAAGAGCTCCAACTTCTGAAGAAGATAGCAAGAGTCAAAGGTTTGCTGTTTCAAGTGGGGCGTTTGACAAAATAGTAGATCGTCCTGAGTTGTTTGAGTTAATAGCAAAGGAGCTAAATGCACCAGACTTTGGAAAGTCAACTCAGGTTAATACAGAAATCTACGAGGTTGCTCAAGCGAGTGCACTTCCCTATTGGAAACAGCTATTAACACCAAGCAATAGAGCAGCTCTATCTTTAAATGTTCGTAAATTTTTTGCTCCTAATCCAGAGGCTTTAACTTCTCTTTATACGAAAGAAGTGAAAGAGTTGACTTTTGCAGAAATGGAATATCTTTTGAAGGTCCAAAAGGCAATTATTACAGCGAACTTGCCAAGGTATACCAATGAGCAGGTAAGCAACCTCTTTAAACAAGCTGCTGCTCAAGAGGCAGATGGTATTGTTGCAGAGATTATGAAAACAGCGCGTCGTGGAGAGATTTCAGCACAGAATCTTAGACAAGTTTTTTGCCAAGCTGCTGAGAATGGTCATGAAGGGTGTTTGCGTGCTCTTATCGCTTGCGACCGTTTTAAGGATGTTTCAGTAGGTGGTTTTGGACTGGCTTTGGCGAATGCTGCTAAGAATGGTCATGAAGGGTGTTTGCGTGCTCTTATCGCTTGCGACCGGTTTCAGCAGATTGTACCAGAGGCTTTTCAAGCACTTTTGTGGGAAGCTGCTGAGAAAGGTCATGAAGGATGTCTGAAAACTCTTATCGCTTGTGACCATTTTAAAGGTGTTTCAGTAAGGGCTCTTTGCACGATTTTTATAGTTGCTGCTCGGAATGGTTGTGAAGGATGTCTGAAAGCTCTTATCGATTGCGTACGTTTTGCGGAGATTACAGTAGGGTATTTTACAACGGTTTTATTGAATGCTGTTATGAATGGTCATGAAGGGTGTGTGAGGATTCTTATCGATTGCGATCGTTTTAAGGATATTTCAGTAAAGGAGCTTGGACAGGTTTTATTGAATGCTGCTGAGAATGATCATAAAGGATGTGCGAGTGCTCTTATCAATTGCGCACGTGCTAGGGATATTTTGCAACACTTTAGTCCACAAGATTTGCTATCGCTTTTCACTTCTTGTGCTCGTAAAGGGTTATTAGATGTTGTTCAATCGGTTATTTACCCTGTAAAAGCGATAAAAACAAAGGTTAGATTGGGTGATCTTCAAGGAATCTTGAGACAGGCTGCTCAGAATGGTCATGTAGAGGTGGTTAAAGCTCTTGTCCAATGCCAAGATTTTCCTGAAATGAATGGAAATGACCGTTTGTCAGAAGCTATTGCGTCTGCTGCTCAGAATGGTCATGTAGAGGTGGTTAAAGCTCTTATCGAATATCTAAATGGTAGGTCGGATAGATGGAACCTTCGTTACCAGGGCAATCTTAACCAGGCTGTTTGGAATGCGGTCCAAAATAGTCATGTAGAGGTAGTGAGAGTGCTGCTCCCTTATGCATGTAACTCTGATCGTCTAAACTTCTTAGATTGGGCTGTTCGTGATAAAGGTTCTTTGGAGATATTGAATGTTTTTATTACATGGATCCTGTCGGTAACAGAGGGTTTTTCGGAAGAGAGCGTAGGGATTGACCAGGTAAGGCTTCACAAGATCTTGAAAAAAGCTGCTGATGCACTGAGAGAAGACATGGTTCGAGTTCTTCTTCAAAGCAGATTCATTCAAAAGGTTAGCATAAAAGACTATCAAGACTGCTTTATAAAAGTTGTAGATATAGCACGTGATTGTCATGTTGACATTGTTTCATAATGTCAGCTAGCTTAAGTGGACAAGGTTTGGTTATGAGCTAAACCTTTTCTATCAAAATTTTTATCTCAAAAAATATTTACTTAATTCCTTATAAGAAAGAGGTGAAATGAAGGTTGAAATAATTGCAAATCAACGGTAACCTAGCTGCGCTAAAAATGCAGAGCCTGAGCGTTATGTTATAAAATTTTTCGAGAAACTTTACGGTAGTCTCATCTCTTAAGATGATAGACGGAGGGTTGACAATGAGCGAAAATTGTCCAGATGTAGGTGTCCTACAAGCTACAACCTCTCATGAGGAAGATTGCCTAGAATCTCAGGATTTTAAGACTCGTCAGCTAGATCAGCTTTTAGCTGAGAGAATCGATAAAGCTTTTCATAAAGAAACTTCTCAAGTTTGCCTTGAAAATCTAGTAACAATTGCCGCAGAACACTCACCTATAGATCTTGCTCACGCAGTTTCCATGCTACCATCAAGCCTTAGACCTGTTTTATTTGAACATCTCTCTGCTTTATCTAGTAAAATTCAATTTATTATTCACACAGATAGCTGTACTCGTATAGCTATTTTTCGCTATATTAGTGATGAAGCCATTAAACAACTTCTTGAGGCAACTCCTACAGGAGAGGCAATCTTCCTGCTCGATGATATGTCAGAAAAAAGATACCGCCGTATCTTAGAGCTACTGGACGTGCATAAGGCCGAAGAAATCAAAGAGCTCACAGCACATTGCCGCAATAGCGCCGGAAGACTCATGACGAGTGAGTTTTTTTCTGTAGATAGTGAAATGACTGTTGGGCAAGTCGCTTCTATGATTAGAAACAATCCTGGTGTTGAGTTCACAAGACGCGTTTTTGTGGTAGATAGAGCTGGTGTTCTGTTGGGATTTGTTTCTGCTAGACAGATGATTGTCAATCCCTCTTATGCCAAAATCAAAGATATCATGCGTCCATCTGGACATGTGGTCAAGACAGACACTTCTCGTGAAGAAGTGATTGATATGGTGCAAAGATATAAAATCTCCGGCCTTCCTGTAGTTGATGATGAAGGAGTTCTATTAGGGGTTATTTCTGATAGCGATGTCGTAGAGGCTATGGAAGATATCGCAGATGCTACCATTGCCTGTATGGCAGGTACAGGAGAAAAGGTGAGCGAATCTGAGCCTTTTATGAAAAAGTTTTTTTGCAGAGCTCCTTGGCTTTTTGTGACGCTCTTGGCAGGTCTTCTAAATATGTTCATTATGAATATTTTTCAGCAGCAAGAAGGAATATTTTTGACGTTTGTTTTCTTTTTTGTCCCTCTTGTTACAGGAATGTCAGGGAATATTGGATTGCAGTGTAGTACGATTCTTGTAAGAAATATGGCTTTGGGTCTTCTTTCTAAGGAAACGCAAAAAGAGATGATTATGAAAGAGATTTCCTTAGGGCTTTTTACAGGGTCTGTTTTTGGAGTTGTGTCAGGACTGTTTGTCTATTTTCTCAATATGCAAGGACTATGTATCGTTTCTTTAGCTCCGCTAGCTGTTGGTGTCATTGTAGGAGTTGGTCTATTTGGAGCTTGTATTGCTGGTACTTTGCTAGGAGTTTTTTCCCCTATTTTGTTCTCTCGTATTGGTATCGATCCAGCGGTTTCTTCAGGCCCCATTGTCACAGCGTTCAATGACTTTTTATCGATTTCTATCTACTTTTTGATAGCTATTGTGCTCACAAATCTTTTGCTTTTTTAGAATGTAAATAACTACAGTTGTTGACGTAGAAAAGCTTGCTATTTTCAACTTTCTTCTCTATAGTCGGGCTTGATTCATCCGTGAGGTTGATCGGGCGTTTTTGAAGGTGAGATTGCACATGGCAAGGATACCAAAAAATTATCAAGGACAAGACCCGACAGGTAGGCAGATTAAAGATTTGCTGGTCCCTATTTTAGGGCAGCTAAGTCAGTGCGTAGAAGATAATCCACAGGAGCTGCTCAAGGCTTGGCCGCAGCTTGTAGGAGAAAAGATTGCTTCTATGACGCATGCGGTGTCTGTAAACCAAGGAATTTTTCTCGTTAAGGTAGATAACGCGACTTTATATAGTTTGCTGGTGCAACATGAAAGGCAGCGTCTACTCAAGAAGATACAAGAGATGTTTCCTCAGTTGAAAGTAAGAAGTCTTTTGTTTCGGATGGGGTAGTTTAGCAAAAAAAACATAAGAGACATAAGGTATGACCACAATGTCAGAAAAACAAGAATATGATGCAAGTTCGATTACCGTACTAGAAGGGTTACAAGCTGTCCGTGAAAGACCCGGAATGTATATAGGGGATACCCATACTAATGGATTGCATCAGCTCGTGTATGAAGTAGTAGACAACTGTATCGACGAAGCAATGGCAGGTTTTTGCGATCGCATCGATGTGACGATTCATGCTGATAATTCGGTGACTGTGGAGGATAATGGAAGAGGGATTCCTGTTGGAAAGCATGAAAAAGAGTCTCTTAAGCAGGGTAGAGATGTTTCTGCTGTAGAAGTTGTTATGACCATTCTCCATGCCGGAGGTAAATTTGATAAGAACACGTACAAAGTATCTGGTGGATTGCATGGCGTGGGTGTTTCTTGCGTTAATGCACTCTCTAAGCATTTGCATGTAGAGGTCTATTCACAAGGAAAAGTACATCATATTGCTTTCTCAAGAGGAAAAACCCAGTACCCTCTTAAGACAGAAGGTGAAACACAAAAAAGGGGAACAAAAGTCTCTTTTTCTCCTGATGATAAGATTTTTTCTGTGACAGAGTTTGATTATGCAACTCTTGTCAAAAGATTAAGAGAGCTAGCTTTCCTTAATAGAGGGGTGCAGATTTCTCTCAAAGATGAAAGGGGTGATGATACAACGTCTGTAGTATTTAAGTACGATGGAGGTCTTTCTTCTTTTGTGTCGTATCTTAATGAAAACAAGACGGTTCTTTTTGAAAAACCTGTCTATATCAAGGGGGCAAAAGATTTGCATGATGGCCCTTGCGAGTTTGAGCTTGCGATGCAGTGGAATGATAGTTATTCCGAATCGATCCACTCTTATGTAAATAATATTGCAACAAGACAGGGGGGGACACACCTCACAGGATTTTCTACATCACTCACTCGTGTACTCAACCAGTATGCTAAAGGACATCAGGTGCTCAAGGGTGATAAAGTGAGCATCACAGGGGAGGACATGAGAGAAGGTCTTACAGCTGTACTCTCCGTGAAAGTACCTAATCCGCAGTTTGAAGGACAGACCAAGCAAAAGCTAGGTAATAGCGAGGTGGGATCTGTTGTTCAATCGATTGTTGGAGAAGAGTTTGCTGTCTATCTGCAGGAAAATCCGGCGGTTGCTAAAATCATCCTTGAAAAAGCAGCTCTTGCTGCTATGGCAAGAGAGGCTGCTCGTAAAGCAAGAGAGCTTACACTCAGAAAATCAGCTCTAGATGGAGGAAGGCTCCCTGGTAAACTCACCGATTGTCAAGAGAGAGATCCTCATCTATGTGAGATCTATATTGTCGAGGGAGACTCTGCGGGTGGATCTGCAAAATCAGGGCGTGATAGAAGATTTCAGGCAATCTTGCCTATCCGAGGTAAGATTTTGAATGTGGAAAAATCAAGGCTAGAAAAAGTGCTGAAGAATGAAGAGATCGGTACCATGGTCTCTGCCTTTGGCTGTGGTATTGGCCATGATAATTTTAATATCGAAAAGCTTCGTTATCATAAAATCATCATCATGACCGACGCTGATGTGGATGGTTCGCACATTCGTACCTTGCTCCTTACCTTCTTTTATAGACATATGCCTGCGTTGATTGAGAATAACTTCGTTTATATCGCCCAGCCGCCTCTCTACAGAGTAACAAGAAAAAAACACTCTCGTTATATCCACTCAGAAAAAGAGATGGATAACTATCTTCTCAAGCTAGGCATGAGTGACATCAAAATAAGACTCGCTTCTCAAGAAGAGATGTTAGCTCAAGAGGAGCTAGAGAAGCTGATAGATGCCATTTTGGAAGTGGAAACACTGATAGCTGCTGTGGAAAGAAAAGGGATCCCTTTTAGAGAGTTTTTAGAGGCTAAGAGTGAAGAAGGGAAATATCCACAGTATGTGATTCATCTTGTAGATGGAACGCAGTTTGCCTATTCTAAAGATGAATTTTCCTCTGTGAGAGAAGCAGATGAAAAGCGTCAGCGTGAGATGCATGAAGAGGCGCTTCGTTCTATTCCTGAAGGAGAGCAGACAGAAGAGATGAAGGTGCTTACTCTTAAACCTCTCTCGTTTATAGAGATCTTCGAAGAAGCTAAGTTAGCCGCTTTCCGTAAAAAACTTGCCGAATTTACTCTTTCTTTAGAGCAGTACGTGATCGCAGAAGGAAAAATTTTAGATGTTATCGATGAAAACAAGGTAGAGCATTCCTTTTATACTCTCAAAGAAGTGATTGAGTTTTTACGAGAAAATGGACGTAAGGGCTTAGTGATTCAGCGTTACAAAGGTCTTGGAGAGATGAACGCAGATCAGCTATGGGAGACAACGATGGATCCTCAGGTGAGAACCTTGATTCAAGTCACTCTTAACGACGCTGTAGCTGCTGACCATATGTTTACTATGCTCATGGGTGAGGAAGTAAAACCTAGACGCAGTTTTATTGAGACCCATGCTCTTTCTGTAAAAAACCTTGATATATAAGGAGACAAATCATCCATGTCATACACACAAGGTGAAAAGGTTTTACCTAGGAATGTCGAAGAGGAAATGAAGGAGAGTTACCTTCGTTATTCGATGTCTGTGATTATTTCTCGAGCCCTTCCTGATGTACGTGATGGGCTTAAGCCCTCACAGAGAAGGATTTTGTTTGCCATGCGTCAGCTGAACCTTTCTCCTGGTAGCAAGCATCGTAAATGCGCAAAAATCTGCGGAGACACATCAGGGGATTTTCACCCACACGGAGAAACGGTGATCTATCCTACATTGGCCCGTCTTGCGCAAGAGTGGGTGATGCGTTATCCGCTGATCGATGGTCAAGGAAACTTTGGATCTGTTGATGGAGATCCACCGGCTGCTATGCGTTATACAGAAGCAAGACTTACTCGTCCTTGTATGCATTTGATGGAAGATCTTGATAAGGAGACCGTGGATTTTGTTTCTAACTATGATGAGACAAAAAAAGAGCCTGTTGTCCTTCCTTCCAAATTTCCTAACCTACTCTGCAATGGTTCTTCTGGAATTGCTGTAGGTATGGCAACAAATATTCCTCCTCATAACCTCTCAGAGCTTGTAGCTGCCACTTTGCTTGTTGTTGAGGATCCCAAGGCAACCATCGATCAGATTATGGAGGTGATGCCAGCTCCTGATTTTCCTACAGGAGGGGTCATTTGTGGTTATAGAGGTGTCAAAGAGGCATATCATACGGGGAAAGGAAAAATTTGTTTAAGAGGCCTTCTTCATACCGAAGATCTTGAGGGTTCTGAAAAACAAAGAATTGTTATCGACGAGATCCCCTATGGTGTCAACAAAGCCAAACTTATTGAGCGTGTGGCTGAGCTTGTCAATGATAAGACGATGACAGGTGTTTCTGATATCCGTGATGAATCTGATAAAGAAGGGATGAGAATCGTTTTAGAGCTGAAAAGAAATGAACTTCCTGATGTTGTCATCAACCAGCTTTATAAATATACCGATATGCAGGTGACATTTGGATGTATCATGCTGGCCTTGGACAAAGGGTTGCCAAGGACGATGAATGTCAAGCAGATGATTGCAGCATGGATCGATCATCGTATTGAGGTTGTTCGTAGAAGAACCCGTTTTGAGCTCATGAAAGCAGAAGCAAGGGCTCATGTTCTAGAAGGGTATTTAAAAGCGCTAGATCACTTGGATGAAGTGGTCAAGCTGATTCGAGCTAGCGCTAACCGTGAAGAAGCTAAAGGGCAGCTCATCGAAAGATTTGCGATGACAGACAAGCAAGCAACAGCTGTTCTTGACTTAAGGTTATACCAGCTCACAGGTCTAGAAAGAGAAAAAATCGAAGAAGAATATCGGGAGCTGCTTGCAAAAATTCAGCACTATAGAGCGATCTTGGCAAGTGAAAAACTTGTTCGAGATATTATCAAGGAAGAGCTTCTTGAAGTACAGAAAGGGGAAAAACCTGACAGAAGAACGAAGGTGGTCGCTGCAGAGACAGAGCTCCAGATGGAAGATCTTATCCAAGATGAGCCTTGTCTGATTGCTATCTCTTCTGATGATTACATTAAGAGAATGCCTATAGATGCTTTTAGAGAGCAGCGCCGAGGTGGTCAGGGTGTTATTGGCATGGATATGAAGAAAGAGAGCGATGCGCTCAAAAATCTTTATATGGCATCAACCCATGATAATCTCATCATCTTTACAAGCTTTGGAAGATGTTATTGGCTGAAAGTATGGCAGATTACAGAAGCGGGATGTAGGTCTAAAGGTAAACCGATTATCCAGTTCTTAGAGGGTATTCATCCTGAAGAGCGCCTAGCTGCTGTTCTCAAGGTGAAATCTTTTGAAGATAAGGGGTATATCTTACTTTGTACGAAAAATGGAGTTGTGAAAAAGACCGACTTAGCTTCTTTTAGCTCCCCTCGTAAAAAAGGAGTGTACGCTATTAATATTGATGAAGGGGATGCTGTGATGGCAGCACGCCTTGTCAAAGAAGGGCAGCAGATCATGCTCTTTACAAGAAATGGAATGGCGGTACGTTTTGAGCAATCTCTTGTCAGAGAGGTGGGACGTGTGGCTCGTGGCGTAAGAGGGGTTTCTTTAAAAGGTGAAGGGGATGAAGTGGTTTCTTGTGTTGTTGTAGATGGCAGCGAAACCATTCTCGTTGTCTGCGAGCATGGTCATGGCAAACGTTCTAAAGTAGAAGATTTTCGACAAACCAATCGTGGTGGTGTAGGCGTTCGCTCTATTATTACAAGTAAGCGTAATGGTCTTGTCATTGCTGCAACCGTTGTTGCTGATGAAGATAGTGTTGTTTTGATGTCTAATCAAGGGCAGACACTTCGTATCAGGATGGCTGATGTTCGTGTGATGGGTAGATCCACACAAGGAGTGAGACTTGTGCAGTTAAAAGAGGATGATAGCTTGGTCGCTGTACAAAGAATTGAAAACACACAGCGAGAAGAGAGTGCCGAATAAGTCGCAGGGAGTATTTATCACCCTAGAAGGAGGAGATGGGAGTGGCAAGACGACATTGCAACAAAAACTCTCCTCCCACTTATCCTCTTTGGGGTATGTAATCGTGGTTACAAGAGCTCCTGGGGGAACTCCTTTAGGGGCATCTATTCGAGATATCCTTCTCCATAAAACAAAAATAGCTCTTTGTGCAAGAGCAGAGCTTTTACTTTTTTTAGCTGATAGAGCGCAGCATGTTGAAGAAGTCATCGTGCCTGCTCTTCATAAAAAACAAATTGTTCTCTGTGATCGCTTTAATGACTCGACCATTGCTTATCAAGGTGGCGCTAGGGAAGAAGATCTAGAAAAGATAGGTAGTCTTTGCCGTTTTGCATCAGTGGATGTAGAACCCCATCTTACCTTTTACCTAGACGTAGATCCAAAGCTCGGTTTAGAAAGAGCGCTACGCATAAAGTCTGCTTCTGATCGTTTGGAAGGGGAGGCCTTAGCCTTTCATCAGAAAGTAAGAGCTGCCTATCTTGCTTTAGCAAAAAAATATCCTCAAAGAATCCATGTCCTAGATGGGAGCGTTTCTCCTGAGAGGGTGTTTGCAAAAGCTGTAGATATACTCTCTTCTTATCTTGCCAAGGTAAAGTAGTTATGGACGGGCTTGTTGGTCATCTTCTTGTGAAAAAGATCTTGAAAAACATGCTGCAAGCTGTGCCTTCAGCAACGCTTTTTTATGGTCCCGAAGGTGTGGGTAAGAGGACTTTTGCTAAAGCCTTTGCCCAGAAAATTATCGGTTCCTCCAGAGAACATCACCCCGATATAAGAATATATACACCTGAAGGAGAGCTCCATTCTATGGAGGCGATCAGGCGCCTTAAAGAAGAAGCTTATCTACCTCCTTTTGAGGCGCCCTATAAGGTGATCATTGTAGAAAAAGCGCATCGAATGATGCCAGCAAGTAGCAACGCTCTCTTAAAAACTTTAGAAGAGCCGATGGAGCAGTGCAAAATACTCCTTGTGACAAACACTTTGTTACTTCCCACGATCATCTCTCGCTGCGCTAAGGTTTTTTTTTCTCCTTTGCGCTATGAAGATATTTACCATTTTTTGATGTCTACTCAGGGTGTAGAAAGCGCTGTTGCAGAGTGCATAGCAAAAAAATCTTTTGGCTCTTTGCAGCTAGCCTTGCAGCTGCTCAAAGGAGACAAATGGCAAGAGATTCTTTGCAACCTTGTGCTGAGCTACAAAAATTTTTCTTACAAAGAAGTGCAAAAAAACCTTGTAGAGTTAGAAGAAGAGCTCGAAAAAAATGAGAATATTTCCAAAGAGCTTGTCTATGAGATCGTCCTCAGAAAACTTAGGGATAGGGTTGTAGCATCACTAGGCTCTTCAAGAGCTCTTTCTATAGAAAAAATAGAAAGGCTATGGCAAGAGAGCTACCAGAGTCTTTTTGCAAACGTTAAGTTAAAAATAGGATTAGAACGTTTACTTTCAGAGCTCTACTCCTAAAACATCTTTTTCTGTTACAATGATCGCCACATAAAAAAATAGTGATAGGTTATCGTGAAGGAAGATATACACGGACTCATTGAGGGGTATGAAACCTTTCATAAAGAGTACTTCAATGCAAAGAATGATACATTTCGTCAGCTTGCTGAAAATGGACAAGATCCCAAAGTTCTCGTTGTTGCTTGCTCTGATTCTAGAGTAGATCCAGCAATTATTCTCAATACGCGGCCAGGAGATCTTTTTATTGTACGTAATGTGGCAAATCTTGTTCCTCCCTATGATGAAACAGCAGGCTATCATGGCACAAGTGCTGCTTTGGAGTTTGGTGTATGTGGGCTTGGTGTGCGTCATATCATTGTCTTTGGTCATAGTCAATGTGGAGGGATTACCGCCTTAGTGCAAAAGATGCATGCGGGCAGGCCTGCTCAAAATTTCATCGAGACCTGGATGACAATTGGAAAAAAAGCGTATGAAAAAACTTTTACTAAGCATCAAGACTGCTGCGAGAGAGCTTTTGTTGAAGAGTGCAGTCGTAACTCTTTGATCCAGTCTATTCACAATCTAAAAACCTTTCCTTGGATTAAGGAGAGGTTAGAGCAGAAAACGCTTTTTTTACACGCTTGGTACTTTGATATCAAAACCGGGACCATTTTTTTCTTTAATGAAAAAACCTCAGCATTTGAAGAGCTCCTTGTAGACCGTGGGTCTCAGTAGTTTCCCTGAGGATCTGCAAGAAATCCTCGAGATCGCAAAAAGTCCTCATGCTCCAGTATGTAGCGGGGGAATGTGTGATCAAGAGGAACGATTGTGGGAGCCCATTCGTTGACCCATTTCTTAATATCTTCGTCCGTATACTGACGCTCTTTTTCTGAAGATTCTACAACATTTTTAAACTTGCTGCGGATTTTTTCTATGCCACCCATCCAGGTGAAATGCCATCCAGCATTAGGCAAATAGGGGAGCTTATCTCTCAAGTCTCGGAAATATTGAGGACGCTTTCTCTTTAAATCGGCATAGATAACACCCACAGTGCCATGCCACTTTAACCATTGCCCTTTTCTGTTAAGATGAAAGTAAAAAAAGATCTTGTTCTAAAGCGTAGGCTTTGAGCTCACGCTGCTTATTTTTCTTATTTTTTTTGTAATTTTCTTTGAGTAGCCTTTTGAGTTCAGCAATCGCCTCAGGTCTTGGGATCTCGTCAAGGTCAGAAATAAGAATAAGATCATCGTCTTGGCATTTAACAAGACCTTCACGGATACAATCGCGTTGATAATGCTCTCTTTCCCAATCACCTTCTTTAGGGATCCCTTTTTGTACCATCACGTGAATAATCTTATGCAGATAGTTATGAAATAACGCTTTATTGTTTTGAAAATGTAGAGGTTTAGGGTTTCCTCGTTGGGTTTGTACGGATTCAACAAGCACAAAATAATCGACATGAGGATCCAACTCAGAAAGTCTCATATGCAGAAGTTCTAGTTCATCACAAAAGGGAAAACAGTCATACACCTTCGCACAAGCGAGGGAAGACAAGAGTACGCATAGCGCAAAAAGGGAGGAGTATATCTTTTTCATAAGATCCTTAGCGTTCAGACTCTTGAGGAGTTTCTACTTCTGTTGTAGAGGTTTGGTTGGGGATAGCGGGGGTTCTTTCTGAATTAAATTCATCTTTGATCATCGTGGTAATTTTTTCACACGAAGGTAAAGCTATCAGTAAAAAGGCTGCTAGAGCTAGATAAAGCGGGTTCTTCATAGTATTTTTCTTAGTGTTGTTGCTGTCTAGATCCTTTTAGCAAATTTCTTTATTTTTAGAGCAATTTTTTTCTCGTGACTTTTCATGATCATAGAGAAAGTCATTTTTTGTCGCTTGAAAATCTTAGATTGTATTAGTCTCTCAGCCCATTTTTACATGATTACTGGAGGCTTTGAAGATGGCTATAAGACAACTACCGCAATTTTTTGCAAAAGCAGGAGGGGTAAGAGGAGTCATTCTGCCATCTCGTGAAGGTGTGAGCAGTGAAGCTTCAGTTACTGTTATGCGCGCGCTTTGGCAACCAGCGCCCCCAAAGATTGCAACACCTCTGGAAACTACGCTCTTTTCTGGTTGGACTCAAGAAGGATCTCAAGGCTCGTTAGCTGCTCAATACCTAGCTAACCAATTACTGCATCAATATGGATATTGGTATATGACTGCATATGCAGATACAAAGGACTTACAAACATTTTATGAAGAGTATTTTGGGCTCATAGAGTGGATCGAAACTTCGGGAGGAGTGCTCGTTGCATCACAGCGCACGCTGGCAGTTTTATGGGAGAGAGGAATATCAAAAAGCCCTTAGGCTCGTAGATTTACAAACGTCGAATTTGCATGATAACTGGAGGTTTTGAAGATGGCGGCACAAATGATATCGAAATTTTTTGTAGCTACTGCAGGAGTTGGAGTTGTTTTGCGCTCTGCTCATAATCTTGATATTGTGGGTAAATCTTCAGTCTTTGTTACACGCACGCTCTGGACGCCTAAGACTCCGAAGGATGCAAAATCTCTAGAAGCTATACTTTTGTCTGACTGGTGTAATGAAGGTCCTCAAGGTAATGCAGCTGCTCAGAGGCTCGTTAACTATTTGCATTGGAAATATGCGTCTAGTGAGTGGTTTATAGCTTATGCAGATACAGATGCGGAAAGAAAGTTTTATGAAGAGCGTTTTGGGCTTGTAGAGTGGCTTATCAACAAGGAGGGAAAGCTTCTTATTCCACCCGAGGTGTTGGAAGATTTATGGCCGAGAGGAATCTCTGTTGAGGTTAAATCACAGAGATCTTAGGATCGTAGATTCACAAACGTCGGAGGTAGCTATGACATTCAAAAGACCAAACCTTCCTTATGATTTGGATGCTTTGCATCCTTTTGTATCGGAAGAGCAGATGGATTACCATTATAACAAGCACCATGAGGCATATTTTAAAAAACTCAACAGCTTAGTCGATGGAAAGCCTGAATCACAAATGAACCTTCAAGAGCTTGTTGTCAAATCACAAGGGGCAGTTTTCAACAATGCCGCGCAAGCATGGAATCATTCGTTTTTTTGGGAGTGCATGAGTCCCTCAGGAGGGGGAAAACCAAAAGCGCAGGTACTCAAAGCTATAGAGAGAGATTTTGGGGGTATAGATGGCTTTAAAAAGGAGCTTTCTGAGAAAGCTGCTGCTTTGTTTGGATCAGGATGGGCATGGCTTGCAAAAGATGAACAAGGAAAACTCTCTATTATGCCTCTTAGCAATGCAGACACTCCTTTAAAACATGGTAAAACACCTATTCTTACTCTAGATGTGTGGGAGCATGCCTATTATATCGACTACAGAAATGAAAGACCCCGCTTTATTGAAAAGTTTTGGGATGTCATCAACTGGGACTTTGTAGAAAAGTGTTTTATTACTAAATCGTAATCAGCTTTTTGATATGCGTAAGACATGTCTCAAGAGAGATGGAACCTGCAGCAAAAGCCTCCGTGAGGAGGCTTTCTTGTTTTTTCATACTTGTTTTTTTTCTGTGTAGCAGAAGCTTAGCAACAAGGTTGGCAATATGCGGGAGAGCGTTATGCTCTTGCTGCAGCTTTTTGTTTAAGATTTTTAGCTCTTGCAACGCTTTTGCAAAAGAGAAAGACTTTCCATGCTCAAGAAGCTGAGCTGCTACTTTGGTATGGGCTTTAGCTATAGAGAGCAGTCCATGGTATAGTGTCATATTATGCTCTAGAGGATCATAGATGTAGGCTTTGTCAGAGGCTACTGCTTCTGAAAGAGATAGGTTGCCTCGCACTCCGACAGGATCAGAGCTTATGTGCATAAGCAGCTGAAAGGTCTCATGATCTAAAGAGCCTGTATGTATGATCCGAAGATGTTTTCCCTCAGCTTGCACAGGGAATGTGGACAGAGATCCTTTGTAGAAGATCTCAAGAGTTTTAATACCACTTTGCTGCAATAGGGGTTGCATCGAAGAGAGTTTTGGTAAAAGAGGGCCAATATCTACGAGGCATATATCGATGTTAGAAGGGCTAGGCAGCGCCGCTGCGAGTACAGCTTGTAGGTAGCAAACAAAACCTTGCTCTGTGCAGAGATAACCGAAGTAGAGGTTTGTAGTATGTAGATATCTCTCTATAGAATGAGATCCAAGTAATAGAGAAAGAAGATTTTTATCTTTCACTTGAGCAAGTGTCATAGAAGCTTTAGCTTTAGCAAGCAGCATGCCAAGTTCTAAAAAATGCAAACCAAGACATCTTGTATCTGTATTAGGGTAAAAAGGGGGAGAACAGATAAATCCATACTCTCCAATGGTTGTTACAGTAGGGTAACACTTGTGCTGGAGCAGAGGTAGTAACTGATCCAAGTGGGGGTAAAGGGTGGGGATTTGTAAGATAATATCAGCATTACGCAGTTTTTCTAGGACGTGTGAGGGAAATGTTTGGGGTAGGATATCTTCAGGAGAAGAAAATAAGAGAATGTGATCAGAATCCTTTTTTTGCAAAAGAGTATGAGGCGAAGAGGTGTGCATAAGAGCTATGAAGTAGAAAGAAAAAGAAGGGAATTGGTCTTGTAGATAGTTGATGACAGCCTGAGATGCAAAATAGTCACCAAGACCTCCAGGAATCACGTAAGTAAGCAGAGCGATAGAGTGTTTGGTAGGTATTGTAGAGCTTCCATACAGATGTAGTAGAGCTTTGTCTAGACACCGTTTTTTGAGGCTACCTAGATGAGAAAAAGCTTCTTTGACAAAAAGATGCTCAGGGTAGTTAGGAAGAGAATACCTTGGCAACCCTTGATAGATAGTCGGGTAAGTGCTAGAGGGTAAAGAAAGCTTATCAAAGATCTCTCTAGGAAAAGCTTCTTCTAGCTGCTTTTCTAGCGTAGCGTGATGCAAAAGGTCTGTAAAATGCATTACTCGTTAACCATGCGAAAAACTGTTTCAAAAAACTTCTCTTGATTGATGCGTGTACATACGTTGACTAGAAATCCGTTTGTGGAAGGGACGAGCGTTCCCTTCATAGATCCTGGTTCTGTGATAACGTCTACTCCCATGGTTTCAAAAGTTAGAAGATTAGGGCGTATAATAGCCATAACACCTACCATATCCCAAAAGACCCCAAGCCCACGTGCAGACTGTGTCGACGCTTGATTTTTGATAACGCTAAGAACAAATTCTGCTCCTGGAGTTTTTGGTTGTATAGAGCTATACTTATTCAAAAGATCAGGCGTATCCGGGATTAAAGCGACAACATCTAAAGGTATTAAGAAGATAGGTATGCCAGATGATATTACCGTATGAGCAGAGCAGGGGTCTGAGACAAAATTATATAAAGAAGCTGTTTTCCAGAGAGCAGAAAAAGGAAGAACAGGCGTCTGTAGAGAATGGAGGCTTCCACCAAGCATAACAATACGCTCAATTTTTTTTGCAATATCGGGATTTTCTATGAGAGCTCTGGCAATATTGTGCAAAGGCCCAAGACATAACAAAGTAACTTTTTTGTCTGTCCGTGAAACCCAAAGATCTATGCATTCTCCTCCTTTCATAGGAAGAGGAGTTGCAGAGCTTTTAGGTAGATGGTAAATGGTTAGAGATTCTTCGGAGCTTACCCATTCGGAAGGTGTTGTATCAGGAGAACAAATAGGGTCGCTTGCAAAAGCGCTTACGGGAATAGTTTCTTCTTTTGCAAGCATAAGTACATCTGTAGCGCTGGCAGCAGCTTCTTTAAAGGGGCTGTTTTTTGTTGTGCTAATAGTCACACCGAGAAGATGAGCTTTTGGACTTGCGCTCAATAAGTATAAGCTCATGAGGTCATTAGGACTCATTTCAGCATCAAAGATTACCTGGGGTTTCTTATAAAAGGGGTTATCACAGGAAGAAAAAAAACAAGAGAGGAAGGTGAGTAAAAATGCAAAGCGTACCATAAAGACCTAACTAAGGTATTACTTAAAGTCATCATAGGAAAAACGGCAAAAAATGATATAGGAAAGATTAAAGAGACTTCTGTGTAGGAAACCCTACTACTGCCTTATAGCATCTTAGTAAATGATCAACGCCTTGCATCGCCTTATGAGGATGCTCTTCTGAAGGAAGGTGAAAATGCGCTGCGATCTTGTCTTTGGTAAAGCCTGTTTCCCAAGGAAAAGGCCCTTTTTTTTCGTTTGCTCTTTGCATAGAGTATGACCAGTACATAGAAGCAAGGTCTAGCCAATGATAGGGGAGTTGCATAGCTTCTTGTGTTTGTATGTCTATCAGCTGAGAGAAAAATGCGCGATCAAAAGAGGGGTTTTGACAAATGAAGACAGCTTCACCTCGCACAATATCATGTAAGAGAAAAAGGCTCTTGATGTCGTGAGCTACAGCCTCCCTAGCAAAGCCTTGGGAAACCTTCTCCCATGAAAGCCCATTCACATGAAGACTAGCTCTATCGCTCTTTTCCCAATCTTGAGGGGTTATGGCAACAAGGCGTGAAAAAGCAGCAACTGTAGAACCATCGAGTACATCTACGATCTTAAAGGCTATTTCTAAAATTTTATGGATTTTTACATCCAGTCCATTTGTTTCTGTATCTAAAAAAATTCCTAGCATATTAGCAGATTCCACATAGACTACAGCAGTGTAAATTCTTGGTAAAAATATGATCAACCATAAACTTTTCAATACAAGGTTTCTATCATTAATTTTAAAAAAACAGATTGACTATTTTGTTGTAAAATAATAAAATCCCTCTTTTTTATTAACACGGTGAATTGTAATGATAAATATTCATAATTTCAATCTTTTAAGAATAATTCAGGGACTTCGATTTAGGCCACTGAATGATGAGGAGCTTGTTCAAGCCCGCGTAACATTAGCGGTCTTTGGTATAGCCTTAGCGCATTCGTATTCTCAATCAGCAACTTGGGAAGAATTTCAGAAGAAGGTTGTAGAAGGATTCTGCACTTTTGCAGCTGGGACGGTTGCTGCAGTTGTCTTTGGATGTTTCCGCGGAAGAAGGCATAACAACGGACGACAACCATAGAATCATCGAGCAAACCCGCGGTCTTATCGGAAAAGCTTGAACTCCATTAGGAGTAAAACATCTCTTTGTGCTACCATTTTTAGGCTGAGTGATGAATTATAAAATTAAGTATAGCTATGACGTTGCCACAAAGTAAGCTAAGAGAAGCTGTGTTTTACATCCTTTTTTCTTTGGATTTCATGCATGATGCAGACGAAGAGCTGCTATCCATGGTGATGGATCAGCTTAAGATCAGCAAAAAACATGCCAAAGAGGCTATGCAAAAAGCTATAGAGGTTCTAGGGCATAAAGAAACGCTAGATCAGCTTCTTAGAGGGCGTATTGCAGAGTATGATCTTGAGAAAATCTCAGGGATTGAACGTAATATTTTGCGTCTTGGTGCTTACGAGATTTTGTGTGATGAATCTATTCCCAGTGTTGTAGCTATCAGCGAAGGAATTAGGCTGTGTCGTAAGTTTGCAACACCAGAAGCTGCGCAATTTATCAATGGCGCTTTGGACGCTCTTTATAAAAATGAAGAGGCATTAAAAATCCCAGCCAAGTAATATGAGTGGATGCTAGCGACACTCGACATTCAGGAAAACGTTTTGCTACAAGACTATACCACCTTTGGTATAGGAGGTCCTGCTCGCTATTTTGCCGAGGTACACTCACAGCACCATGTACAAGAAGCCCTTCAGTTTGCTACTCGTCAATCGATCTCTTTTCGCATGATTGGTAAAGGTTCCAATGCTCTGTTCGATGATAGAGGTTATGCAGGCCTTATCTTACTTAACAAACTCCAAGGTATCAGATGGGATGGAAATTCTATCGTAGTAGAGAGTGGGTACTCTTTTGCTCTTCTTGGTATACAAACGGCAAAAAAAGGATTAGCGGGTCTTGAATTTGCTGCAGGTATTCCCGGTAGTGTAGGGGGAGCTGTATTTATGAATGCAGGAGCGAATCAACAAGATGTTTCTCAGGTAATTACTGAAGTGGGATTTGTTGATAGGCAAGGAAGATACAAAGCTTACTGTAAAAAGGAGCTTACATTTTCTTATAGACACTCTTCTTTTCAGACAATGAAAGGATGTATTGTTTCTGCAACCCTTACCTTGCAGCCTGCAGAAATGGTAAGACAAAAACAGTTAGATAGTATTGCTTATCGAACGCGCACGCAACCGTATGGTTGCAAATCTGCTGGCTGTGTGTTTCGTAATCCTCCAGGGAAAAGTGCTGGAGCTCTGATAGAATCTGCTGGTCTTAAAGGATGTAGGGTAGGAGGGGCGAGTGTCTCTTTGCTTCACGGAAATTTTATTGTAAATGATGCTAAAGCCTCAGCGGAAGATGTACTTCAGCTAGCAGATCTTGTACAGAAAAAGGTTTTGCAATGTACAGGGGAGCGCCTTGAGATGGAAGTTGTTGTCATTCCTTATCAGGAGGATCTCTAGGATGGAGGGTTTTAGAGCAGATCTTCACTCTCATAGTACATGCTCTGATGGGCAGCTAACGCCTCAAGAGCTGTTGCAAAGGGCGTCAGAGGTTGGTTTACAGGGGCTTTCTATTACAGATCATGATACTGTCGAGGCTTATACTCCTGAGCTTTTCTCGTTTGCAAAAACCTTGGGAGTGCAGCTGTGCACAGGAGTAGAGCTTTCTTGTCAGATACATAAAGCGAGTGTTCATATTTTAGGTTATGCCATGGATCCTCACTGCCCTCAGCTTGTAGCACTCTGCACAAGGCATAAACAACGCAGATTGGAAAGAAACAAGAGAATTTTAAGTAAGCTGACAGCGCATGGCATGCCTATCTCGCAAGAGGAGCTGCTAGGAGATATACATGCTCAGGTGATAGGAAGACCTCATATAGCTCATCTTATGATCAAAAAAGGGTATGTTGCGTCAGTAGCAGAGGCTTTTCATCGTTATCTTGGTGATGGTAAATGTTGCTTTGATGCTGGAGAAGCTTTTTCTGTCG